>Ga0265298_10003620_pt1 | contig 20279 bp, 17 predicted proteins | sample AusTroGonzalo_MG_3_FD_193486 | JGI IMG/M metagenome (GOLD analysis project Ga0265298, IMG submission 193486) | Bovine rumen microbial communities from tropical cattle in Woodstock, Queensland, Australia - Gonzalo_01 | ecosystem: Host-associated > Mammals > Digestive system > Stomach > Rumen ... | reverse complement strand
AAACGGAAGACAATCTGGATCTGAACCGTGCCCGTGAGATTCTGAACAGGGATCACTACGGGATGGAAGATGTGAAAGAACGCATCATCGAATATCTGGCAGTGCTGCAACTGAAGAAGGATATGAAAGGGCCGATCCTTTGCTTCGTCGGGCCGCCCGGCGTAGGCAAAACCAGCATTGTCAAGGCGATTGCCGAAGCGGTCGGACGGCAGTTTGTTCAGGTGAGCCTGGGCGGCGTGCGGGATGAAGCGGAGATCCGGGGACATCGCAGAACCTATATCGGTTCCATCCCCGGACGGATCATTGCCGGCATGAAACAGGCGGGAACCATGAATCCCGTGTTTCTGTTCGATGAGATTGACAAGATGAGCGGGGACTTCCGGGGTGATCCGGCTTCCGCAATGCTGGAGGTGCTGGATTCGGAACAGAATCACGCCTTCCGGGACCACTATCTGGAACTGCCCTTTGACCTGAGCAAAGTCATGTTCATCACTACTGCCAACAGCATGGAGACGATTCCGGCTCCGCTGCTGGACCGGATGGAACTGATTGAGGTGCCAAGCTACACGGAAGAGGAAAAGCTGCAGATTCTGAAACGGCACCTGCTGCCCAAGCAGATCCGTGAGCACGGTATGAAGGAAAATGCCCTGAAGGCCGGAGACGCGGTGCTGAAGGCCATGATCGAGGACTATACGCGGGAAGCCGGAGTGCGGACGCTTGAGCGGACGGCCGCAAAGCTTTGCCGCAAGGCGGCTGTGCGGATGCTTGATCAGGGAAAACACTCAATGACCGTAAACCCCAAAATCCTGCGGGAAATGCTCGGCGCACCGAGATACCTGAGAGAACCTCCGGAAAAAGAACCCCGGGTCGGTATCGTGAACGGACTGGCTTATACCAGCGTCGGCGGGGAAATGCTGGAGGTGGAGTGTACCACCATGAGCGGCAAAGGCACGCTGAAACTGACCGGGCAGCTGGGCGATGTGATGAAGGAATCCGCGGAGACTGCATTCAGCTGGGTCCGTGCGCACAGTGAAGAGTTCGGCCTGGCAAAGGATTTTTACCAGAGCATTGATATTCACATTCATGTGCCGGAAGGCGCGGTGCCCAAAGACGGTCCGTCAGCCGGCATCACGATGACAACGGCGCTTGCCAGTGCCGTAACCGGCGTACCGGTACGCCAGGATCTTGCGATGACGGGGGAAGTGACCCTGAGAGGGCGTGTGCTTCCCATCGGCGGACTGAAAGAAAAGACAATGGCTGCTTACCGTGCCGGCATCCGCACCCTGATCATTCCGGAAGAGAACCGGAAGGATCTGGAGAAAATTCCAGACTATGTTCTGGAACAGTTCCATGTGCTGCCGGTGCAGGATGTTCAGGAAGTATTGAAAACGGCTCTGATCCGGAAATAAGGAGAAATACGTGGAGATCAAAACAGCGGATTTCATCACATCCATGGCGGACTATGGTGATTTTCCCGGGAAAGGGCTCCCGCAGATTGCGGTTGCCGGCAAGAGCAACGTCGGGAAGAGTACCCTGATCAATAAGCTCTGCCGCAGGAACAAGCTGGCCCGTACCAGTTCAACGCCCGGGAAAACAAGGCTGCTGAACGTTTTTCTACTGAACTCGGAGTTTCACCTGGTGGATCTGCCGGGATACGGGTTTGCCAAAGTGGACAAACAGGAAAAACAACGCTGGGGTAAGATGATGCAGGATTATTTCGCCAAGGCGGATGAACTGCTTCATGTGCTCTGCCTGGTGGATATCCGGCATGAACCGACGGAAGACGATAAGCAGATGAACCGCTTTCTGCGGGAAATGGATATTCCTTTTTCCGTGATCGCCACGAAGGCAGATAAAATCAGCCGGGGAGCACGGAGCAAATATCTCGCACCGATCTGCCGGGCGCTCAGCGTTCAGCCCTGGGAAATCATCTGTTTCAGCGGGGAAGACGGTACCGGAAGGGAAGAACTGCTGGCTCTTCTGGATGGGATTCTCCATCCGGAAGAGTAAAAAGGGGACTTTCCGATCGGCCCGGACCTTCGGCCGGAATGAGAAAAAAGACTGAATTGCAATTACTATTCACTATTGCATTGCGTGTGACAGGAGTGTATAATGCAAGTCCGTGGATCGGAAATGTGATTCGGGAGCTCCTGTGTGTGGAGCCTTGTGCATAGAAAGTGGGGACAAAATGGCGTAAACAGCCTGATTTTTACGCATGAGTGAAACTGAAGAACATTAATGTTCCATGACAGATAAACTTTGTGGGGATACGTTCCTGAATCGCCGTATTCCGGGAGGGAAAAGCCAATGAACCTGATCAAATGTCCGCGTTGTGATCTGAATTACATCAGGGAAGATGAAAAGTACTGTAAGGTATGTCTTCGGGAAATGAAGGGCGAAAAGCAAGCAGACGAGATGGAACTCTGCAGTATTTGCAATGAAGAACCCTGCCTTCCCGGAAAAGACGTCTGCCTGTTCTGCCTGAAGGAAATGAACAAGAGCAATAATGAGGAAGAAACAGAAGAAGAAGCGGATCCGGTGGATACCAACACGATCGGCGATATGGATGACGTAAGCAGTATGGATGAGATCATTCCCGAAGTTGAGGAAGAGGATTCATCCGAATACGATGAAATCGAGCAAGAACTGAGCTTGGAAGACGTACGCGAGGATGAGGAAAGAGACGCGGACGACGAAGAGGAAGAAGATCAATAATTCTGTTAAGGAGACTATATGCGCCTGTTTGCCATAGGGGATCTGCATCTGTCCGGAGGAGACGATAAGCCGATGGACGTGTTCGGACCCCAGTGGGACAGGCATTTTTTTCATATCAGCGAAAAATGGCGGGAAAAGATCCGAGATGACGATCTGGTTCTGATTCCGGGTGATATCAGTTGGGCGATGCATCTGGAGGAAGCACAGAAGGATCTGGAGGAGATTGCCGCATTGCCGGGCCGAATCATCCTATGCAAAGGAAATCATGATTACTGGTGGAATTCCATCAGCCGGGTACGGTCAATCCTGCCGGCAAACATGCAGGCGCTTCAGTTCAGCGCTGCCGATGCGGGAACAGCTGTGATCTGCGGGACAAGGGGCTGGCTTTTTCCGACAGGAGAACAGCAGCTGGATGAAGCCAACCGGAGAATATACCTGAGGGAAACCCAGCGGCTTCGTCTGGCGCTTGAGGAAGCCCGGAATCAGGCAGCCGGCAGGCCGATTGTGACCATGATGCACTATCCGCCGCTGCTTGCCGGAGAGAGAAAGACCGCATTCACGGAACTCCTGGAAGAATTCCATGTTCATACGGTTGTTTACGGTCATCTGCATGGGCAGGGGATCCAGAGCGGGTTTACCGGCGAATATCATGGGATTCAGTATTATCTCGTTTCATGTGACAGCATTGGGTTTACGCCGAAGGAAATAATAATATAAGAGTGCTTTCCGATCTTCCTGGGCTGCCGCCCGTTCTCCGCTGAGAAAGAGCCACAGGCTCTTTCTCCGGGCGCTACGAACCCCTTAAACCCCTTCGGATGAATGGAAAAGAGAAGCGAGCAGATATTGAGAATTCAAAATTATTAATTTTTTGAAACATTTTAAAAGAACAGGCGGTGCCGAAAAAGGGCGCTGCTTTTTTTGTATACAAAATATGGACGCCGGAGGTTGGACGAATACAAGTCAAAGTTTAAATATTACAAAAATATTAAAAAATAATTATAAAATAGTTAATAAATCCAAAAAGGATCTCTGAAGTCCTGGATAAACAGGGGTTGCAGAGATTCGAATCTTATGCTAAATTTGTGGGGAAAAAGGGGGATTAATCCCAAAATCAGACATAAAAGTGGTGGAAAGGGGGTAAAGTGTAGTGGACGGTTCCACAGAAGATCGGACCAGCAACAACACTGAAACCCCGGCAAAAACGGAAAAAGCAAGAGCCAAACGCTTCATCGGTTCTTTCAACCACAGTCTGGATACCAAAGGAAGACTTGTCATCCCCCAGAATTTTCGGGAAAAACTCGGCGAAACATTCTGCGTGGCCCCCTCTTATGACTTTAAATCCGTCGCAATCTATCCGACGGAGAAATGGGAAGAGCGCAACGAGACATACGAGAAACTCGGAAAGCTGAACCCGGCGCTGAACCGATACCTGGAGCAATTCTACGCGCTGAGCTATGACGAACAGACCTGTGACGCGCAGGGGCGCGTTCTCCTCCCGGCCAACATACGGCAAAAAATCCTGCGGGAAGAGCGGGATATGGAGATTACAGGCGCCAACGACCATGTGCGCGTCGCAGCGCTTTCCACCAGCGGCGACGCCTGGAAGAACTTCAATGATGAACTGCCGCAGCTTCTGGAGCTGATCGCAGGACTCGAAACACAAAAAGAATGAAAAGGGCGTGAACACGAATGACCGACATGTCTCTCGGGGTCAGGAGCAGATTACAAGACGGAGTGATTAACTGGCAGGAAACCCGGTACAGAAAAAACGAGGAACGTCAGCAGCATGCGGATATCCGCAGATCCAGAATGACGTGCTCGGCTGACCTGCCCGAAATCCGTCAGACCCAGGACTGGACCGGGAGCATGACCATGAGCCCCAGCGGAAGATTCCAGGTAATCGAGGAAAGAAAACCGAAGGTGCGCATCATTTCCGGCGACGGGATCCGGTGGAACGCCGCACTGACGATTCTGATTCTGGTGAGCGTGATCCTTTGCGCCATACTGCTTGCCGATCTGGCGGGAATGGGAAACTCCGGAAGAAGTATTGCCAAGCTGAACAGCAAAATTCACGCGGTGGAAAGCAAAAATGAGGATCTGAAACTGGAACTTGAAATGAGTACCGACAGCGCTACCGTGTGCACGGGAGCTGTCAGGATGGACCTGATTTCTTCAAACGGAGCGCAGACCATCCTGCTGACCGCTCCTCAGGACGCCAGAATCACCCTGTCCTCCGCTTCCGCGGCCGAGGAAAACGCTGACCTGGAAGTCCGGATGATGTCTTATGCGGGAGACTGAAGACTCAGTCTCCCATTTGGTGTTTTGATACGGGTGGAAAAACAGGAAAAAATGTGGTAAACTTAGGGGAAGGAGATTAACCCGGGGGGAAGGGAATCAATTTTATGAAGCTGAGGGAACTGCTTGCGGACCTTCCGTATGTGGAAGAGACCCGCGGTGATATGGAAATTGATATACGGGAGATTACTTCTTCCAGCCGGGACCGGACAGACGCAGGTCTCTTTTTCTGCATCGTCGGGGCCAGGTTTGACGCGCATGATTACGCATGGGAGGCAGTGGATAACGGGTGCGTTGCGCTGATTGTAGAGCATTACGTTCAACTGGATGTGCCGCAGGTACTGGTCAGCAACGGGCGTGCCGCCATGGCGAGAATCGCGGAGGCGTTTTACGGACACCCGTCCCGGGAAATGCGCATGATCGGCATTACCGGTACCAAAGGAAAGACGACGACGACTTATTTACTGCAAAGCATCTGTGAGCGGGCCGGGCTGAAATGCGGTATTATCGGTTCGACCGGTACCGTGGTAGAGGACCAGCATGTGGACAGTAAACTGACAACCCCTGATCCGATTGACCTGCAGAAAATGCTCCGGATGATGGCGGATGAAGGCGTCAAAGTGGTCTGCATGGAGGTTTCTGCACACGCGATTGATATGTGCAGGCTGGACGGGATGAGCTTTGAAGTGGGCTGCTATACCAACCTGAGTCAGGATCATCTGGATTATTTCTATACCATGGAACGCTATTTCGAAACAAAGAAGCAGTTCTTTACCAGCGGCATGGTTAAAAACGCCGCCGTGAACGCGGACGACGAGACCGCGGAGAAACTGAAAGACGGCCTGACGATGCCTTTCATCACCTACGGGATCTGTGTGGACGCGGATGTGTTCGCACGGGATATCGAGATCACGGAAGAAGGCGCGCGCTTCAATATTCAGCTGCACGGCATGAGTCAGATTGCCATTCAGATGCGTATGACAGGCATGTTCAACGTTTATAACGCGATGGCGGCGGCCAGCTGCGCGCTGATCATGGGAATCGCTCCTGACAAGATCCGGGAAGGTCTGGAGAACGTGACGCGGGTGCCGGGACGTATTGAAGTACTTCAGACCGGTACTCCGTATAAGGTGATTGTGGACTACAGCCATTCCCCGGACGCGCTGGAAAATATCCTGAAGACCGTGCGCCAGTTCACACGGCACAAGGTGATCGCCGTGTTCGGCTGCGGCGGAGACCGGGACAAGGGGAAGCGTCCGATGATGGGTGAAATCGGCGGAAGACTTGCGGATCACTGCATCCTGACTTCCGATAATCCCAGGACAGAGAATCCTATGGTTATCCTGGCCGCGATTGAAAAAGGGATCAAACCGACGGGTAAGAGCTATGAAGTGATCGAGAACCGGCGTGAAGCGATCCGCAAGGCGCTCAGGATCGCCGAGGACGGCGACGTGATTGTTCTGGCCGGCAAAGGCCACGAGACATATCAGGAGATCATGGGAATCAAACGGCCGTTTGATGAAAAGGCGATCGTCAGCGATCTGCTGCTCGAAATGAAAAAAGAACGGGGATAAGCAAAGTAATGTATTACAGGATGATTGGCGCGGCGCTGATTGCTCTTGCGCTCGCACTGCTTCTCGGACCCGGACTCATCCGATATCTGAAAAAACTGCATTTCGGGCAGACTATCTATGAACTCGGGCCGAGCCATCAGCAGAAGCAGGGGACTCCTGTAATGGGCGGGCTGATGATGGCCGCCGGTATACTTGCGGCAAGCCTGATCTGTCATCCGATTCCCTGGGCAGGCGCATGGGATTTCATTATTCCGCTGCTCGGGGTTTCCTTCCTCAGCATGGCGGTCGGCTTTGCGGATGACTACATCAAAGCGGTCAAAAAACGTCATGACGGCCTGAATCCCATGCAGAAAATCGCCGGGCAGGTCGTCGTTTCCCTCGGATTCAGCGTCTATTGCTATTTTTCCCCCAAAGTCGGAAGCAGTATTCAGATTCCTTTTACCGGCCTGGAATGGGATCTGGGTATTTTCTATATTCCGGTGATGACGCTGTTGGTGATCTTCATCGTGAACAGCAGCAATCTGCAGGACGGCCTGGACGGTCTTCTGAGTACCGTGACGACAGTCAGCTCCGCTTCCTGGGCAGTGATCTGCCTGATTTTGCTGGTTTCGGCCCGGGCGGCAGACAGCACCGATACGGCTACGGTCGGCGTGTTCGCAATGAGTATGGTCGGCGCCTGTATCGGTTTTCTGCGGTTCAACCGTTATCCGGCAAAGACGTTCATGGGAGACACGGGCAGCATGCTGCTGGGCGGCGGGACTGTCGCCATGGCGCTGCTCCTTCGCCAGCCTCTGCTCCTGCTGCTGAGCTTCTTTACACCCATCATGAGCAGTGTAAGCGTTATTATTCAGCGCTATTACTTCAAGCTTACCCACGGAAAGCGGATCTTTCTGATGAGTCCGATTCATCATCATTTCGAGAAAAAAGGATATTCCGAGACACAGATTGTCAGCATGTATGCCGGGATCACAATGATCCTGAGTCTGATCGCTATTGTTTCGGTCTGCGCGATGCAGTGAAGCAAGGGGGACACGGGCGATGAACTATGAAAAGAAAAAAGTGCTGGTTGTGGGAATGGCACGGAGCGGTGTGGCTGCGGCGCAGCTGCTTCGGGCAAGCGGCGCCGAAGTGACCGTAAATGACTCCAAGAGTGAAGAAGAACTGGGCCAGCAGCTGAGTCCTCTGGAAGGACTTCAGCTTGAACGGCGCTTCGGCTGCGGAGCAATGGAACTGCTGGAAGGCAAGGACTGTCTGGTCATTTCCCCCGGGATTCCGGATACAGCTCCTTTCGTCGTGAAAGCCAAAGAAATGGGCATCTACGTGATCGGTGAGCTGGAACTGGCGGCCCAGCTTTCCGCGGGGACGCTGGTTGCGGTTACCGGCACAAACGGAAAGACCACGACCGTTTCGCTGCTGGGCGAGATCTTTGCCAACAGCGGCAAGATCACCCATGTTGTGGGAAACATCGGATATCCTTTCTCCCTGGCTGCCCTGATCAGCAGAAAGGAAGATGTTCTCGTATGCGAAGTCTCGTCATTCCAGATGGAAACAGCCGACACGTTCCATCCGCATGTAGCGCTGCTGACCAATATCACGGAGGACCATCTGAACCGACACGGGACCATGGAAGTCTATACGGCGATGAAAATGCGCATGTTCCGGAACCAGACTCCACAGGATTACGCGGTATTCAACGCGGATGATCCGGCTCTGAAAGGCCTCAGCAAACAGGTCAGAAGCAAAGTGCTGGAGTTCAGCAGAAAAAAGGAAGTGACGAACGGCGCCTTTGTCCGGAACGATGAAATCTGGTTTGTCATGAACGGGAATGAACGCCGCGTTTGCAGAACCGATGAGATCTACATTCCCGGCCCCCATAACCTGGAAAACGCGCTCGGTGCGGTCTGCGTCGCCGCGGCGATGAACGTCCCGGCACCGGTGATTCGTCACAGCCTGAAAACATTCCGGGGTGTGGAACATCGGATTGAGTCCGTACGTGAACTGGACGGTATCGAATACATCAACGACAGCAAAGGAACCAATCCGGATTCTACCATCAAAGCCGTGCAGACCATGAGCCAGCCGACGGTGATTATTCTCGGCGGTTATGACAAACATGCTTCCTTTGACGCCCTTTCCCGTGAGATCGTCAACAGCCCGATGATTCGTCAGGCTGTCCTGATCGGCGAAACGGCGGGACTGATCCGTCACAGCCTTCAGAGAGCCGGTTTCGACGCGATCACAGAAACCGGTACGCTGAAAGAAGCTGTGGAAGTTTCACGGAAACTGGCGCAGAAGGGGTGGTGCGTGCTGCTGAGCCCTGCGTGCGCAAGTTTTGACATGTTCAAGGATTATGAGGAACGCGGTCGGGTATTCAAGGAAATTGTTCAGGCACTGTCATGACAGCATAGAAAACAGACCGAAGTCCGCTTTGCTCCGGTTCAGAGCGAAATGAGTTTCCGGAAAGGAGAAGGGTGACCTGTGGAAGGACCAAACGGCGGATACCGCCCTGAATCTTCCGGGAAAAGAGCGGGGGAATCAAACGGGCAGGGAGTTCGCGACTGGCAAAGAAACACCTGGTTCGGTCCAGCACCCCTGAACAGCAATCCCTTTGATGAACCGGAAGACGCACCCGAACTCAAGGAGAGCCGTTCCGAAAACGTCAATCAGCGGATGGGTGAGTTCTGGCAGTCCCAGAGCTATCCGGGGTCAAATAACGAAAGCCGTGTGCGGGAAAACGGCGGTAGCCGGAACCGTACAGGCAGAACAGAAACAAAACAGAAGAAGCATTCACCGGCGCTGTGGATCATCCCGGTCATCCTGATCGCGGCTGTACTGATCCTGCGCTTTGCTGTTTTTACGGTCAGGGATATCCAGGTGACAGGGAACAACCTTATTCCGGCCAGTGAGATCATCCGGATCAGCGGAGTCCGGACAGGCGATTTCATTCTGACCCTGGACGAAAAAACAGTGGGACAGAGGATTGCTTCAGATTACCGGCTGCAGTTCAGATATATGATCAGGGAACTCCCGCAGACGGTCGTGCTGACGGTCCGGGAAAGGGAAGAATGCTGCTGGCTGACCTATTGCGGAATCACTTATGTGATGGATAAGAACCGTATGGTAATGCGGGAAGAAGAGGATCCGAATTTTCAACCGAAGGACCTGGTCGAAGTCAAGGGTCTAGACGTTCGCTCCAATACAATGGTCGGTCAGGAGATCATGCTGGGCAATGAAAAACAGCAGGAAATCCTCAGCAGCCTTTTTCTGCATATGAAGGTGCTCGGATGTACCGAAGAGATCAAGGAAGCGGACATGAGCAACACCGATTCCATTCTGCTGGAGACCCGCGACGGCTATACGGTCAGCCTTGGCGATGTGGAAGACCTTCACGCGAAACTGCGCAGCATGCTGCTGGTGCGCGAGGAACTGCGCAGGATGCAGAAAAACGGCGGAACGATCAACGTTTCCAAGCCGGAAACGCCGATCTACACGCCATAAGATTAGGAGGGCTTCCAGCCCTTCCCACAAAGGCGTCACTGACGCCTTTGCCCCCAAGTTCCTTCGGGGGAAAGTTATGTTTGTTTTATTGCAAAGAATTGTAACAAAAACGGATGAAAAATTTAATAAAATATGCATAAACACTTGCAATTACCGGTGAATCGGGCTATAATAACATGTGGTATGCTTTATATTTAGGAAGGAACCGGTCAGAAGCCATTAACGGAACCGGAAAACAGGGGGCATGAGAAACCTATGAAAACTACGGTTGCAGCCATTGATTTCGGGACCAGTAAAATTGTTACGCTCGTTGCCGAAAACAGCGGCAGTCAGCGCTGTGACATCACCGCCGCCGGCGTCACCAAATATGACGGCTATCTGGCGGAAGGGTGGAATAACCCCGGTATGCTGGATGAGGCCATCCGCCGCTCGATCGCAGACGCGGAGGAGCAGTCCGGCAGCAAGATCAAGGAGATCAATGTCGGTGTCCCCGGAGCCTTCACCCATGTTTACGCCACCAAGGTAACGATCCCGCTGAAGGGAACGGATCCGCGGGTTACTTCCTCTGACGTAAAGACCGCATTCAGCAGGGCAGCCGAGAACCTGACCAATGTTCCCGGCGTCGTCGTGCATTCCAGCCCCGCCTGGTTTATGGTCGACAGCGGGAAGAAAACCCTGGAGCCCGTCGGCATGAAAGGCCGGGAAATGACCGCGTTCATCAGTTTCTGCGTCGGGAACCGTTTCTTTATCGACGATGTTACCAACAGGATGGCGGATCTCGGGATCGTGGTAAGCGGGTTCTATTCCACTTCCGCCGGCGAAGCAATGCTCTACCTGAACGAGCAGGAACGGGATCACACTTCCGTGCTGATCGACATGGGATACCTGAACACTGAAATTATCGGCGTGGAAGGCGACGCGATCATCTATCACAAGGTGTTGGATGTCGGCGGCGGCGACATTGCCGTTGCTCTGGCGGAAGAACTGGATATCTCCCTGAGCGCCGCGGAAGATATCAAGCGTAAATTTGTTTACGGAATCGAAACGACCGGCGAAACCTATGAGGTTCCGGGCGCGGACGGACAGAAGGGAACCGCTTTCACGAGGGAGCAGGTCAAGCCGATTATCTGCCGCGAACTGGATGAAATCTGTGCGAAGATCAAGGAATCGGTGGATGACGATTTCGGAGGCCTCGGCAGCTGGTCCAGCGTATTCCTGACAGGCGGCGGACTAAGCTTTAACCGGGGCGGCAAGGAATACCTTTCCGGCAGACTGGGCAGGCCCGTACAGGAAACGCCCCGCAGGACCACGAAACTGAACAGCCATTGTTTCTCCAGCGCCCTGGGACTGATGGATCTGATAATCGACACGATCGAACAGCAGCGTCAGCCTGCATCCGGCGCAGGAAACCGGATCAAGGACTTTTTCCGCAGCTTGTTGGGAGGTTAAGAGCATGATCGAATTCCAGAATGAAGAACAGAACACCTTTGCTACGATCAAGGTCGTAGGATGCGGCGGCGGCGGCAACAATGCCGTCAACCGGATGGTGGATGCCGGGCTTCGCGGGGTCGAATTCATCTCCGTGAATACGGACCGTCAGGCGCTCGGGCAGACCAATGCCCAGGTCAAAATCCAGATCGGTGAGAAACTGACAAAGGGCCTCGGCGCCGGCGCGATTCCCGAGGTGGGGCGGCGCGCCGCGGAAGAAAGCAGGGAAGAGATCGCTTCCGCACTGAAAGGGGCGGATCTCGTATTCATCACGGCCGGTATGGGCGGCGGCACCGGAACCGGCGCCGCACCGGTTGTTGCCGAGATTGCACGGGATCTGGGGACCCTGACGATCGCGGTTGTGACCAAGCCGTTCAATTTTGAAGGCAAACAGCGGATGAAGAATGCCGAAGCAGGCATCGCGGAGCTGAAGCAACATGTGGACACCCTGGTTGTGATCCCGAATGACCGCCTGCTGCAGGTGGTCAACAAAGGTACTACGATGCTGGAAGCTTTCAGGATTGCAGATGATGTACTCCGGCAGGGCATTCAGGGAATCAGTGATCTGATCGCCGTTCCGGCCATGATCAACCTGGACTTCGCGGATGTGAAGACCGTCATGGAATCCGGCGGTATGGCCCATATGGGTATCGGCGTCGGCAAAGGCGAGAACAAACTGGTCGAGGCTGCCAAGAACGCGATTGCCTCTCCGCTGCTTGAGACCAACATCGACGGCGCACGCGCCGTCCTGATCAACGTGACCGGCGGCGAGGATATCTCGATCGTGGATATCAATGAAGCCGCCAACCTGATCATGGAAGCGGCAGATCCGGACGCCAACATTATCTTTGGCGCCGGGATCGACGAAACAATGGGCGACGAAGTGAGAATCACGGTGATCGCAACCGGCTTCGAAAAGACACCGTTCCCGAGCAAGGAACCGGCGAGAAAGCCGCGTGAAATCGAGCATGAGCGCCTGTTCGGCTCCTTCGGTACCAGTTTTGCCAAGACGGAGACACAGGGAACCCAGAGCGTTTTTGATACGCCTGCTCCTGCCGCAAACAGTCCCTTCTCCACCGGCAATACCGGCGAGGTGCCGACTTTCATGAGCAGCAGCCGCCCGAGCATGGGCGTTCCAGGCATGGTGAACACCGGCTCCTTCCAGACCGGGTTCAGTTACCAGCAGACATCACCTCAGCAGCCTGTGCAGCCGACGCGTCCTTTCACGGCTCAGAACGATATGGGCCAGGCCGCTCCGGTCTTCGGCGCTGCACAACCCCAGAACTACCAGCCGCTGTTCAACAGCAACGGACAGGTCACGGGGCAGACCGGCAGTTTCCAGCCGATTCCGCAGAATCAGACGATGGAGACGGATAACCACGGAGTTCCCGGGTTCCTCAGGAGGAAGAAGTAGATTTCGCACCTTTGGTGCGACCAGGGCTTTCCGAGTGCCCTGGGCTGCCGCCCGTTCTACGTTGAGAAAGAGCCACTGGCTCTTTCTCCGAGCACTACGAACCCCTGGACCTTCGGTCCAAATGATAAAAAACATAATCTTTCCGGAAAGCGGGTTTTTTGCCCGCTTTCTTTTTTGCACGAAAGGGAAAAGAAGACTGGTCAAAGCAGCCGGAACAAGGTATAATAATTTGATTAATACTATGTTTCATTTGAAACATGTATTTCAACAATAGAAGGGTTTCGCGTCTGCGGACGCGACCAGGGCGCTCCGATCGCCCCTGGACCTTCGGCTATTTTGTAGAGGGAGGAGCCTTCATGCGCAAAGGAATCGCAGTACTTCTGGCAATGATGATGCTGTTTTCGGCGGCTTTGGCAGAGACAACGCAGAAAGCCCCGGATTATACCATGGAGGGATATGACGGAGAGTTTACCGGCAGAAACTGGGAAACCAATCTCTTCTTCAGCAGGATGCAGGAGATCACCGGGATCAGTTTCCAGTTCTCCCAGCATACGGACCAGGATAAATGGGCCGAACGGAAGAAAGAGATCCTGCGGGGAGAAAACCTGCCGGATGTTCTGTTCAAGGCTGAACTGACCGGAGCTGAGACGCGGGACCTGTACAAGGCCGGGCGGATTATCGATCTGGCCCCTTATCTGGAAAAGTACGCTCCGGATCTGTGGAAACTGCTGGAAGAGAACCCTGAATGGAAAAAGGCGATCACGTTCCCGGATGGATCCATCCCGGTCCTTCCGTCTTTCAATGACCTGCAGAACAACGATGCCATGTGGATTAATACGGCCTGGCTGAAGAAGCTCAATCTGGAGATTCCGAAGACTGCCGAAGAACTGACCGAAGTGCTGCGCGCGTTCAGGGATAAGGATCCCAACGGCAATTATCAGAAGGATGAGGTTCCGCTGACCTTTATCGGTATGTGGGAACTCCGTTTCCTCGGGCATGCTTTCGGGATCATTGACAATGACTATTATGTGACCGCCAGGGACGGAACCGTCACCTCTTCACTGACCTCGGATGAAAACAGGGCGTTTCTGACCTGGCTTCATACACTTTGGGAAGAAGGCCTGCTGGATTCAGGCGGCTTCATCACTTCGGAAAGCATGCGCCAGATCACGGATGAAAAGAAGGCCATTCCGTACGGTATGCTGCTCTCCAGTTCGCCGCTGACCGTTGTGCCGGTAGCAGCTCTGGGACAGTTTTCGCTGCTGGAGCCGATGACGTGGAACGGAAAACAGATTTACAGGGATCTGTTCGGTGATGTGATCCGCGGGACGTTTGCCATCACCTCCGAATGCCGTGAACCGGAAAAACTGGTTTCCTGGGTCAATCTGCTCTACACGGAGGAGATCAGCCGCCTGGCCCATTACGGAAAAGAAGGGGAAGACTATATCATCGGCGAAGGCGGATACTGGGAATGGAACGCCGACGCAAAGACTGCCGGCGAGGTGATCCTGCCGGAGAATACGATCAGCGAGGGCGGCGTGGCTCCCGGACTGACGGACGCCGATTTCCAGCTGCGCTACGCGGACGAGGCGACACGAAGAAATATCGAGCAGCTTTCTGCCCTCAGGGCTTACTGCGTCAGTCCTTTTCCGCACGTCAATCTGACAGCCGAGGATGAAAAAAGAATCGCGGAGATCCAAAAGGACCTGTCCGGATACGCGGAAAAGGCAATGGCCTGCTTTGTGTCGGGCGATACGGAACTGACGGATGAAAACTGGGTGGAGTTCTGCCGTACGGTCGAAGAAAAGGGCCTGCCGGAAATGATCGCGATCTGGCAGAAATATATTAACTGAGATCGGAGGAGGAAACGGTATGAGTTATACAGAGAAAATGATCCGGAACCTGGAAACGGAGAAGGCCGTACATCAGCTGACCTGGCTTTACGGGACAAACGAAGAGGTCCTGCAGCAACAGAAAGCCAGATATGAAGCCCTGATCCGCAGGCACGCGGAACTGTTCGGTGAAAAAGAGGACCTTCAGCTGATCAGCGCGCCGGGACGGACAGAGATCGGCGGCAATCATACGGACCATAACAACGGTCGGGTCCTGGCAGCAGCCGTGAACCTGGACGCGCTGTGCGCTGTCAGTTCGCGGGATGATATGAAGGTCCGCTTCTACAGCGAGGGGTATGATCCGATCGATATGGAACTGTCGGATCTTTCCGTCAGGCCCGAGGAAGAGGGAACGACCAGGGCGCTTATCCGCGGCGTGGCGGCCGGCATGCAGCAGAACGGTTACCGGATCGGCGGCTTTGACGCTGCCGTGACCTCTACGGTCGCGGGCGGCAGCGGGTTGAGTAGCAGCGCGGCGCTGGAAGTCATGCTCACCGGTGTCTTCGACGGCCTGTTCAATCAGTTTGATATGCCCTATGTACTGCGGGCACAGATCAGCCAGATGGCGGAGAATAAGTATTTCGGCAAACCGTCCGGACTGCTGGATCAGATGGCCAGCGCGGCCGGCGGACTGGTGACGGTGGATTTCAGGAATACGGAAAAACCGGAAGTGGAACCGATTACCTACGATTTTGCCAGACGCGGATTTGCCCTGGTGGTCGTGGCGACGGGCGGATCCCACGCGAACCTGACGGATCAGTACGCGGCGATTCCGGCGGAGATGAAGCAGGTGGCAGCCTGCTTCGGGAAAAAGGTGCTCCGCGGCATTACCGTCGAAGACCTCGCTGCAAAACTGGATGTCCTGCGTTCCACCGTCAGCGACCGCGCCATCATGCGCGCGTTCCATTTTGTGACGGAGAACGAACGTGTGCCCGAGCAGGTCGCAGCGCTGAAGGAAGACCGGATCGGGGACTTCCTGAAGCTGATCATCGACAGCGGACGTTCCAGCTATATGTATCTACAGAACGTGTTTGCCAACAATGATGATCAGAGCCTGAGCCTTGCCCTGTGCCTGGCAGGCGGTCTGCTGAACGGGAAAGGAGCCTGGCGGATTCACGGCGGCGGCTTTGCCGGAACAACGCTGAATTTTGTCCCGACGGATCTGGTGAAATCCTTTGTGGAAATCATGAACCGGGCCTTCGGCGAGAAAGCCTGCTATGTGCTGAATATCCGGCCGACAGGCGCCGCGAGGATTGAATTGAATTAAGAATTCAGATGCACATGGATGCATCGGACTTACAGGATTATGATCGTATGGGGAACAGAATGGCTGTAACGCAGAGCGCGGCGGAAACCCGGGCACTGGGAGAAAGCCTGGCAGGACAGCTGAAACCGGGCGATGTTGTCCTGCTGGAGGGCGAACTGGGAGCTGGCAAGAGCGAACTGGCGCGGGGAATCGCCAAAGGACTGGGCGTAACGGAAACGGTCACCAGTCCCAGCTTTACGATCCTGAACGTCTATGAGAGCGGCAGATGCCCCCTGTATCATTTTGACTGGTACAGGCTGGAGAGCGAGGAGGAACTGTACGAACTCGGGATGGATGAGTATCTGGGCGGAGACGGGATCGCGCTGGTGGAATGGCCGGGCAGGTGTCCGGAGGCGGTGCCGGGAGACTGTCTGCTGATCCGCCTGAAAGCGGAAGGAGAAAATATCCGCCGAATTGTTTCGGAAAGCAAAGGAACTTTCCGGGATATCAGTCCGGACGGAGAAATAAAACCATGAAAATACTTGTGATCGATACCTCCGGGCCTGTCTGCGGTACGGCGGTCATGGACGAAGACAGGGTGTACAGTGAATTTACGGCACAGAACCGGAATACCCATTCCGCCAGTCTGATGCCGATGGTCGAAGATTGCCTGCACGCGGCTGGAGCGAGCCTTTCGGAACTGGACGCGATCGCCGCGGTGACCGGACCGGGAAGCTTTACCGGGGTACGCATCGGAGTCGCGACCGCCAAGGGACTGGCGCACGGCGCGGGCAAGCCCTGTATCCCGGTGGACGCGCTGGAAGCGTTAAGCGCCTCAGCCGGGAATTTTGACGGGGTCATCTGTCCGATTCAGGACGCGCGGGCAGGCCAGGTTTACGGCGCAGCATTCCGGGACGGAGAACGGCTGACAGGGGATGCGCCGATGAAACTGGAGGATTTTCTGGAAGTCCTCAGGCCGCTGGGAGAGCGGTTCCTGTTTATCGGGGACGGCGTACCGGTGCACCGGGAGAAAATCCTGGATCTGTTTGCTGAAAAGGCTGAATTCGCGGCGACTCATCTCGGCTATCTTCGGCCGTCCGCAGCGGGCATGGTTGCCCTGAAAAAAGGAACGGAAACGGACTATCTGACCTTGCAGGCAACCTATCTGCGGCCCCCGAACGCGCAGAAGAACAAAAAGCTTCTGGAGGCAATGGCCCGTGAGTGAAACGATCACCCGGCGGATGCGGCTGAAGGATCTCGACGAAGTTACTGCCCTGGAGGAAGCGACCTTTGCCCGCCCCTGGAGCCGGGAAAGCTTCCGGCAGGAGCTGACCCGGAACGTTGCGGCCAGGTATCTGGTGGCAGAAGAGGACGGACGGGTCATCGGATACGCCGGCGCCTGGATCATCCTGGATGAAAGCCATATCACCAATATCGCAGTGGCGGAAAACGCCAGGGGACGGGGAATCGGGCGAAAGCTGACTGAGGAACTGCTGCAGGTTCTTTCCAATCTCGGCGCTTCCTACGCGACGCTGGAGGTCCGGGTAAGCAATCTGCGGGCCCAGAATCTGTACAAAAGCCTCGGATTTATCTCCGTCGGGAAACGGAAACGGTACTATGAAGACAACAATGAGGACGCATACCTGATGGTTTGCGACAAAATGCCGGAAGCAGACCCGGACTTCACAGAAGAACCCTGGATCGAAAAGGAGGAAGAAAAATGAGCCGCGTATTTCTGACCGTACTGGATGCCGTAGGCGCGGGCGCACTGCCGGATGCCGCCGAATACGGAGACGCCGGAACCAATACCCTGGGGCATGTGATTGCCGCGTGCAACCCGAAACTGCCGACAATGGCTTCTCTGGGCCTGGGCAGGATTCCGGGAACAGGATATCGCTGGGACGGGCCGGTGAAAGGCGCCTGGGGACGGGCAATCGAACTCAGCAAGGGCAAGGACACGACTTCCGGCCATTGGGAAATTGCCGGCGTGCGGGTAGAGCATGCGTTCCCGACTTTTCCGGACGGTTTTCCGGATTCTTTTATTGAAGCATTTGAAGAAGCCATCGGCTACAAGGTTATCGGCAACAAGCCGGCCTCCGGTACGGTGATTCTCGACGAATTAGGCGCACTGGAACTGCAGGACTACACACCGATCGTCTATACCAGCGGGGACAGCGTATTCCAGATTGCCTGCCATGAAGACTTATTTCCGCCGGAACAGCTCTGGGAGTTCTGCCAGATTGCACGGGACATGCTGCAGGGAGAACTGGGCGTGGGGAGGGTGATCGCAAGACCCTTCGTGGGCGAACCGGGGCATTTTGTCCGGACAGGCAACCGGCGCGATTTTTCCCTGCCGCCCTGCGGGCGGACGCTGCTGGACGCGGTAAAGGAAGCCGGCCTGGAAAGCATCGGCGTCGGGAAGATTGAGGATATCTTCGCGCACCGCGGATTAACGCAGAGCGATCATGCCGCGGGGAATCCGGCTTGCATGGATTCCCTGATCCGGGTTATGAAGACGGATTTTGACGGCCTGTGCTTCACGAACCTGGTGGATACGGATTCTGTCTACGGTCACCGGAACGATCCGGAAGGGTTTGCCGGAGCGCTGGAGGCATTTGACCAGCGCCTTCCGGAAATGCTGGACCTGCTTCACGACGGGGATCTGATGATTATCACCGCTGACCATGGCTGTGATCCCACTTACCTTCAGTCCACGGACCACAGCCGGGAGTATATCCCGATCCTGGCCTGGACGCCCGGGATGACGGAGGGGAAAGACCTCGGCACGAGAAAGACCTATGCAGACATCGGCGCTACCTGCGCCGAATGGCTGGGGCTCCCTGACCGGTTTGACGCCGAGTCGTTTGCGGGTATTCTTTGGGACCTTTCCGGTCGTTCCCAAACCCCTTCGGCCAATAGAAAGTAAGGAATAAACAGACGATGAAAAGATTGAAAATTGCGCTTCTCCTTTTGCTTGCCGCACTGCTTCTGATGACAGTTTCCGCCTGGGCGGAGGAAGCGGAGGATCTGACGGCCGGATGTTCGGTCAAAGTGGTGGACAAGGGCGGAAAGACCAAGAGCATTACCGACGGAAAATATACCACTTTCTGGGAAAGCAGCAAACGGAATGAACCGTGGGTAACCATTTCCTCAGACAAGCCGATCTACGGGCTGTACCTGTGCTTCCGGAACCTGCCGGAGAGCTATGTGATCCAGAAAAAGAGCGGAGAGGACTGGGTCACAGTGGCCGAAGGCGATCCGCTGTACTATCATGCCTTTTATGAACTGGACGGACTGAACAAGATCCGGATCCTTTCCACAGCCGGAAAGAAAAACATTCTGGGATTCAATGAAATCTATGCCTTTGGAGAAGGCGAGATTCCCGAATGGGTTCAGCGCTGGCAGCCACCTGTCGAAAAGGCGGATCTGCTGTTTCTGATCGCCCATCCGGACGACGAGCTGCTGTTTACCGGCGGCGCTATCCCGACCTATGGTTCGGAACTGGAAAAGCAGGTCGAGGTGGTTTATCTCACCTCCAGCAACCCGACGCGCCGGAGTGAAGCTCTGAACGGCCTGTGGCATATGGGAGTGCGGAATTATCCTGTTTTCGGGAATTTCAGCGACCGCTATGCAAAGTCCGGAAAACTGAAGGATGCCTATAAGCTGATTAACGGCGGACAGAATACAGTCTGGAGCTGGGTTACGGAACAGTACCGCCGCTTCCGCCCCGAGATCGTGGTGACGCAGGATATCAACGGAGAGTACGGACATCCTCAGCACAAGATGATCGCGGACGCGGCGATTCAGTGCTATACAAAGGCTGCGGATTCGTCTGAATTCAAGGAATCCGCTGATCAATACGGTCCCTGGCAGGTAAAGAAACTCTATATTCATCTGTACGGAGAGGAAGAAAACCAGACCGTTCTGGACTGGGAGAAACCGCTGACAGCTTTCGGCGGAAAGACCGGCGCACAGCTGGCGGCGGAAGCTTTCGCGCTGCATGTCAGCCAGAAGGGTATGGGCGCCGGCAAAGGGGATAAGTTCGAAGAGTTCACGGTCGAAAAAACCGGGGCGAAGAAGTATCCCTATGATCACTTCGGCCTGTACAGCACCGAGGTGGGACAGGATGAGGCTAAAAATGATTTCCTGGAGCATAT
>Ga0265298_10003619_pt1 | contig 20280 bp, 14 predicted proteins | sample AusTroGonzalo_MG_3_FD_193486 | JGI IMG/M metagenome (GOLD analysis project Ga0265298, IMG submission 193486) | Bovine rumen microbial communities from tropical cattle in Woodstock, Queensland, Australia - Gonzalo_01 | ecosystem: Host-associated > Mammals > Digestive system > Stomach > Rumen ... | reverse complement strand
GGCAAGACAGTCCGAAGCGCTTCGAACTGTCTTGCCGCGGGAGCCCGGTCGTAACCTTCCCGGTCGGGAAAGGCCGGAATATGCATCATCAGCGAACCGGTTCCGCCGAGTTCATGCAGCATGATGATCCGGTTGATCACCAGCTCCACCCCGGCCTGACGCTCATATTCCACGGTGGAATACCAGCATTTTTCCATTCCGGCCGAGCCGTGGATGTCCAGCAGCTCCAGACCGAATTCATGCAGCCATTTGGCATACTGTTTCACTTCCGGACTGCAGTAGAAAAAATCGGTGTTCCACTGGTGGCACCAGTGCAGATGGGTGAATCCAGCCTCGGCAATCGCCTTGAGACGGGCTTCCGGGGAACCGGTCCCGCCCAGAAAGTCGGTATTGATCGCAATCTTCATGTGATACTCCGGAAACGGTTCCCCGGAGAGATGCGGGGAACCGTCTGACAAAACCTGATTATTTCTTTTCGGTCAGGGCATCCACGCCGGGAAGCACTTTGCCTTCGAGATATTCGAGGGAAGCGCCGCCGCCGGTGGAGATGTGGGTCATCTGGTCGGCCAGACCGCTCTTGTTGACCGCCGCGACGGAATCACCGCCGCCGATGATGGAAACGCCGCCATTGGCCTTGACCTGGGCCACCGCTTTGCAGACGCCCATGGTGCCTTCGGCGAATTTCGGCATTTCGAAGCAGCCCATCGGGCCGTTCCAGACGACCGTCTTGGCATCTTTGATGGCGGAGGCATAGAGTTCGACCGTCTTGGGACCGATATCGAGACCCATCCAGCCGTCCGGGATGTCGGCGCCGACGATCTGGGTCTTGGCTTCGGGATCGAATTTGTCCGCGGCGATATTGTCGATCGGGAGCAGGAAATTCACGCCGGCTTCTTTGGCCTTGGCGATCATTTCCTTGGCATAATCCAGCTGGTCGAGTTCGCAGAGGGAGTTGCCGACGCTGTGGCCCTGCGCCTTCAGGAAGGTGTAGGCCATGCCGCCGCCGATGATCAGGGTGTTGACTTTGCCCAGCAGGTTCTTCACGACCGCGAGCTTGTCGGACACTTTCGCGCCGCCCAGGATCGCCACGAACGGACGGACCGGTTTTTCAACCGCGTTGCCCAGGAAGGCGATCTCTTTTTCCATCAGGAAACCGGCCACGGAGGTGCCGATGTATTTGGTGATGACGGCGGTCGAAGCGTGGGCGCGGTGGGCCGTGCCGAACGCGTCGTTGCAGTAGATGTCGCCGTAGGAAGCGAGTTTTTTCGCCAATTCCTTCTGCTGATCCTTCAGAGCGGCCTTGCGGGCTTTGAAAGCATCGTCGGCTTCGCCGTCTTTCTGCTTGCACTTGGCCTGTTCTTCCTTGTGATAGCGGGTATTTTCCAGCATCACGATATCGCCTTCCTTCATGGCGGCGACTTCGGCGTCCGCTGCGGCGCAGTCGGCCACGAACTTGATGTTTTTGCCGAGCATTTTGCCGAGATAATCGGCCACGATCTTCATGCTGGTGTCGGGGGTGATGCCCTTTTCATCGGGACGGCCCATGTGGCTCATCAGGATCAGCTTGCCGCCGTTGTCCAGGACGTATCTGATGGAGGGCAGAGCGCCTTTGATCCGGGTATCATCCTTGATGACGCCTTCCTTGACCGGGACGTTGAAGTCAACGCGCATGATCACTTTTTTTCCTTTGAGGTCGACATCGCGCAAAGTCATTTTGTTCATGATAAAACTCCATTTCAGTATAGTTCAATTAAAAAAGGGCAGGCGGTAATTCACCACCCGCCCTTGACAGGCTTTTATTAAAACCTCAGTTCCGATTACTTGGCAATGACGCGGGCCATTTCCAGGACCTTGTTGGAATAACCCCATTCGTTGTCATACCAGGCGCAGACTTTCACGAAGGTGGGATCCAGCTGGATACCGGCCTTGACGTCGAAGATGGAGGTGCGGGCGTCATCGCGGAAGTCGGTGGAAACGACGGCTTCGTCGGTGTAGCCGAGGATGCCTTTGAGTTCGCCTTCGGAGGCTTTCTTCATGGCGGCGCAGATCTCATCATAGGTGGCGGCCTTGTTCAGTTCAACCGTCAGGTCGACGAAGGAAACGTCGGAGGTCGGAACGCGGACGGACATACCGGTCAGCTTGCCGTTCAGTTCGGGCAGAACTTTGCCGACAGCCTTGGCGGCGCCGGTGGAGGACGGGATCATGTTTTCGAGGATCCCGCGGCCGCCGCGCCAGTCTTTCTTGGACGGGCCGTCAACGGTCTTCTGGGTGGCGGTGGCGGCATGGATCGTGGTCATGAGGCCGCGCTTGATGCCGAAAGTGTCATTCAGGACCTTGGAGATCGGGGCCAGGCAGTTGGTGGTGCAGGACGCGTTGGAGATGATCTTCTGGCCGGCATAGGTCTTGTGGTTCACGCCGTAAACGAACATCGGAGTGGCGTCTTTGGACGGAGCGCTCATGATAACTTTCTTGGCGCCGGCTTTCAGGTGCGCGCTGGCCAGTTCTTCGGTCAGGAAGAAACCGGTGGATTCGACGACAACGTCGACATTCAAGGCGCCCCAGGTAATGGCGGCGGGATCTTTTTCGGCGAAAACCTGAATTTTCTTGCCGTCGACGATCATGAAGTTGCCGTCAACTTTGATGTCGTGTTTGAAGATGCCGTGAACGGAGTCATACTTGAGCATGTAAGCGAGGTAATCGGGATCGAGCAGATCGTTGATCCCCACAACTTCGATGTCCTTGCTGAAGTTTTCGATCGCAGCACGGAAAACCATGCGTCCGATACGGCCGAAACCGTTGATACCGACTCTGATAGCCATTTTTTTGTTCCTTTTTGTTAGGTTGTGGTTCTTATTTCAAGAAAACACTTCTGAAATTTTATTTCAAGACTGGTAAAATATCCCCACTTGCGGTTTTTGTCAAGCATGAAATCAATTTTTTTCAGACTTTTATGCAATGTCTGCCAAAATTTCGGAAAACAGCTTGAAATGACACTCAAAAGGGTGTAAATTACTTGATTGTGATAACTACCCGAATCTTTCCGGACGGTATTGAAAAAGAATGAATAACACATTGCTGGGACAGTTTTTGAAAAAACCGCTGACCACCGGTGCTGTCTGCGCCAGTTCGGAAAGTCTGGCGAAAGAGCTTACCGACTCGATCGGTCTGGAATCTGCCGGCAGCGCAGCGGAACTGGGTCCCGGCACGGGCGCCGTCACCAAAGTCATTCTCGGACGCATTCCGGAAAAATGCCGGTTCTTCACGGTCGAATTGAATCCCGACGTGATCAGCGTCTTTCAGCAGAAATTTCCCGCAGTCACGGTTTACAATGACAGTGCGGCGAACCTGGCGGAACTGATCCACCGGGAAAACTTACCCTCGCTCGATGCGGTGATCTCCGGCCTGCCCTGGGCGGTTTTCCCGGATGAACTTCAGGAGCAGATCCTCGCTGCCATTCTGCAGACGCTCAAGCCCGGCGGCTGTTTTACGACGTTTGCGTATCTGCAGGGACTCCTGCTGCCCTCCGGCATGCATTTCCGGAAACGGATCGAAAGCATGTTTTCCAAGGTTGAAAAATCCCCGGTGGTGTGGAACAATTTCCCGCCGGCTTTCGTTTACCGCTGCCGCAAATGAATTTCACTGCTGCATAGTATTAAAATAAGGAGATTTGTCATCATGATCAAAATCGGTTTCACCTGCTACAGTTTTGCCCAGGCTCTCAGATCGAAAGAGATGGACATCTGCGAAGTCATCCGTTTCGCCGCCGGACTCGGCGCCCAGCACATGGAACTTTCGCCCGGCAGCATGTTCGAAATGACCCCCGAAAACATCGCCAGGATCGTTGAGACGGCAAAATCGGTCCAGATGCCCCTTTCCAGCTACACCATCGGCGCCAATTTCGTCCAGAAAGACGCCGCCGCGGTCAAGGCGGAGATCGAACGGGTCAAGAAAGAAGTCGAGATCGCCGCGGCTCTCGGCGTCACCCGGATGCGTCACGATTGCGGCTGGCGGCCCCAGGAGGAATGTTCCTACGCCAATTTCGACCGCGACCTGGAAACTTTTGCCGATGCCTGCGGCCAGATCGCCGACAAAGCCAAAACCTACGGCATTGTCACCAGCATTGAAAACCACGGCTTCTACGTCCAGGCCAGCGAACGGGTTCAGCGGGTGATCCTGGCGGTCAACCGCGACAACTTCCGCACCACGCTCGACGTCGGCAATTTCCTCTGCGTCGATGAAGATCCCGAATGTGCCGTGATGAACAATATCAAATTCGCCTCCATGATCCATTTCAAGGATTTCCATATCCGCCGCCAGGTCACCGATCCGGCCGGATTCCTCAGGACCCTGCACGGACGCTATCTCCGCGGAGCCGTCACCGGCGACGGCGATGTCGATCTGCCCGCCATCTGCAGGATCATCAGAAATTCCGGCTACGACGGCTTCCTTTCGGTCGAGTATGAAGGCCGCGAGGAATGTAAATTCGCCTGCACCCGCGCCATCAAGAACGTGAAGGAACTGATGGAAGCCTGACCCGGCAAGACGATCTGAACTTTTACAGAACAGGAACAACAAGATGAAAAAGTTTTCTTTATGCGTGGCTGTTTCAGGAATCTTATTGATGGGAACCGGCTGCTCTCTGTTTCAGAATCCGGAAAAGGAACGTGCCGAACTGGAAAACTATCGTTCCGTCTGGTATAATAAGAAAAACAGTCTGGAAATCAGTCAGCTGCTTTCCCCGATCGATGCTACGATTTATTCCGATCATGAACAGCAGGAGCGTATCGGCAGTTTTATAAAACGTCTTCCGGAAAATGTCAGAAGCAATGAACCGGAAAATATGGCCAGGCTGTATGAAGCCTTCAAGAATATCCAGGCCCGCCGGGCAACTCTGTTCACGAAATTGAACCAGACCATCCGTTCACTGAAACCGGTCGCCGGTATCTCCATGGAAGAAGCGCAGGATCGTCTCGACAAGGTCAAGCCGGTGCTGAAACAGCTGGCGGATTTTAAAGATTTCAAGGAATACCCTGATCTCTCTGCTCAGCTGAGCAAATATATCAATTCCCTTTTCCTCGCCCAGCCGGGTCTGCTCCTCTATGTCGACAAATCATACCGTGAGTTCCCGTCCGAAATCAATGCGGAAATGCTGTCGCTCGCCCTCGGCAACCATCAGCTGCTCAATGCGGCCAAGGTGAAAAAAGCCGTTCCCGCCATCAAACGGAATTTCAGTTCCGTGCAGAATACCGAAACCAGATTCCAGCAGTTCCTGAAAACACCGGACCAGGTCCGCTGGGACGCATTCAAATCGCAGGCCTCGCGTATCGGATATGCCGAAAAAGATCCCGCGCGCCGCAGATTCACGGACTATATCCGCCAGATCGAGCATTGCCGCCGGATCATCTTCTCCCTCAAATACTGGGAACTGGCCGGAACCGGATTCATCAACAAGAATAAAGGCGATATCGGCATCCGGATCTGGACCAGCCAGAACCGGCCGTTCGTCCGCCAGATCGCGGTCGAAAACGCCTCCCGCAACTGGCATTCCGATCCTTCCATGCCATGCTTCGGCAACCAGAAGAAAATCACCCATCCGCTGATCGCCCGTTCGGAGGACGACATCATCAGAATGGTCTGCATCCATTTCCAGAATTCTTCCGGCAGAACGGTGGAAAGCCAGGTTTTCGAGTTCTCGATCTACCAGCTTGCCGCCCTCACCTGGGAAACCGGCAGCGGAGAACTCCGGCTCGAAGGCGAACCGGTCAATCACGAGCCGGGTCCGTACAAAGGGCTGGTCGTGATGACCATCCTCGACATGCCGAAACTTGCTTCTTTCTTTGAATAATCCGTCCTGAAATACGAATCTGCCGCCAGCGGCGACAATACTGAGGGAAAGGGTTTTGCATGCGGATTCTGCAATCTGGTGATGTTTTTGCGGGATGCCGGATCCTTTCCTACTGCGGATCCGGCGGCATGGGTTCGGTTTACCTGGCCGCCGATGCCATGCAGCGGACGATCGCCCTGAAGATCGTGAACACCACGGCCTCCGAACGCGAACTGGAAGGCATCCGCAAATACATTCAGGCTGCCGCCGGAAAACCCGGACTGCTCCAGATCCATCATGCGGGAATCGAACAGAATTCGCTGTTTTATCTCATGGAAGCGGCCGATCCGCTGGAAAATACCGGCGATACGTATATTCCGAAGACGCTGGAGACGGTGCTGAAGCGCGACGGGAAACTGGCGCCGGGACAGGCGCTGGAACTGATCCGCAACCTGTCGATCGGGCTGGAAACCCTGCATGATGCGGGACTCATTCACCGGGACATCAAACCGGGAAACATCATTTTTGCGAATGGTGTGCCGAAACTGTGCGACCCGGGACTGGTATGCTCCATGGATGCGACCGCGACTCTGGCGGGTACGCTGGGATATCTGCCGCCGGAATGTTTCAACGGGGCCGAAATCAATACCGCAGGCCGCGATTTGTATGCGCTGGGGAAAGTCTTTTATGTCGCAGTCACCGGCGAACCGCCTTCGCGCTATCCGCATATCCCGTCGGATCTTTCATTGTCGGCCCGCCGGAAAATCTGGCCGGTCCTGACCCGGGTCTGCGACACCAATCCCAAACACCGTTTTCAGAACACGGAAGAATTCCGGAAGGCACTGCCCGGGAAGCTGCCGAATCCCGGCAGGCTGGAACTCGCCCTGAATTCATTCCGGCAATGGCGTCTGGCAAATCCGGGGATCGTGAGCGGCACGATCCTGATCTTCCTGCTGATCCTGATCCTCGGTTTTGCCATCGGGGCTTACCGAATGAGGAACCAGCGGCGGCACGCCGAATTCCTGCGGGACTGTCAGCGGCAATGCGATGCGGCCTCGGTTCGTTTCACGGAGCGGAAATCTCTGCTTGCCGTACAGCTGGCCGATCTGGCAGGCGAGGCCGAAGCGAAAAAAATCGAACGAACTTTACGCACAATGCCGGAAGATCCGGCGGAACAATTGAAGATCTACCGCAGGCTGGATGTCCGGCTGGAAAGACTGGCGCATGACTCTTTGCTGCCGGTGCCGAAACAGGCTTCCGGAGCGGAGATCTGCCGGATCTCCGACCGGAACCGGGGTGTACTCGCTTCGCCGCTCGGCGCCTGGATCGCTCCGGAGAAACGCAAAGGGCTGATGAAAAAACTCGAATCGCTGGAAAAACAGTTTTTCACCGCCGAAATGCAGCTTCATCCCGGAAAAACTTATCTGCCGGACAGCAGTTTCCGCTATCAATACAATTATGTTCCGGCCGGCGTGTTCCGACGCAAAAACGGACAGCTGATCCGTATCCCCCATGCCTTCTGGTGCAGCGACGGGGAACTCAGGTCCGATAATTTTCTGATCGCAATGCAATGGCTGAAATCCAATGAAAAACCCGGCATACCGATGGGAGGTTTTACGTGGAATGATCTGTTGGAATACTGCTGGAATGCGACAACTGATGCCATTTCAAGGGGCAAACTGCCGGAGGGGTACATTGTCCGTCCGCTGACGGCCGCGGAATGGCAGTGGGCCTGCCGCGGGGCATGGTCGGGACCGGGCAATGCCACGGCCTTCCTGAAAAAAAAATCCGGGGGACGGCTTCATCCCGTGCGTTCCGGTGAACCCAATTCGCTCGGGCTTTACGATTTCATCGGCAATTGCGCGGAAATGGTCATCCCCGATACCGGCCTGGATTCCGGACACTGCATCGCGTTCTGCGGCGGCTGGTACAGCAACTCCAAAGCCGATCCGGAAAAATGCACTCCATACCTGAAATATCAATGGCTGCCGCCCTATATCGGCGCCCGGGTCGGTATCGTGCGCGACTCCATTGATTTCTTTGACCGCGCCCTGTGGCTGGGCGGTCCGCGCGAAACCGTGTTCAGGGGACGGCATTACGAACTGCTGGTTGCCAACGTAACTCTCATGACCCCGGAACCGGCCCGGAAACTATGCCGTCTGCTCGGTGGTCGGCTGTTCGTTCCCGATTCGGCCGAACAGCTGAAAGCGCTTTACAAACCCTTTTTCGAAACCAATTCTTTTCCGGCAACGATCGACGGCAGTCTGAAAGACGGCGTCTGGCTCCGGCCGGACGGCACTCCGTACAAAGGGGTGCCGATGCCGAAGATTCCGAAGCATTCCGCTTGGTTTTTGGCGTTTTTTCAGGGGCGGATCTGCTGTTATCCAAGCCCCCGTTCCGCCGGGGTGATCTGCGAATGGGACGAAGCGGAATACCGCAGGAGAAATGACCGGGACCGTATCCGTCGCAGCGAAGTTTTCGAGCACACCTTTCAAATCGGTTCCACCCAATATTTTCTGGTGCGCTGTCCCGTGCACAATCATATTGCGCGCCGGATTGCGCAGCTGCTGGGTGCAAAACTGGCGCAGCCTCGGACTCCGGCGGTCCGGGAACGATTCCGGAAAGAACTGGAAAAGTGGAAACAAGTGCCGGTCATGCTCGGCGGACACTGGAAATACGGGCACTGGGTTCTGGCGGACGGTTCGCAGCTGGATTTGGATTTGCCTCAGCGTGGCGTTTCATACACCGAAAGCAGGAATCTGGCTTCGCCGGGACTGTTCGACGGCAAATTCTGTGCCTTGCAGCAAGCTCAGGCTTTTTTATTTGAATTGCCTTTGGAGTGAATCCGGTCGGCGGCCTCGGGGATCTCCGCGATGCAGCGGCGCAGGATCCGCAGACAGCGGTGCCGGATCAGATAGAGTGCCGCGGGCGGTTTCCGGGTGACGGCGCTGACCTCCTCCACGGGCAGATGCTGCAAAACCAGCATTTCAAAGACGGAATAAGTCTGCGAACTGACCCGTTCCCTGAGCCGGGCCAGCACCGTTTCGGCCAGGAACTGTTCGTATTGTTCCATGAAGATACGGTCGATGCCAGTGTCATATTCCAGCGGGATTTCCGGAAGCGGCCTCGATTGTTTCCGGAGCATCTGCCAGGCCGCATTTTTGACTATGGCGAAGAGATACGAGCGGAAATGTCCCTTGTTCCGGTCGTAGAAGAACTGTCCGATCCGCCGGCAGCAGATCAGCATGACTTCCTGCACCAGATCGTCGCAGTCGTCCGGTGAAATTCCGCGCTGCCGGCCGACGGCGAGGATCATGCTCCGATATTTGGCGTCAAAATCGATCCAGGCCTGTTCCTCCTGTGCGGCCATGCGCGCCAGCAGACCGGAATCGGTGGTATAGCCGTGTTTCCGGAAGATGGATGTTCGGGTAAATGAGCTCATTTTTTTCTTTTTCTTCTTTTTTGCTTCCAGTCAATATAGCCGGATCAACGTTATTTTTCAACCGACAGAAAAATTTTTTCATTTTTTCTGAAAACACGGAAAATATTTTCGCTGTTTATGGAAATAAAATAGAAAAAGAAGATTTTTTTATTATGAAAACCAAACTAAACCATGATGGAGAATCGAAAAAAATGAAATGGAATTTCAGAAAAATCGTTGTTGCCGCAACCGTGATTCAGCTGGGATGTTTCTGCACAACCGCGGCAGAGGACTCTTCCAGTGAAAAAAACGGCATCATCGATGAAATCGTGAATACGAAAATCAAGGAAGCAAAGGGCGCCGATGCGCTCTCTGAAGTCCTGGATGCCGTCGCCGAAAAAATTCCGCTGGATACGGATAAGGAGACTCCGGAATCATCCGCCTACATCGAGAAGCTGGAGGAACAGGCACGGAAGAAATATCCGGCTGCAGATCAGGAACTGGAAAACAAATATCGCCCGATAGCCGAAAAAAGCTATCCCGTCTATAATACCGGGGATCATATCACTGTCGTTTATCTGCTTCATGGAAAACCCTTCACTGTTTCCGGACAATATTACCGTCAGGACTCCAGATTCGTCTGGATCGGCTCCAAAAAAATCCTCAAAGCCCAACTAGGCGGTGAATATGCCTCGCGTTTCGACCTGATTCGGACAAAACAGCTCCGGGCAAGCTTTGTAGCGCAAAATATCCGGCGCTATCATCAGCAAAGGGAACTTCACTTTAAGAAGCTGAAATCCCAAAACCACGAGAAAATTTCGGAACTCAGAGGAGAAATCAAATTCAACGGCAAGTGGCTGCCGCCCAGAAAAGTGGTCATGGAAAAATATGCGGCCGCCTTCGCCCGGCAGGACAGGTTGATTGCAGAATCGATCCAGAAGGCGAAGGACTCCCCCGACTATAATGAAAGATGCAAAATCCTGGAATCCGTGATTCAAAAATATCCTGATCATAAGTCTATTCCGGATGCAGAAACATTGCTGGAGAAATTCAAGACGGTTTTTGCACAAAAAACGGAAGAGGTCAAAAATATTCTGGCATATTGTTCGCAGCCGAAGGTGAGTTATAGTAAACTGAATCATGAATACAAGATCAATCTCAGGAATCGGGATATTCTGTCTCAAATTCAGAATCGTTTCCGGGGAATTGCGGGGTGTGATCAACTCCAAAACCGTCTGCGTAGCTTGCAGCTGAAAATGTTCCAGATGTCTCTCAATGCTGTTAAACAACTTGTCATCAATGACCCCCGTCTAAAACCGCAGCTTATTATCAGAAAAAAAATCAATGTGGACAGCAATTGCCGTCTTTTGATTTTTTCACTTGAAGCTGAAGAGGAGGTTACGAAATTCTATGATACCTTACTAAAACTCGGACAGAATTGGAATAAGTATAAGCATCTGCAGAAAGAAAGCGAAAATCTGGCGCAAAAAGCAAAGCGGCTCGAGTTGGAAAGAAAAAACGCGGAATGGCGAGGCGATACCAGTGGACCCACAGGTATAGAGGTCTGGCAGGCAAGCCAAGACAGCAGTAATACTAAACTGAAATCCTACGATGCTCTCAAACAAGCGACGCTATTGAAAAGAGAAGCCGAACTCATGCTGGTTCCTGTTTCTTCAAAAGGGCGGTCTGGCGGCGGTATCCAGTCAGCCCCTGTTTCCCTGTCCAACGTAAAAGGACCGATCATTATTTTAGCCTGGGAACAGCTTGATTTCGGAGGCGGATTTGAAGCACTCCAGGGCTGGTACACATATTTCACTCCGTCCGGCGATACGCAGGAATGGATTTTGAAATGACGGCGGATTTTTTTCATCCGGGTAACTAAAATCCATCGGGTGAATAAGAAGAAGGGACAAAGAAAGGACTCAAAATCATGGTTAAAGTTTATTCACAAATTCTTATCGCCGTCTGCGGCATTCTTCTGCTTGCCGGATGCGGCGGAAGTCCGACGGTGAAAATAACCTATACGACGGGAAGCGGATTCAAACCGGAAAGCCGGTATGGACAGATCGGCATTTCGATTTCGGCGGTGTCGTTCAAAAACGGGACAGTGACATTCACCTACACCAACAGTCACAGCCGCAAAGACGGAGCCAGCTTTGACGGGGAAATTTCCTCCATCACGCTCAAGACCTACAACAGCAACCAGATCCTGGTGGATGAAAAAACGGTGCAGATGTTTCCGGGCGAGATCGGAAGCCTCCCCTGTGAAGGAAAAATCGTAAGCATCCCGACCGATACGAAAGGGCAGAGCATCAGCCGGATCGAGATGGAACATGTGTGCCGGTTTTCGACGGACCGCTGGAAAAGGAACGCGCTGGACCCGATTCGATGATGCCTTTCCCGCAGATGCCGGAATCGCGGGTATAGTCAAATTTCCGGAAGATGAATGTCCGCAGTCCGATGCCGCGAAACAGGCGGGATGACCTGCCAGAAGGATATAATTTCATTACAAAAAACTTGAACCATGATAAGAAAGAGTAAAGATGGCAGAATTTGAAACAAAGTGTCCGCATTGTCAAAGTATCCTGAGCGTTCAGGATGATTGGATCGGCATGGAAGTGGAGTGTCCCGCATGCCATAAGAATTTCACGGTTCAACACCAGGCATCGGCACCCCCTCCGGCTGAATTGGGGAACAGCCAGACATTCACATTTGTCTGTCCTTCCTGCGATGCTGTAGTGGAACTGCCAGTTTCGCTTCTGGGACAGAAATATGAATGCCAGATGTGTTTTGAGGAACATATCGCCCAAGCGACCACGGAAAAGCAGTGTCCCGTTTGCGGACAAACCATCAAATATCATGCGACGGTCTGCAAATACTGCAAAGCCGACCTGACAAAACTGCCGCCGGGAGCCGGCAATGCGGCGAAGCCGGCGCAGGAGGGAAAATTCATTTTCATCTGCCAGGAATGCGATACGGTCGCGGAACTGCCGCTCTCAGAGAAAGGGCAGGAATACACCTGCAAAGCGTGCTGTGAGACGACAATCGCCCAACCGTCGGAAGAACGCAAATGTCCCTACTGCGGGGAAAAGATCAAAATCAAGGCTGCGGTCTGCAAACATTGCAAGAAAAATGTCCCCCCGATTCCGATCGTCGGAAATTCAACGACCCCGACGCAACAGGGTTCAGCTTTTCTCCAGCCCATTAATAATACGAGCACTAATTATACAGCAGTCCCGCCTGCCCGATTTTCTCCCTCCGGCTGCATGGCAAACCAGCAGGTTGAATCACAGGAAGAAGTCGACCGTATAAACCAACTTAACAAGACAGTCTATTCGATCCTTTTTGTAATCAATACAGTTCTTTTTATCATCGGAATCTTCATTTGGCCCATTCTCATTTTAGCCATGTTGATCACTGCGGTCGTTTTGCTTATTCTGCCGAAAGAACAAATGATTCTCGATCGTGATGAATATATTCTCGGTAAAACGCGACTCACTGAAAAGGATAGTACGGAGGCCTGTTATAACTACTTCAGTTCAACTCAGTATTTCATCCGTTTGACGAATAAACGAATGATTCTGTCCAACGCACCATATCCTGCTATGTCCGCTCTGTCCGCCGTTATAATTGACAATTTCCGGGAACCCGTTGATAATACAGTTTATTTCGACATACCGGATATTATCGATATCGGAACGGCCATTGAGTTCAATGAAGTCAAAATCATATTCGGAATTAAATACAGGAAAAAACTACCGACTTTGACTCTCCATACGGTGAACGGGGATTTAAAGTTTATTGGGAAAAACAATAATTTTAATACCGTTTTATCCTGGTGGAATCAAATTAAATGAAGACGCTTGATACTGCAGACAGCAGCGAACACCGGGTCGAAGAGAGATAGAACTTTTAGAATTCTTGAACAATTAAAGCAAAGGAGTTTAATTATGGCGCAATTTATTTTCACCTGTCCATCCTGCAGACAGCAGTTCATTGCAGCCGATGAGATGATCGGACAAAATGTCACTTGCACCAACTGCGGAACTGCGGTAAATATTCAAAAACAAATACAGCCGCTTCCTGCTTCGCGGGACCCCAATCTGGTCATGCTGATTTTGGGGATTTTGAGTTTGATCTTGTGGATCATTCCGCTGTTCACACTGCCGATCCCGATCATAGGATTTATCATGTCCTACAACAAGAATTACCGGCTGGGTATTATTCTGAACACAGCGGGGTTCGGGGTTTCCATCCTGTGGACTATCGTCTGCATGCTTGCAGCAATGGATTGAATCGTCAAGATGGATCGAAATTGTTTAATAAAATGAAAGATTTTCAGTTCACCCAGATTTTTTTAACTCATGAAAGGAACAAAAAAAATGGCAGAATTTGAAACGAAGTGTCCGCATTGTCAAAGCACCTTGGACGTGCAGGATGAATGGATCGGCATGGAAGTGGCGTGTCCCGTGTGCCAGAAAAATTTCACGGTCCAAAGCCAGGCATCCACTCCGATGCCGGCGGAATTGGGGAACAGCCAGACATTCACTTTTGTCTGTCCTTCCTGCGATGCTGTGGCGGAACTGCCAGTTTCGCTTCTGGGACAGAAATATGAGTGCCAGATGTGTTTTGAGGAACATATCGCCCAAGCTACCACGGAACGCCAGTGTCCAGTTTGCGGACAGACCATCAAATACCATGCAACGGTCTGCAAATATTGCAAAACCGACCTGACCAAGCTGCCGCCGGGAGCCGGTAATGCGGCGAAGCCGGCGCAGGAGGAAAAATTAATTTTCATCTGTCCGGAATGCGACACGGTAGCGGAACTGCCGCTCTCTGTGAAAGGGCAGGAATACACCTGCAAAGCGTGCTGCGAGACTACCGTCGCCGAACCGGCGGAAGAACGCAAATGCCCCCACTGCGGGGAAAAGATCAAAATCAAGGCCACCGTCTGCAAGCATTGCAAACAACCGGTCAAGCCGCTGACACCTTTGCCCGCGGGAGGCGCCGCGCCTTCGCAAATGTCGGCCGGGCCGAAATCAATCGGTTCCAAGTTGCTCGGCGGCGGTCAGGCTCAGCAGATGCAGCCGGTCGGCGATCCTCCGCCGCAGATGCACCCCATCAACCCTGCATCGCAAAAATCAAGACTTGCGCTATTTTTATGGAATCTGGTATTGCCCGGTGCTGGACACATCTATTTGGGACAAACCGAAAAAGGCATCATGTTACTCGTTGTCTTCCTGTTTCTCGTCATGCCTGCCTCCGGGGCTTTGACAATAATAAAGGGGCTGAGTATTTTCGGCCGCCTTTTATTCCTAATATCGTGTGCCTGGATTTTCGGCGATTCTTTTTATATCCTGACAAAAATTCAACTCGGACTTCCTGTCGATCGGATGGAATTTTCTTCCCGGTCGAAGAGTAAAGCTTTGGAACCGCTCATGACGCCGGAAATGAAAAAATCAAATAAGATATTTTCTATTGCAGCCCTCGTCTGTTTGCTGTTGGGAATCACATTGCCCGGCATTCTGGGAACAATTGCGCTTATTGCGAAAATGGCTCATTGATCTGCTGAAAACAGGATCAAAAAAAGTCGAGTAAAAAATCCTGCCTCCGCCGGGCTGGATCGCAGCTGGCCGTGCGAGAGGGTGGTGCGGCGGCTGGCAGGAAGACGGGAGGCCGTTCGGGGAAGGGTTGCGGCGCGAACTTCCTGGAAATATTTGAATGCCGGGAATGCTGTGAATACTAAATTCTCCCGAGATCTCGTCCCAAGCCAAGCAGTGCGCGTTTTACCTCCCTCGGTGTTCCGCATCATGACGGAGCTTGCGAAGCCGTTTCATGTTCCGCAGGCACGCTTCATTCTTTTGTTCGCGCCGCACCGCTCCCTTACAAAGCCAGCCGCTTTCCGCCAGCCCCGCCTGATTCTTTGGTAAAATTGTTCTGTCTGCTGCTTGACAAATCTGAATTTATAAGATATATTCATTCGTTACGGAGATGCGGAGTGCATTTTCTGAAAACGGCTGGGGGACAAGATTTAGAGAAGATTTCAGAATAAAACCAGGTGGGAGAGATGATTTTAAACGTCCATTCCAGAATTGACACTTCAAAATTGAAGGCCGGGCACATTTGACGCAGCGGAAACAAAGGATGCTGTTCTTCTGCAAAAAACTTCCATTTTATCGAAAATACGGGATATATTTTTGCAGTTTATGGAAACCAAAAACACAAGAAGAATTTTTTGTATGAAATGCAGACTAAACCATAATGGAGGATCGAAAAAATGAAATGGATTTCCAGGATAATCGCTGTTGCCTCAACCGTGTTGCTGGGATGTTTCTGGACGGCCGCGGCCGGGGACCTTTCCGGCGAGAAAATCGGCATCATCGATGAAATCGTAAATACGAAAATCAAGGAAGCAAAGGGCGCCGATGCGCTCTCTGAAGTCCTGGATGCCGTCGCCGAAAAATTTCCGCTGGATACGAATGAGGAGTCGGCGGAATCTTCCGCCTTCATTGAGGAGCTGCAGGAACAGGCACGGAAGAAATATCCGGCGACAAATCAGGAACTGGAAGACAAATATAGGCCGATAGCTGAAAGAAGCTATCCCGTCTATAATACCGGAGATCATGTCTCTGTCATTTATCTGCTTCATGGAAAACCCTTCGCTGTTTCCGGACAATATTACCGTCAGGACTCCAGATTCGTCTGGATCGGCTCCAAAAAAATCCTCAAAACCCAACTAGGCGGTGAATATGCCTCGCGTTTCGACCAGAATCGGACAAAACAGCTGCGGGCAAGCTACGTAGCGCAAAATATCCGGCGCTATCATCAGCAAAAGGATCTTCTTTTTAAAATGCTGAAATCCCAAAACCAGGAGAAAATATCGGAACTCAGAGGAGAAATCAAATTCAACGGCAAGTGGCTGCCGCCCAGAAAAGTGGTCTTGGAAAAATATGCGGCCGCCTTCGCCCGGCAGAACAATTCGATTGCGGAATTGATCCAGAAGGCCAAGGACTCTCCCGACTATAATGAAAAAAACAAAATCCTGGAATCGGTGATTCAGGAATATTCCGATTATAAGGCCATTGAAGAAGTAAAAACCCTGCAGGAGCAATTCAAACAGGCTCATATCAACAGCATCATTGCCAACGCGATCCAACAGGCAAAGAATGCTTCCGACTATAATGAAAAATCCAAAATCCTGGAATCGGTAATTCAGAAATATCCCGATCATCTGGCCGTAGAGGAGGCGAAAACATTGCGACTGAAATTCGCGGTGGATTTTATTCGGAAAATGGAAGAGGTTAAAAATATTCTGGCATGTTGTTCGCAGAGGAACATCGATTTCGATCAGCTCAAGGACAAATATCAGATCAATCTCATGGAGCGCGATGTTCTGTCCCGGGTCCAGTTTCGCTTCCGCGGGATCCCCGGCAGGACGAAGCTGCAGTCCGTTCTGGAAAATGCACAGCAGATTTTCGTCGGGAAAGTCATTGCCAATGGCATCGGGAGAGCAGACGCTTCCCAGGATTTGGAGGAAAAGATCCGGATCCTTAAAGCACTGCTGGCCTCCTGTCCGGCTCATCCTCAGCTTGCACAGGTAAGGACTAAATTGCAGGAAGCGGAAAGACAGTATCTTGCAATTTTGGTTGCCAGGGCAAAACAGCAAGCCGAAGAAGAGGGGAAAATCATATCTCCTGGATCCGTAAACCGGAACGCCGCAGCTTATCAGACCGACATTGCCCGCGTGATGTCCGATTTCCGCCACGGCGACACCATGGCGAACAATATCTACCAGCAGATCCAGAACGGAACCTATCGCACCGTCCAGATGCTTGAGGTCATTGCAAGGAAATTTGGTTGTCCTTCTTCATCCATTGACCGGGTGATGTCCGATTTCCGCCACGGCGACACCATGGCGAACAACATCTACCAGCAGATCCAGAACGGAACCTATCGCACCGTCCAGATGCTCGAGGTCATTGCAAGAAAATTGAATTGTCCTTCTTCATCCATTGACCGGGTGATGTCCGATTTCCGCCACGGCGACACCATGGCGAACAATATCTACCAGCAGATCCAGAACGGAACCTATCGCACCGTCCAGATGCTCGAGGTCATTGCAAGAAAATTTGGTTGTCCTTCTTCATCCGTCGGCCAGGTAATGTCCGATTTCCGCCACGGCGACACCATGGCGAACAATATCTACCAGCAGATCCAGAACGGAACCTATCGTACGGTCCAGATGCTCGAGGTCATTGCAAGAAGATTCGATTGTCCGTATTCTTCCGTCAACCAGGTGATGTCCGATTTCCGCCACGGCGACACCATGGCGAACAATATCTACCAGCAGATCCAGAACGGAACCTATCGCACCGTCCAGATGCTCGAGGTCATTGCAAGAAAATAATTCCTATACTCCGTGAAGGGTTATTCAGCAGATTCGGTTAACAACTGTGCCGATATAATGCATACTTGCCACCGACAGCAATTCTCCTGGGAAACCGCGCTGGACATGGCATGACGCGAGATCTCAGGAAAAATTAGTATTCATAGCATGAAAATTCAGGAACAACAGATCATCAGCCGGGAACGGGTTGCCGTTTATGGCGAGGTCATGACCTCACGGCACGAGGTCGAGGCTATGCTCGACCTGGTCAGGCCGGAAACCGAACGCATCGAAGGACGTTTTCTGGATCCGGCCTGCGGGACCGGCAATTTCCTGACCTCGATCCTGAAACGGAAACTCGCCCGGCTCAAAAATACCGCAGATCTCCTGCCGGCACTGAGCAGCATCTACGGCATTGACATCCAGCGGGACAATGTCGAGACCGCCAGGGAGCGAATGCTGAAACTTTTTCTGGAATCTTTTCAGAGTAGTACGGGACAAAATCCCCTGCCCGAGCTGACAGCCGCCGCGCGCTGTATCCTCGCAAAAAACATTCTGCATGGCGACGCGATCCATACGCAGGATCAGGTCACCGTTCCCGGCGTTCCCGGGTCGGATCAGATCATCTTCACCGAATGGCACAGGTCCGGCAATGATTTCGAGCAGCGGGAATTCCGGTTCGGTTCCAAGGAGATGAAATTCGATGTCATCATCGGAAATCCGCCCTATCAGCTGAGCGTGGGGAACGAAGGCGGCAACCGGTCGAAAGCCAAGTCGATCTACCATCTTTTCATGCAGTCCGCGATGGACCTGATGCCGTCGCATCTGGTGATGATCACGCCGAGCCGGTGGATGACGAAAACGGCCGAAGGAATACCGAAAGACTGGGTGGACCGGCAGCTGGCGTCCGGTCACTTCCGCATCATCCATGATTTCGAGAATCCGGCGGAATGTTTTCCCGGCGTCTCGATCATGGGCGGGGTCAATTATTTCCTGTGGGAAAAAGATTACAGCGGGCCGTGCCGCTATATCTACCATAAAGACGGACGGACTTTTGAGAGACTGAGCCCGCTGGACAAGCTGAACTGCGGCATCGTAGTGCGGGATCCCGTCGCCTGCGGGATCATCGAAAAAATATCAAAGTCGGAACCGGAATACTATAATGATCCGGAAAGGAATTTCTCCAGGCTGGTCGGCGCCAAGGATTTTTACACCACGAAAACGGCTTTGACCTCCAGCTGGGACCGGTTCGAAACCGAACCATCAGCGCGATGCCGGATCAAGTACTATTGCAACCCGGCAATCCATAAAGTTCCCTTCGGCTGGATCCGCGAGGACCAGATCCCCAAAAACCGTCAGACTGCCGGTCTGCACAAAGTGCTGATCGCGGCCGCCAACAGCTCCAGTTTTCTGGTTTTGGGGAAACCGTTTTACGCGGGCCCCGGCAGCGTCTGTTCCCAGACTTATCTGGTGATCGGCGGTGACCCGGACCATCCGCTCACGGGCAAAAAAGAATGTGAAAATATCATATCCTACATCAGGACCCGTTTTTTCAGGTATCTGGTCAGCATCAGGAAGCGGACCCAGAACGGACCGCGCGGGGTTTATCAGTTCGTCCCGCTGCAGGATTTTACCAAGCCGTGGACCGATGAGGAATTGTTCCGGAAATACGGTTTCACCGCGGAAGAAATCCGGATCGTCAAATCCCGGATCCGGCCGCTGGAATGAGGAGAATGGCCGGGCTCAGCGTTTCCGGAGCCAGCGGGTTTCCGATTCGCCGCGGTAGTGCGTGACCGGTGCGTTTTTTCCGAGGCAGAGGCCGGGGACCAGCGAACGGGACCGCAGGGAACCATAACTTTCACCCTCGCGGCAGGCCAGCAGTTTTTTCTCGAAAAGCAGGCCCGGCGCCAGCCCGTTGAGCGTGAGACGGAAATCACCTTTGAGCAGGCGGTCCGCGCCGGGCAGCATGGGCAGCAGACCCGTGGTGCAGTTGCGGAAAAGGCTGTTGTAAAACTTCGGTTTCCGCTGCAGTTCCGCCGCGCGTTCGAAAACCGAAAGCGTCATGCCGCGCAAGGTATCATGATTGACGTCCAGACGGAAGACATAGAGGGTTTCCCCGCGGTGATCGGCGCGGAGGCCGTAGAAATCTTCCGGAGTCCCGGCGAGCATCGCCAGTTCATAACGGTGGTAAAAACCGTCTACGGCGTTCTGTTCCGCCCCCTTCGGCAGCCTCGTTTCCAGCGAGATCACAATCGTTGTCCCGTCCGAGAAGTTCAGTCCCAGCAGGGAATGCGCGATCCCCACCATATTGTCCCAATGCGAAAACACTGCGTCGATTGAGGATATCTGGTCAGGGACCACGCGCAGGGTGCGGTAACGGACCTCATAATCGTGCTCGGAACGGTAACGGAAGTCCCGCACATTGTAAAGTTCGAATTGGCCGTCGTCGAGCCGGCGGACCTGGAATGTCCGCTGCCAGGGCCGCTGCCAGACAGTCCCGCGGAAACGTTCCTGCGGCGTGATGCTGTAAAACCATATGAAGACGGTCAATTCGAGCAGAGCCGCCAGCGGGAGCAGCCGCCAGAAGAAGAGACTTGCCGCGAGCAGGACCACCAGCGTGACGACGGCGGTCCAGGCGGAGAACGGAGG
>Ga0265298_10003618_pt1 | contig 20287 bp, 12 predicted proteins | sample AusTroGonzalo_MG_3_FD_193486 | JGI IMG/M metagenome (GOLD analysis project Ga0265298, IMG submission 193486) | Bovine rumen microbial communities from tropical cattle in Woodstock, Queensland, Australia - Gonzalo_01 | ecosystem: Host-associated > Mammals > Digestive system > Stomach > Rumen ... | reverse complement strand
GCGCCATACATCTGTGCCAGCATGATAGCTGCTGAACGGGCATGATAACGCGGTGCAGGGTCCTGCTGTTTATACGAGGTTACATGCTCCTCATCCACAATAATCAGTCCTAAGTTCTGGAAAGGCAGCAGCACGGCACTACGCGCACCCAGAATCACATCATAGGGATGCTTCGAAAGCTGTTTCTGCCAGATTTCCACACGCTCGGCATCCGAGTATTTGCTGTGATAGATGCCTAAGCGATTGCCAAACACACGCTGCAGGCGTTGCATCATCTGCACGGTAAGGGCAATCTCGGGCAACAGATAAAGCACCTGCTGATGCTTATCCAACGCCTGCTGTATCAGGTGGATATAAATCTCAGTTTTACCACTCGAGGTCACGCCATGCAGCAGCGTCACGTTCTTCTGCAGAAACGAGAACTGTATCTGGTTAAACGCTTCCTGCTGTACATCACTCAGCGGTTTGATATGTTCAGGATGCGGATCGCCACCAAAATTCAATCGCCCCACCTCTTTATCATAGGTTTCCAACACACCTCGCTGCACCAAGGCGTTTACCGACTGCAAGGTGTGTCCCTGGTTAATCAACTCGTCGCGGGTTATCTCGAACTGTTCTTCGGTCTGTCCTAACTGGTCCCAACCCGAGAGTTCCAGATAATCCAGGAAAGCCTTGAGCTGCTTGGGAGCACGCTGCAGCATATCAATAGCCACGTGCAGGGCCTGCTCGCTGCGGAACTTAGGCGACAGCTGGATGTAAAGTTCGGTACGTGGACGATAACCATCCTCGGCTTTCAGTCCTGATGGGAGTGCTGCCTTATACACCTCGCCAATGGGCGACATGTAGTAATCGGCTATCCACTGCCACAGCTTCAGCTGGTTATCTGTAATGATAGGGGTAGCGTCCATCACCTGACTGATGGGCTTTACTTGATAGTCGGTAGGTTTCTGATTGTGCACACGGGCCACAATACCCAAGTAGGTTTTGCTACGCCCGAAAGTTACCAGTACGCGCATACCAATACCTACGCTCATGCCATCAGGCACGGCGTAGGTAAAAAGTCCTGTTAACGGAACAGGTAATATGATATCCGCGTAACTCACCCCTTAGAAGAAGTAAGCAACCGAAAGCTGCCAAGCATTAGCCTTGGTCTTGCCAGTAAGAATGTTACCAGCAGTAGACAGAGTTGAATTGACAACGTTGGTCTCACCAGTAGTTCCAAGAGCAACATTATAGTTGGCCGATACCTGCAGATGGTTCAGCAGCATCAAACCAACACCTAAATTAGCACTCAGGTTTGAGTCCTTCAAGCGCCACTCAAGGGCGTTGTTAAGGAGATTAGTGGTTTTATCTCCAATATTAAAGCCGAACTGAGGACCAGCAAAGATATAGAAGCTGGCTGTGTTACCCAGACCGAAACCATAACGCAGGTTGACGGGGATCTGGATTGACTGCTGCTTCAGCTTATCATCAGAGCCTTCGATCTTAGCCGAACGCTGATCGTACAAGGCCGATGCATCAATGCCAAGACCTACCACTGGGAGCGTAAAATTAATAGTCGGACCGATAAAGAAACCAGTCTGATTCGACTTGTCAACGATCGAATTATCGAACTTCATATTAGTCAGGTTAAGGCCACCCTTAACACCAAACTTCACCTGTGCCTGAGCAGCAACAGTCATTGTTGCCAGCAGCACTACTAAAGTAAAAAATTTCTTCATAACTTATACCAATTATTAATGTTATTGAATCATTCCACGGCGCAAAGTTACGAAAAAAGTTGGAATCGAAAAGGGAATAACCGTTTTTTTTCGATTATTCCCTTGTATTTTGACTAATTAATGGCGCTGTCGACGTACCGACACGCGGGCACCGCTGTTGCTGCTGCCACTCGATTTCTCGGTCTTGGCACTCTTCTGCTTAGCCACCTTTACGCCCTTGGTTGCGGCAGGTTTATTCTTGGCAGCCTTCACCTTCTTATCGGCCTTGGTATCCTTCAAGGCAGCTATGCTATCCAATGAGTCGCGCTTGGCAGGATCGCCAAAAATCGTTTTCTTAAAACCTTCCAGTTCAGCTTCGATACGCTTCTGCTCGGCAGTCATCTTAGCCTCATCGCCACCACACAACTGCAGCAACGTTTTACCCTGTGCATTGTTGGTTTTATAGATTTTTCCACGATACATATTGAGCGTAAAGAAATCGTCCATCGATACGGTAGCGGCATTGTTCATACTGCTGGCCATCACTGTCTGACGATTCAGGTAGGGTTCCAGGTCGCTGTATTTCACCCAGAACAGGGGATATTGCGTTGCCTCGCCACCAAACTCGTCCATCATAATGGGACACAAGGCCTGCACCTTGATGTGGAACGAAGAGTTAGCCTGATCGTAATAGGCACTCTCCTTCAGATAGTACTTCTTCACCATCGCCGAAGGGATATCGCTGTTATCCACACGTATCTTACCATCCTTTTCCTCGTAATAAATGTGGTAGTTATCCAGTAGGGCCTTCATATCGGCCTTGGTGACATCGGTAAACACATCACTACCATCGGTAGGATACTCGTACACGGGGATATAGCCGTTCAGCGCCAGCTTAAAAATATAGGTAAACAGGTTCAGCTGTTTGCCCTGTGGCTCTACGGGATAATAGAGTCCGCCATTGGCATCATCCTCCAACGATATCTCACGATAGATATCGCGACGCCACACCACCTCTTCGGGCATCTCTACAGCTGTGGGGAATGATATCTGTGCGCGCATCGACATAGCCGAAGATGCTGCATTCTGCTTGGTTTGCTGCTGAGCCTGCTGCTCGGCACGGCGCTGTGGTGGCTGAGCCACTGCTGCACTCACCATCAGCACGAGGGTTGATATGAACAATAATCTCTTCATACTATCTTATACCTTATTTATTTTACAATCACTTCCATGGGGTTAGTCAGGGTGCGGGTTAATCCATCGGGACCGGTTACCGTTACCCTCGAAATATAGAATCGGCGATTACGAGCCAGCTTGCGGAAGGTATCCTTCTGACGAGCCGAAAACTGTGCACCATCCGATGCCATCGGCACGGCGTTACCCATATTGTCGAAGAACACCGTTTCGAAGCTCTGCACACGGAATGCAATATCCAGTATGCCATCGTCGATAGCAGCACCCAGATGTTCTACAGCCACCAGCTGTCCCTTGCTCAAGGCTCCACCCTTGTATCGGGCGGGATTGCCATGCTCATCCTTCATCGATATATAAGGTGTAGGATCGGGCAATTTCCTGACACGGAAGGTGTACTGCCCCATCTGCTGGGCATGACCGGTATTGGTGCTGGTAACGGTAATCACAGCGTTCTGTCCTATCTTTGCTGGACGTGCGATGTACTTGCCAGGCCCCACGCTCTGCAACGTACCATTGGTCATCGAGGCCTGAATCTTATTCAGCGGCACACCTGGCACACTGATACTGATGGGGTTGGCATAACCTGCATAAAGCATGTTCATCAGGTCGGCCGATACAGTAGCGCTGGGCTCAACTACGGTGTAGTCCTGTGTAAACTCACGGCGTATGCGGTCGCCATTGCCATTCACCATCTCCATATAGCCCTTCAGCGTAAAGTCGCCAGTCTTGCCACACACGGTTTCGTACAGTCCGTTCTGAAGGTTTACCTTCTGTCCGCCGATAAAGATATCGGGTACCTGGGTGGTATCAACAGCAGCCATCACGATACGGGCCGAGAAACGGTCGCCACGAACAATCGTTTTTGAGTTGGGAATCACAAAGGCATCCAACAGGTTTACACGAACATCCTTCACGTCGATGTTCTGTACCAGAGTATGCAGAACCTCGCCCTCGGCATAGCGCACATCACTCTGCAGTTTCGACAGCAGCGTAACGGCAGCCGCAGCGGGCATCGACTCAAACATATATTCGGCCCAGTTCTTACCCATAGCACGCTTGGGCACCTGGGTAGTAAGATTGCTGGCTATAATCTGTCGCTGTTTCTCATCAGTTACCATCGTCAGCATACGCTCACGGAAACTGTTGATAGCCTTGTACAGTTTCTGTCCCTGTCCGTTGGTAGGCGAGAGCATCACGTAGTTAGCAGGCTCCTGATCCTCCTTATTGCGGATATTAGTGACATCGCCATCCTTGCCATCGGCCTCAACCACGATGGCCTGCTTCAGACTGGCAGCAAAGTTATACAGCGAGTCGCTCATCTGGCGCACCTGCTGGGCTTTGTCGTACCACTCGCGGGTTTTCTGCGGGTTAGCCTTCAGCTGCTGCTCAAAGGTTTTGTAGATGGCCAGGTTCTCCTTGGCGGAGTTACCTGTAGTGCGGTTCAGACTTTCCTCCACAATCGAAAAACCGTTGAGCACCTCGTTCGAAACGTTAAGTGCCAACATCGCCATCAGGACAACGTACATCAGATTAATCATCCTCTGGCGTGGAGAAACGGGTCTTTTTTTGATTGCCATAGTCGTTATGCGTTCATCTTAGCCGTCATTGCCTCAATCATACGGCTATAAATCTTATTCAGTTCTGCTATCTGTGCGGCCATCTTCTTGGTTTGATCGTTAATATCATCGATCGTACCAATCTGGGCGCTGGCACTCTTCAACTGCATCTCGTAAACCTTGCAGATGCCAGTTAGCGTGCGGTTCAGGTTCTCCATCTCCTCAGAGTCGTGAGCCAGTTTCTCGTTCTGGGCCGATACCTTCGAGAGGGTCTCAGTCAGGTGCTTCAGTTCCTCTACATAGGTAGATGTAGCAGCATCCAGCTCGGGATGAGCCGAAACAGATATCGGCTGGACTGCGACTGCCGACTGAACAGCTGCAGGCTGGGCGCTGGGTGTCGACGGTGAATTGGTCGATGAGCCTGTGTAGCTGCCACCATTACCATTAATGATGATGGTTCCACCATTGCCACCTACTACAGTTGCGCTGCCGCCTTTACTTGCAACGGGCGCTTCACCATTCACGTTCACGTGGGTATCCAGCACCATACCATCGGTAGTCTTGTCGAACGGACGATCGAAGGCCGAAAGGAAAAACACCAGCACCTCGGTTCCCATACCAAGGAACAAGAAGAAATCGGCACCCTTCAGGTGGGTGAGCTTAAACAGCGTACCTAAGATAACGATTGCTGCGCCCCACGAGTAGGCGTAGTTCAGGAACGTCTGTCCTGGCACACTGTCCATCCACTTCTGCAAGCGGTAAATTACATTATATTTGCTGTATATCGTCATAACTATTGCGTATTTAGTGTTTACTTTCTCTTACCTTTTGTGCTTTTGGCGCGCTCGCTGGTTGAATTGGCCAGACTGCGCACACAGCGGAATCCAATATACGAACGGGGCTGGTTCTGATACTCAGCTGTACGCCAGGCCGAACGGATATACGACTCGGGATCCTTCCACGAACCACCACGCACACTCTTACGCTTCAGGCGATAGGGATCCTCCTGAGCAGCGTTGTACTTCAGTGTGGGGTTGATATCGTTCATTGCCTCAACACCTGCCTCGGTATAGATGGTGCTGGTCCACTCGGCCACATTACCTGCCATATCGTAAAGTCCATTCGAGTTGGCCGAATAGATGCCCACCCTACTGGTAATCAGATTACCATCCTTGGTATAGTTGCCATTATCGGGCTTAAAATTGGCATAGAAACAACCCTTGCCGCTGGCCACATCCTCGTTATCCCATGGGAACTCGTTCTGATCCTTGCCACGGGCGGCATACTCCCACTCTGCCTCGGTTGGCAGGCGGTAACGCTGCACATAACGGGCTGCGGGACCTAAGCCTTTCAGCAGATACTCAGTACGCCAGGCACAGTAAGCATTGGCCTGCTCCCAGGTAACACCCACCACGGGGTAATCGTTGTAAGCGGGATTCGAGAAATAGTAGCGCAGATACATCTCGTTGTCGGCATTGGGAAAATCGTTTACCCAGCACGTGGTGTCAGGGAATACGTTTACGATATAGGTATTCAGGAAATCCCACGGTCCCGAGAGCGGACGGTTGATGCTCTCGCGAACAATACGCCCCTCGTCGTCCACATAGGCTGTGTCTTTCGATATCCACACCTGCTCGTCGGGATCAACTGTCAGGTCGGTATTCAGGTTGCGCTCCTGGGGGTTCAGTCGGTTACGACGCAGGGCAGCGGCGGTATAGTCGTATACCTCGTAGCGGTAGTTAAGCTGTCGGAAATCCAACATTTTATCGCCTGTTACGGGATTGGTTACGTACATCGCATCAATAATCTCCTGCTCATCTTCGCTTGGGCGGCGGGGCAGCGGTTTCTTCCAGTTCAGCACGGTCGATATCTCGTTACCCTCGCGGTCGGTCTTTACCGTCTTGTAGGTTTCGTCAATCTCTGAAAGACGCTCGCGCAGGATGGAGTCGCGTACATAATTCACAAACTGGCGATACTTCGAGTTGGTAACCTCGGTCTCGTCCATCCAGAATCCATCTACCGAGATATCGCGTACGGGTGTTTTCTTACCCCACAGCGAATCCTGGTTCTCAATACCCATTTTCACATGGCCACGCTTAACCAGCACCATACCGTAGGGCGTAGGCTCGGTAAAAGCCCTGCCACTGGTACCTGTCACCTCACCGCCATTGGCTGTCATCAGCTTACCGCCAAAACAGCTAGTAAGCATCAGTGCCGCAACGGTGCATAGTCCTATCAGTTTCTTCATATATATATCTTATTTACTATAGTAATCTTACGCTCTTATGCAGATTTCTGCCCTTTTTATACAGATTCAACTCTGTCTCGTAGCCCACAAACAATTCATGACTGCCGTTACCCACGTTAATGGCGCTGGTATAGCACTCGTAGCTGTAGCCCAGATGTATGCCGTGCCATCGGCCACCTACCAGCACCGTTACCGAGTTGGTAGGACTGTACGAAAGGCCTGCGTACAACATCTTTTTATCGTGTTCGTACCTTACGCGCCCTGTTACATCGGCCCGCCAGACCACCCCATCGGTGCGCCCTAACACAGAGGTCTGTATTTTAAAAAACGGATGATTTAGCTGAATATTGTATCCTGCGGTAAAATAATATGTTGCATCAATACTCAGTTCGCTGGTTTCGCCCAATGCTACCACCGGGTTGTTCAGGTGCAGAACCGATGCTCCCATGTACCAGTTACGCGCCTGATAATAGATGCCTGCCGACACGTCAAGTCCCGAACCGTTTATCGACGAGCTCGATAGTATGGGGTCACTGCCATCCTCGGGCATTTCAGCCTTGCTGCCATCAAACGTCTCGCCCAGCATACCCAACTGCACACCTACGCTCAACTTGCCTTTCACCACCCGTCGCTGGTAGGCATACTGCACAGCCAGACGTTTGTGCGAGAACAATCCGATATCATCGTTCAGCAGCTGAACACCAACGCCATGATAGGTACCCAAGCCATACAGTTGCATATCGGCCGCCGCATACATGGTTTTAGGGTTGTGTTCAAACCCAGCCATCTGCAGCGCATAGGCTCCAGTCACATTCAGCTTAGCCTCCTTACCCACAGCCGCGGGGTTAAATGATGGCTCCATTGCCCAGTAATGAGCAAAGGATACATCGTATTGCGCCCGCACCGTTGCAGCCACAATCCACAGCCCTACTATTGCGATAATGAAACGTTTCACATATTATAAAACGTATTTCCGCGCTGTTTATTGTGTTTACCTTTTTATGCTTCTTATTTTATTTCAAAATCTTCGCCGAAGGCTTTAATATACTCTTCATGGAAAGCACGTGAGGCATCCAGAGCCTCATAGACCTTACCCAATCGCTTGAGCGACTTGATTTTGTAGGAGAACGAGTCTACATGGTAGGGATCAATATGTAACATCGCCTCTACGAGATAAAGCGTAAGTTTAAGTTCGTTATTAGCATAGGTATGTTTTATCATGCGCAGGATAACAGGTTTGAGAATACGCTCGGTTTCTGACTTAAACTGATCGAGTGATGGTGCATCCTGGGTTAGCAGGAATTTTCCACGACACAAAATCCCCAGCAGACTCTGCTCGGTATATTGCTCAGTAAAAATCTGACGGGCACAATCAAGATAGTCGCAATAGAAGGGATGACTGGTAACAAAATGGTAATAGCCATCGGTATAAACCAACTCGATACCATCCATCTCCTCTAACACCTTACGCATGTGATTCATCAGTACACTACGCGAGTTTTTTATCTTATCAGCCGGTTTGTCACCCCATAGCATAGTGCCAAGTAACTTTGAAGACACGCCTCCCTGCTTGTGATACCAAAGTAACAAACAGGTAAGTTCGCGCAATTTATCGGTAAACAGGTAAGAGATATCGCGGTTCTTCCTGTCGAAAGCACAAAAACTACCAAACACGTAAATAGCATTGGGCTTAGCATCGGGCAGTTGTACGTCGATCTTCTCATTGTTGGCAATTACCTGTTTACGCTTGCGATAACAATGGTAAACCAACCATACAGCAGCCACCACGATCAGTAGCAGCGCCACAGCAATATAATATAGTCGTTTGTCAGCAGGCAGTTTGGATATCTCAGCAAACTGGGCATCCGACAGCACAGGCAATTGGATAGAGTAAAGCGAAATGGTTGACGAGATGTCGTCCGTAAACTCCTGCACACACACAAAGAACTTATCTACTACAGGGTCGTAATAGATGTTGGCATTAGTGGCTATCTTATCGGAGTGGATGGGGATAGAATCGCCTAACATCTCCATGCTACCATCGCCAATCGAGAAACGGCACAAACGCAGATACGACTCCGACAAAGCCTCGGGATAGCACAGTGTATAAAAGTAACCGCCCATTACCACGAGATTACGTACAGGCACAATATTCTGTCGTTTTCCCCAGTCGATAGTCCACATACGCACAACCGAATCGGTCGCCAGGTCGATTCGATATAAATCGTAAAGATAGTGCCGACCGATTGACTGGTTACCCGACTCGTTGCCCATGCCGCCAAAGATATAGGCATAACGCGACAACGAATCGATACCCATAGAGGTAAAATAACGCGGTGTACAAGCCTGGAGGTTTTGGGGTTGCTGCCACTGATGACTATCCATATTATACGCATGCAGTTGTCGAGAATACAACATGCTACCAAAACCTCCGAATATACAGAAGCGATTGCGCAAAGTATCAACAAACGAGCCATGATGATGTAGCTGGGTGGACAACTGGGTGTAACACTCGGGCGTCCACTCAAGTGTATTCAGATCCAAACTGGCTATCGAGGCCTCATCCTGTGGACGGTCGGCCAGGTTATTATACTTGTACACCTCGTAAGTATAAAGTTTCCTACTACGAGGATCGATAAAGTTCATACCCAGATTAACATCTACAGGACATTTTTGGGGGAATACACGACAAATGGTTTCACGATTATCGGTATTATATATTAATAAGGTATCGCGTGTATAACCATAAAACAAATGGCGCTGGAAATCGAAAGCGGCTCCAGCATTATGCTGGAATTTCATCTCGCCAAGTCGCTGCCAGTGATAACAGTCGTTAATGCTCCAATATGGGTTATCCACACGCCCCGCCTTTTTAAGCTGATGATCGAACACTACATTGCCACTACTCTGCGAAAGGGGGAAATAATAGTTTGCCTCGCCACTTCTGATGCGCAGGTTTCTGATGGTAACAGAGGGTACCTCGATGAGATAGTCGAAGCGACCGAACACGATTCGGGGCGACAACATGGCTGGCAACGATTTAACATGGGCCTGCTGTTTCTGTCCATCGATGTTCATAGAGATAATGTGCTTATCGAGATTAAACGAGACTTTAAACGATATCCATCCTTTATCGAGCAGCCCCTGGCGATTGAACCTACTACGAATCAGTGTTGTCTTACCTTCCTCGTTGAGCTCGATAAGATCATTTCCACGTCCATCGTAGAAGATATTAAAGTTAACCCCTTTCTCCTCGTCAACCACATGGAGTATATACCCCACCTCGCCTACTCGGGGCAACAGCATATCGAACTGGATATCCAACTGATGAAAAAACACCTTTTCATCGTCGGCAAACACAGAATATGAGGTACGGCCATTAATAGAATCGATAGGATTCAGGAAACGTAAACCTTGAGCACGCGAGTGGGCGTAACTCACAGAAAATAAGAGTAACAATAGCAGTTTTAAAATCTTGTCCATGTCAGTTTTTGTTTTGTGGATGCAAAATTAGCGCTTTTAAGGCAGAATATAATCAAAGTTTACGCAGATTAACACTTTTAATCACAAAATAACCCATAATTAACCGGTTATTTATGATATTGGCACCTATTTTTGCAGCCGATTTCTAATAATAACTAAACTTGTATAATCAATGAGACAGAAAACCAAAGCCAAACAACTAACGGCATATCTCTTAACGGTATGTTTTTTGGCACTCGGCAGCACAAGCTGCACCAACGACGAAAACAACAATGACGTAAACCTGGGCAATGGTAACGTAAGCGGTATTATTACCGACGACCAAAGCAATCCTCTACAAGGCGTCAGTGTAACAGTGAACGATGCAGACATCAGCAGTACTACTGATGTATCAGGTAGCTACACCCTGACAGGGCTACCCATCGGCAAACACATTATTACATTTAGTAAGCAAGACTACCAGACCGTGAGCTGTACGGTGGCTCCCAAACAGTGGAGCGATGGTACAGCCAACATCAGCACCAGCATGCGTTACGCCGCAGCGAAGATTACAGGTAGACTGCTTGATGCCCAAAACGGCAAGCAGCCACTGGCAGGCGCCACAGCAACAGTTGGTGGCGAACCTGTTACAACAGGTAGCGATGGCGTGTATACCATATCGCAGCTACCCTTGGACAACTACACCATCACTTTTACATACGGCGATTACGCACCTGTAACTAAAGAGGTGAAAGCCGACGACTTTAAGGATGGCGTAGCCCAACTGCCCGACATCATCATGGGCGGCGAGGAGGTTTTGCCAGGTCTGACACTGAGCGATCTGAAAATCTGTACCCCTTGGATGTACAACGAATACCGCGGTGGACGTAATGCCGACAATTACCCACAATTCGACTGGAGCGTGAACTACATGTGTACACTCGACATGATGGGTAACTGGGAGGAGCAGAACGAAGGAACCACCATGCGTGTTGATGAGAGCAAGGGCGGTGCCGACTACGATCATCTGAACACCTTTATATATGGTAGAAAGCACATCACCGAAGATAATAAGATTCTGACCGTGTTTGCCCGCACCCACCAAGGTCCTGCCATCTGGAATGTGGTAGTGGTTGACCTGAGCGAGCAGAAACCACAGGCCAAGAAGCTGGGCGACAACATCTCGTTCCAGGATGGTAACTACAAGAACTTCACGTTCGATCTGAGCGCCTACGTAGGCAAGGATATCGCCATAGCCATTGGTACTTACTATTCAGGTGAGTGGGTTCAGCTGGTATTGCGCCGCTTGAGTTTTGCTCCATCAGCCACCAACGGACTGGCTTGGTTGCCTGGTACACCTATCAACGAGCAGCTTGAGGATTTGCACCTTACCCAGGAGATGGTACGTGCCACCATGCCAAACGAGATGAATTCGTTTACAGGTATCACCACCTACGAAGGTAAGAAGAACCGCGACGAGTATGTATGGGCTTACCGCGATTGGAACAAGACTGGACACGTAGCAGCCTATTGGGGACTGACCTCAATCACTAAAGACTGCGATGTATTTACCAACGAGGGTTACACCATCAAGACCCGTGGCGGCAATGGCAGCGTAAGTACGACGAAAGCCGAAAGCTACCTGTACAGCAAGTTCGCCATCAGCAATAACAGAAACAAACTCACCCTGCGTGCCCGCAACTTTGGCGACAACGCCACCTACTTCAAGCTTATTGCCATTACTGACGAAATGAACGTGAAGTATCTGCAGCCCAATAGTGAATCGAAGGTGTCTGACTTGAAGGAAGGCCCCGACGGCACCATCAAGTTCCGCCACAGTAACGGTGATACCGGACACCCAGAGAATTATGGAAAATTTGTGTTCGACTTGTCGCAGTATAATGGTAAGAACGTAACATTGGTTCTGGCTGTTTACAAAGGCGAGGCAAACGACGATGAGAACAAGGTAACCATCTACAGTATTGACTTGAACTAACAAAGATATGAATAAGAAAATGAAGAAAGAAATTCTAACTATGGTCAGTCTGGCCCTCGCGCTCTCTACCACAGCCAGCTGTGGCAGCAATAACGACTTCCAGACCGACGAACCTACCACTCCCGTTGCGCCCCAGCCTATTGAGACCAACGATGTGAGTGTACGCAATCTCACCAGAGCCACCGCCCTGTTTGATGCAGCCATGCAGCACTACATCAGCGGCGACATGAAGATGGCCGACATGTACAACCCTTATACCGACAAAGCATCGGGCGAGGCCGACGTATGGCCCTATACAGCTGCCATCGAGGCCTGCAACAGCATCCTTGAGGGTTACGCAGCACTTACTAAGTCCGGAAAGAGTGCCCAGCAGGGAACAGCAGCAGCCTATAAGGAGCAGCTTGCAAAACTGTACGACGGACTGGAGTACTATGCAGGCACCTTTAAGCTCACCTCCTATACCCGCAACAATCAGGAGTGGACCGTTTATGGTGTACACCGCGGCGCTATGAAAGGAGGTGCCAAGGTAGATGGCGACCAGAATGTATACGACGATCAGCAGTGGATTATCCGCGAACTTCTACGTTCGTGGAAAGCCACTGGCGAACAGAAATATCTGGATAAGGCAGAATACCTGACAGCCTATGTACTGGATGGCTGGGACTGGTGCCTTGACGACAAGCAGCACGCCTGGGGCAATGAGGTGGGCGGCATTACCTGGGGCCCATCCTACGGCACCAAACATGCTTGCAGCAACGGTCCGTTCGTATCGCCACTGGTGTGGTTGGCCGAGTACTATCAGGGCAAGAACGATAAAGTAACCTATCGCACCATCGCTAATGATGGTAAGCGACAGGATGTTACCGCCACAAAAGCCGATTACTACCTGATGATGGCTAAAAAGATATACGAGTGGCAGCAATACAACCTGCGTGCATCGGATGGCGTTTATCTGGATATGGTAGGCGCCAGCAACAACATCCGCTACGATGTTTTTGATGGTGTACAGTACCGCATCTCTAATCCAGGCACTGGTGCAGGTGGCACCAAGCACACCTATAACAGCGGTACTATGGTAAGTGGTGGTGCCGACCTGTATGCACTCACTCACGACAGTCGTTACCTCGACGATACACGCAAGCTTTACACAGCTACCTTCGACTACTTCCCCAAGAAGAACTCGAAAGGCACATGGGATTATGCCTATAGCGACTTCAGCCGTTGGTTCGACGATGTACTGATGCGCGGTTGGATAGACGCAACAGGTATTGGAGTTGACGCTAAAGAGGGCGTTGCCACCTTCCAGACCAACCTCGACTATTCATGGGAGAACTTTCTCCGTCAGAACGCATTGCCACGCGGTCTTACAGGCGGTTGGAGCAATAATCAGGCACAGAACGATGTACGTGCCATCATCGCTTTCGCCTACGCCTCGGAATACGGCATGCTCGTAGCAACTAATTTGCAGTAATAACCATATAACAAAAACAGTATGAATATTTTAACCAAGAAATGTTTACTCCTGCTGTCGGCAGCTTTCAGTCTGAGCGTGCAGGCACAGAGTATCATCACCGTAAAAGGAACTGTTACCGACCAGAACAACGAGCCTGTTATAGGCGCTACAGTCACCCATCGTGGCACAAAGACGGCCGTAGTAACCGATTTCGAAGGAAACTATTCCATCTCAGTAGCCGACAACGGCACACTTGATTTTGCCTACATTGGCATGAAAGCTGTAAGCCAGAATGTTCAAGGCCGACAGACTATCAACATCAGCATGAAAGAAGATGTATCCGAACTGAACGACGTGATTGTAGTAGGTTACGGCACACAGAAACGTGGTTCGATAACAGGTTCGGTAAGCGCCCTACGTGGTAAGGAGATGCTGAAAACCAACAACGAAAACACCCAGAATATGTTAACAGGCCGTATTGCCGGTGTTCGCGTTTGGCAGCAGAGTGCTGAGCCTGGTACCTACAAAAACAATTTTGATGTACGCGGACTTGGTGCGCCACTTATCGTTATCGATGGAGTGCCCCGTTCGGTTGAGGATTTCCAACGCATGAATGCCAATGACATCGAGGACATCTCGGTGCTGAAAGATGCCTCGGCAGCCATCTACGGTCTGCGTGCCGCTAATGGTGTAGTGCTTGTTACCACCAAGAAAGGCGGTATGGGTAAAACCCAAGTCAGCTATAGCGGTTCGTTCACCATCCAGGCACCCAAAAGTATGCCTAAGCTGCTCGATCCCGTTCGTGCTATGACACTGATGAACGAACTCAAGAAGAACAATATCGACGGAGGTGCTCCCATGTTTACCGAAGAGGCTATAGAGGAATACCGTAATGGTACCAAACAAGGCACCGACTGGAACAAACTGATTTTTGCCGATACAGCCCCTGAGACCAATCACAACATGACCATCAGCGGCGGCTCGGAGAAGATGCAGTATTTCGTAAGCATGGGTTACCTCTATCAGGAAGGTTTTCTGAAGAGCGGCGACCTGAACTACGACAAGTTCAACATCACATCGAAGATTAACGCTGAGATTGTGAAGGGATTGAACTTCGAGCTGCAGATAAACGGCATGCTCGACAACCGCAACACACCTTACACATCAACTACCGACATCATCCGCAACTACTGGCGCCAAGGTCCGCTGGCAGCAGCCTATGCCGACCCAGAGCACACCATGCTGAACTATCAGAATCTGGATCTGGGCGAAAACGCTGTAGCCGAAATGACCAGCTCTATCAGCGGACACAGAAAGTACAAGCGTTACCAGATGTTGACTCAGGGTACAATCACATTCGACTTTGGAAAGTATTTAGATGTCCTCAAAGGATTGACCGCAAGAGCCATGTACTCTTACGACTTCCACATGGACAAGAACGAAATCTATCGTCGCCAGTATAACCAGTATGCCTACGATCCTGTAACAGATACCTATATCCAGCAGGTTTACGCAGGAAGCTCGCCAGCCCAGTTGCGCAAGGAGCACTATGACAACACGCAGAAGCTTTCGCAGTTCACTCTGAACTACAATCGCACCATATCTTCACACACGATAGGCGCCATGATTGGTTTGGAAACACAGCAGAAGGTTTACGACGGCTTCTATGCCCGACGCAATCTTGCCTTCAACAGTCCTTACCTTTTTAATGGCGTTGACGATGGTCAGGTGGGTAATGCCAATGCAGGCGATATCCATGCTGCTAACTACAACTCATTCATCGGTCGTTTGAACTATAACTATGCCGACCGTTACCTTTTGGAGGGTCAGTTCCGTTACGATGGCAGCTCGCAGTTTGCCGAAGGTCACCGCTGGGGTTTCTTCCCATCAGCCAGTGCCGGTTGGCGTATCAGCGAAGAGCCTTTCTTCAAGAACATCAACGCCCTGCATTTTATCCAAAACCTGAAGGTACGCGCCAGCTATGGCGAGATGGGTGATGACTCAGGCGCTTCGTACGACTGGGTATCAGGCTACTCTTACCCCTCAGGCGGCAGTGGCGACGGCAACAAGGGCTGGTATAACGGCTATGCCCCTGGCTGGATGTTTGGTGGACAGTTTATCTATGGTGCCTCGCCCAAGGCTATGCCTAACGAGTCGATTTCATGGTATAAATCAAAGAGTTTCAATATCGGTTTCGACTTCACCGCATGGGATGGCAAGCTAGGTATTACCTTCGACTACTTTATCCGCAAGCGCACAGGCCTCTACATGCGTCCTGGCGATTTCCCAACAGTGATTGGTGCCGATGCTCCACAGATGAATGCCAACAGCGACCAGCACGCCGGTGTAGAACTTGAAATCACACATCGCAATCGTATCGGCGAGGTAAGCTACGGCCTGAAGGGTATCTTCAGTCTTACCCGTAACAAGTATCTTACAGCTGTTCAGAACGCAACCTACGCCAACAGCTACGATAAATGGCGCAACGACAATCTGAACGGTCGCTATCAGGGTGTACAGTTCGGTTACACTTCAGCAGGTCGTTTCACCAGCTGGGAGGATATATGGAACTACGACATCTACCACGAACGCGACGTGCTGCCTGGCGATTACAAATATGAAGACTGGAATGGCGATGGCGAGATAAACGGACTCGACGAGCATCCTTTTGCCTACGACCAGACACCTTGGATGAACTACTCGTTCAACATCGATGCCACCTGGCGTAACTTCGACCTGAACATTCTCTTCCAGGGCTCGGCGATGGGTAGCATGCGCTACGAAGAGCCACTCTACCGCATCTGGGGTTACGAGGCTGCTGCAGGTGGTACACTTGAGCAGTTCTGGGATCGCTGGCACCCGGTTAATCCAACTGCCGATCCCTGGGATCCTACTCAGGAGTGGGTATCGGGCTACTACGCCTATACCAACCACAATCCTATCGGCAACTCTGAGTTCAACCGCGTAAGCACAGCCTATCTGCGTTTGAAGAGCGTAGAGCTGGGTTACACCCTGCCTAAGCTGAAAGCACTGAACGGTATGTCGCTCCGCATCTATGCCAACGCTTACAACCTGCTTACATTCACAGGTGTGAAGTTTGTTGACCCAGAGCATCCCGACAGCGACCTGGGCCGTTTGTATCCGCTGAACAAGACCTATACGTTTGGTCTGCAATTGTCATTCTAAGTCGAATCAATAAGAAAGAAAAGATATGAAAAAGATTATATTCATCATGGCAGCCGGCATCGCCCTTCTGTTTAACTCATGCGTAGGTCTTGATGTGCCCCCCAATAATGTGGTAACCGAAGATCAGTTGCTCGGCGATGAGTCAGGCCTTGATATTTATTTTGCCAACATCTATAGCAATATGCCTTTCGAAGACTTTAAGTATCGTTTCAGCGAAGGCTTCACCAACAACGGATGGCTTGTTAGCTTTGGTACCGAGGGTATCGGCGAGGGCGTTGGCCGCGAAGGATTTATGAATGCATGGCGAAGCGAGGCTAATCCCTATTGGAGTCAGGCTTTCAGAACACTACGCCAGATAAATCAGCTTATCAACGATCTGCCTGCAAAGGCCAGCAGTCTGCCAGAACCCACACTCAACCAGTATCTGGGCGATGCTTACTATTGCCGTGCCACCATTTTCTATGCGTTGGCCCGTCGTTACGGTGGTATTCCTCTGGTTACAAAAGTTATCGACTATCCTGCTGAGAGCGATGAATTGGAAGTACCACGCTCGAGCGAGGAGGACACCTGGAAGCAGATTCTGGCCGACTACGACAAGGCTGCAGAGCTGATGGGCCCCATCAGTCTGAAGGATGGTTATGCCAACAAATATGTGGCCCTCTCGTGGAAGTCGGAGGCAGCCCTCTATGCCGCATGTGTAGCAAAATATAACAAAACAGTTACCGGTCATCTGACAGGTGTTGGACAGAAGACAGGCGTACGTGTGATGGGCTTTGATGATGCTCAGGCCGACAAGTTGGCCAACCAGTGGTTTAAGGAGGCTTATCTGGCTGCCCATGAGGTTATCAAGAGCGGCAGATACTCCCTTTATAAGAAAGGTTGGGAGGCTGGCAACAAGGATGCTATCATGCAGTCGATGGTAAACATGCTGTCCGATTCCGACAGTCCAGAGAACATCCAGACACGCGAGTACAGTTATCCTACCTATGTTCACTCTTACGATTCGTATAACACACCCTGTACCATCCACTCACCTCTGTCGGGTGGTACCTGCCCTACAGCCGACTTCATCTCGCTGTTTGATGGTATCCCCGTAAATGCCGATGGCTCTATCAAGACCACCGACGCACAGGGCAACTATGTGCTGTACGATAGTCCCTTCGACTTCTTTAAGAATGCAGAGCCACGTCTACGTGCTCAGGTTATCGTGCCTGGCGATGTATTCCGTGGTAAGGTCATCGAGATTCGTCAGGGTATCTATACAGGCTCTGAGCCCATCAAGCCTCTGTTCTCTACCGATCCAGGTGCTGATTACTCATACGGAAATGCCAGCAAGGGGCCCCAGACTCTGAAGGCCTACAACGACAAGCCCAAGACACTCTATATGTGTCCGAACCAAGGTACCATAGAGACTGTTGACGTGAAAGGCGTAAAAACACAGGCTACAGGTGCCGATGGTCCTTTCTACAGCTGGGCCGAGGGTGGTGTTACCGGTATGTATTCTCGTAAATGGCTCTATCAGGGTAGCGATGCCCGTAGTGGCGAGGGTGTATGCGACCAGCATTTTATCCTGATGCGCTATGCCGAGGTGCTGCTGAACTTTGCCGAAGCAGCTGTTGAGCTCTCACTGCAGGGAATAGACTCACCCGATGGCGCCAACATGCTGGCCGAAGCCACCGAGGCTATCCGTACCATCCAGGAGCGCGCTGGTGCCAACATCATCAGCACCGATCTGACATCTAACGAGAAGAGCCGTAACATCGTACGTAAGGAGCGCCGCAAGGAGCTGGCCTTTGAACAGAAGACCAAGTACGACCTGCGCCGCTGGCGTGTACAGGATTACGACAACCGCGACGGATTCTGGGGTATCACACGCGATAAGGATATCTACAGCGACAACAGCCGCTACCGTTTCCACGGTCTCTTCCCTTACATGTCGGCCCAGTCAGGTAAGTATTTCTTCGATTACCACTACCAGTATCTGGGACAGAACGAAAGCGAGTTCAATGCCATCGACTACTATTTTGCTATCCCTGGTGGCGAAGTATCAAAGAGTCCGGTCATCGATCAGCAGCCTAACAGATAATCTACAATGATAATAACAGATAAAAAACAGAAAACAATGAAAACATTCAGATACTTTTCGAGCCTGCTGTTTGCAGCATTCGCACTTACTGCCTGCGATGCCTTCGAGATTGACAACTACGAAGAGCCAGGCGAGACCATCGAGGGTGTGGTAATAGATGCCAAGACTGGCGAACCCGTACTGACCGATCAAGGTTCTGAGGGCATCCGCGTACGTCTGACCGAACTGAGCTATGGTGATAACGTAGATCACAATCCTGATTTCTATTGTCGTCCCGATGGAACCTTCAGAAACACAAAGATTTTCGATGGAGAATACAATATTCGCATTGACGGTCCGTTTATACCTATATACCGTGATACCGACGATGGAACAGTGATCTCCGACGATACTTGGTATGGCAAGATTTCAGGTACAACCAAAGTGAAGTTCGAGGTACACCCCTTCCTGAAGGTGGAGTTCGTAGAAACGCCATCAGTATCTAACGGTCAGATAACAGCCAAGGTAAAAGTTACTCGTGCTACTAGTAAAGAGGAATTCCGCAATATGGTTGAACCGATGGGCGGTTACAGCAACGACTTCACAAACGTTACCGACATTCAGCTGTTTGTATCGATGTCGTCGAGTGTTGGCTACCGTGCTCGCGACCAGCGCTGGTCAAGTCAGATCAACTATGCTGGCGACAGTTTTGATGAGTTCGAAGGCAAGCCTATCACCATCCGCTCGGCTGCCGGACAGACCATCCCATCAGGCTATCATGTCTTTGTGCGTGCTGCCGCCCGTATCAATTACGACACGCCGCGAGGTAGTGGCACCCGTCGCTGGAACTACAGCGAACCACTGGAAGTTATTATTCCATAACACATAATTAAACAAGTATGATTAAAAAAGCATTTTCCGTATTAGGCATGGCGCTGGCATTTACCAGCGCCTTTGCCCAATCTGAGCTCTTCACACCTTACAAGGCTACAGAGCTCCGACTCCCTGCAGTACCCATTGTGGTTAACGATCCCTATTTTTCAATCTGGTCGCCCTACGACAAGTTAACCGAAGGCAACACACGTCTTTGGACAGGCGACGAGAAACCTTTGGAAGGATTGCTTCGTGTAGATGGCACCACCTATCGCTTTATGGGCGACAAGGAGCATAAGGTGCTGAAGGCGCTCGCCCCCATGAGCGACGAAGCAGCCTGGGAGGGTCAGTACACCGAGAACAAGCAGACTGATGGCTGGCAGAAGCCCGACTTCAAAGCCAATGGCTGGCAGACTGGCCGCGCAGCATTTGGTAATGCCGGCGACAACATCCACACTGGTTGGAGCAAGGAACATAGTGATATCTATATCCGTCGTGAGATTAACCTGACAGCCGAGGATTTGAAAGGCGACCTCTATGCCTTGTACTCACAC
>Ga0265298_10003617_pt1 | contig 20296 bp, 20 predicted proteins | sample AusTroGonzalo_MG_3_FD_193486 | JGI IMG/M metagenome (GOLD analysis project Ga0265298, IMG submission 193486) | Bovine rumen microbial communities from tropical cattle in Woodstock, Queensland, Australia - Gonzalo_01 | ecosystem: Host-associated > Mammals > Digestive system > Stomach > Rumen ... | reverse complement strand
CTGGAGAAACTGATGAATGCTATCAGCGACCTGGATCGTATTCAGGTGAGTGACAAGTGTGATGCTGAGACGGAGAAAATTGTGAAGGCTCTGCGTCAGAAGTGCTACGACGCCATGAATGATGACTTTGCTACGCCACAGGTAATCAGCAACCTCTTTGAGGCATGTACCGTAGTGAATAAGCTTACCGACCACAAGGCAACCATCTGCGCTGATTGCTTGAAGGAGTTGTCAGAGACCATGCGCCTCTTTGCCTTCGACATTCTTGGACTGAAGGCAGAGAAGAGCGGTTCGAACGACAGCCGTGAGGATGCTTTTGGTAAAGTGGTTGATATGGTTCTGGAGCTTCGCGCCAAGGCTAAGGCCGATAAGGACTGGGCTACCAGCGATAAGATCCGCGATGAACTTGCAGCTGCAGGTTTCGAGGTGAAAGACACGAAAGACGGTGTTACCTGGAAACTGAATAAATAGAAAAGAGGCGTATCAGTTCTGATACGCCTCTTTTGTCATAACAACAGAAACGGTGTGTTTTCTGAAATGGGCGAATGCAATGTAGCCAAGTCCGCGGTATGGCCGATCTGAGCCCCAGGAGTTCTTCATGATGAAGTATTTGTTCCCATCTTCGTCATGAGCAATACCCACGATAGCCATGCTGTGTTTGTCATCACTCCAACACACGCCATGATGCTGGCGTACGGCGCGTTCTGTTTTCTGAATCAGTGAGTCCATGGGGATGTTTAAATAACGGTCGTGCAACCAGTTGTCTTCTGTTTCCAGCTCAAATTCTTGGTAATAGGTTTTGTCGCTGTTGCTCATCAGCTGTATGTACTCTCCTGGTTTACATACACTGCGGGCAAATTCCTGCGGCGTGTAAGTGGCACCAAGCATGAATACCCACTTTGGAGCAGGCGTCTCTACCTTCCGCATGGCATCATAGCCCACGATGCCGTATTTTTCAATCAGTCTGAGCAAAGTTGCTGCCTCACCATGTTTGTTTTTAGGCGCATCAGGTTCTTGCTCCATCAGTTTCTCAATATAATAAGGCGATAGATTTACAGAGTCACCCCATGCTAGATGTTCCGTCTCGATTGTGGCGAGCATGGCATAAATCCAACACGTTTCACTGTCGCCCTGGTCTTTGATTGGTGTCATACGGTTGAGCATCTCATTGGTGAAATGCTCAGGTTCCTTTTGTGTACAGCCTATACAGAGCAGAAAGACAAATAATATTGTAAAAATACGTTTCATAACCGCTGGCAAAGGTACAATAAAATTTCCAAAATATCTGCCAATAATTTCTATTTCGTTTGGCAATGTGCAAAATATTATGTAACTTTGACCCCTCAAAAATAGAAGAATTAAGAGAGGGATGCATATAGCTGTTGCGGGAAATATAGGTAGCGGGAAATCAACGCTGACGAAGATGCTGGCCAAACACTATGGTTGGGAACCTCGTTTCGAGGCGGTTGATAGGAATCCGTACTTGGAAGACTACTATCGCGATATCCATAGGTGGTCTTTTAATCTTGAGATATATTTCCTCAAGGAACGTTTCCGCGATCTTATCGCAATCTCGCAGTCGGAACATACTATTATTCAGGATCGTACCATCTTCGAGGGCGTATATGTGTTTATGGAGAATAACAGATCCATGGGTAACTTGTCAGACCGCGACTATGCAACTTATATGGAACTTTTCGAGCAGATGATATCAATGGTGCGCCTGCCTGATCTGCTAATTTATCTGCATGCTTCAGTGCCTCATCTGGTTAATAACATCCAGCAGCGGGGCAGAGACTATGAGCAGTCAATGCAGTTGGAATATCTGCAGAACCTCAATGAGCGTTACGACGATTTTATATATCATAAGTATCAGGGACGTGTGATGACTATAGAGAAGGATAATCTGGATTTCCTTCATAATCCAAAAGACCTGGCTCAGATCATCGACCGTATCGATGCTACTCTCTTTGGCCTCTTTCCTAATCAGTAATTGACTTTTATAAATGTAGTATTATGCATATCGCAGTAGCAGGAAATATTGGCAGTGGTAAGACCACCCTCACAAAATTGCTTGCCCATCGTTATGGATGGACGCCACGTTTTGAGCCTGTAGATAATAATCCTTATCTGGCCGATTTTTATGCCGACATGCCTAGATGGTCGTTCAATCTTCAGATCTACTTTCTCAATAAACGATTTAAGGAAGTGGTGGAAATCTCGAAGTCGAAGGAGACAATCATACAGGATAGGACTATTTTCGAGGATGCTCGTATTTTTGCGCCTAACTTGCATGGGCAGGGAATGATGAGTGACCGTGATTTTCAGAATTATACGGATCTCTTCGACTTGATGATGTCGCTGGTGAAACTGCCCGACCTGATGATATACATCCGCTCCAGCATCCCAACACTGGTGGCTCAGATTCAGAAGCGCGGACGCGACTTTGAACAGACCATGCGTCTGGATTATCTTCAGGGACTGGAGAAACGCTATGAAGACTGGATCGCAACCTATAATGGTCCACTGATTATTGTTGACGGCGACCATTGTAAATTTGGGGATTTCCCTGAAGACTTCAAGATGGTGACCGATATGATTGACGCTAAGCTTTATGGACTTTTCCCAATGGATTGAAAATGATGAACCAAACGATAAAAGACTTTGAAATTATGGCGCCCGTCGGCTCTCGTGAGTCGTTGGCAGCAGCCATACAGGCAGGTGCCGACAGTATCTATTTCGGCATCGAGAAACTTAACATGCGAGCACACTCCGCCTCTACCTTTACGATTGATGATCTTAAGGAGATGGCACAGACATGCAATGAACATGGTATAAAAAGCTACCTGACCGTCAATACCATTATCTATGGTGAAGATATTCCATTGATGCACGAGATTATCGATGCGGCCAAGGAAGCAGGTATCTCGGCTGTTATTGCCTCAGATGTGGCTGTGATGACCTATTGTAATAAGATAGGGCAGGAGGTACATCTTTCTACGCAGTTGAATATTTCTAATATCGAGGCTCTGCGCTTCTACGCCCAGTTTGCTGATGTGGTGGTGTTAGCGCGTGAGTTGAATATGGATCAAGTAGCAGAAATCTACCGTCAGGTAGAAGCGGAACATATCTGTGGTCCGAGTGGCGAGCAGATTCGTATTGAGATGTTCTGCCATGGTGCCCTCTGTATGGCTATCAGCGGTAAGTGTTATATGAGTCTCGACAATGCCAACCGCTCGGCCAATCGTGGCGAGTGCATTCAGATATGTCGTCGTAGCTATACGGTTACTGACAATGAAACAGGTAATCAGTTGGAAATCGATAATAAGTACATTATGTCACCCAAGGACCTGAAGACCGTTCGTTTTATCGACAGGATGATGAAGTCGGGCGTCCGGGTGTTTAAGATAGAGGGACGTGCCCGTGGTCCGGAATATGTCTATACCGTAGTGAAGTGTTATAAGGAGGCCATTCAGTCGGTACTCGACGGAACCTTTACAGAAGAGAAAAAGGACGAGTGGGATGAGCGACTGGCTACCGTCTTTAACCGTGGATTCTGGGACGGCTATTATCAAGGACAGAAACTGGGTGAGTGGAATAAGAACTATGGGTCGAACGCTACAGAGCGCAAGGTGTACATCGGCAAGGGCGTGAAGTACTTCTCGAAATTGGGCGTGGCAGAGTTTACCGTTGAGGCCAATACCTTTAAAGTGGGTGACAATATGCTGATAACGGGTCCTACCACAGGAGTGATGTATGTAACGGCCGATGAGATTCATGGCGATAATGGTCCTATAGAGCAAGCCCAGCAGGGAACGAAGGTCTCTATTGCCGTGACGGGCAAGGTGCGCCCAAGTGACAAATTGTTTAAATTAGAAAAGACAGAACAACATGACAATTAATGAAATTCAAGATGAGATTATAGAGGAGTTCAGTGGCTTCGACGACTGGATGGATAAATACCAGTTGTTAATTGATCTTGGCAACGAACAGGAGCCGCTTGACGAGAAATACAAGACGGAGAATAATCTGATTGACGGATGCCAGAGCCGTGTGTGGCTGCAGGCAGATTATCTTGATGGTAAGATTCATTTCTCTGCCGAGAGTGATGCTTTGATTGTGAAGGGCATAGTGGCTCTTCTTATCAGAGTGCTCAGCGACCATACGCCAAAGGAAATACTCGATGCAGACCTTTATTTCATCGAGGAGATAGGACTGAAAGAACACCTCTCGCCAACACGTAGCAACGGCTTGGTGGCTATGGTGAAGCAGATGCGTGTCTATGCGCTTGCTTTCAGTGCAAAAGAAGAATAATACTTAATACTAAAAACTTGATATATATATGATTCAAACAGTTGTAAAGCGCGACGGACGTATTGTCGGCTTCAATGAGCAGAAAATCATGGCTGCCATTCGCAAAGCCATGCTCCATACAGACAGGGGCGAAGACGAACGTTTGTTGTATCAGATAACCGATCACATTGCTCAGCGTGGTGAGAGCCAGATGACAGTAGAACAGATTCAGGATGCCGTAGAGGTAGAACTGATGAAGTCAAGTCGTAAGGACGTGGCTCAGAAGTACATCGCTTACCGCAATCAGCGTTCTATTGCCCGTAAGGCCAAAACGCGTGATGTGTTCCTTGATATTGTGAACATCAAGAACAACGATGTTACTCGTGAGAATGCCAACATGAATGCCGACACACCTGCAGGCATGATGATGAAGTTCGCATCAGAGACAACCAAACCTTTCGTAGATGATTATCTGCTTTCAGAAGATAGCCGCGATGCTGTAGAGCACAACTATTTGCATATTCATGATAAGGACTATTATCCCACGAAGTCGCTCACTTGTGTACAGCATCCGCTCAATCATATTCTGAACTGTGGCTTCATTGCAGGTCATGGCGCTTCACGTCCAGCAAAACGCATCGAGACAGCCTCTGTGCTGGCTTGTATCTCTATGGAATGTGCACAGAATGAGATGCATGGTGGACAGGCTATCCCCGCATTCGACTTCTATCTGGCTCCTTATGTGCGTATGAGCTATATTGAAGAGTTGAAACATCTTGAGGAACTGAATGGTGAGAGCTATAAAGATCTTTACGATGAGCCGCTGATGGACTACATTAAAAAGCCGCTTGACGGGCTGACAGGTCGTGAACGTGCTCAGCAACATGCCATCAATAAGACGGTGGGTCGTGTTCATCAGGCTATGGAGGCTTTTATTCATAATATGAATACCATCCACTCTCGTGGTGGCAACCAGGTGGTTTTCTCTTCAATCAACTATGGAACGGATACCTCAGCAGAAGGCCGTTGTGTGATGCGTGAGATTCTGCTCTCTACTTATGAAGGCGTAGGTGGTGGCGAAACCGCAATATTCCCCATTCAGATATGGAAGAAGAAGCGTGGTGTGAACTATCTGCCTGAGGATCGTAACTTCGACCTTTATCAGTTAGCTTGTAAGGTAACGGCTCGCCGTTTCTTTCCTAACTTCCTGAATCTTGATGCCTCATTTAATCAGGATGAGGCGTGGAAAGCCGACGATCCTGAGCGATATATTCATGAAGTGGCTACCATGGGTTGTCGTACTCGTGTGTTTGAGAACCGCTTTGGACCAAAGACAAGTATCGGACGCGGTAACATCTCCTTCTCTACAATCAATATTGTGAAACTCGCTATTGAGTGTATGGAAGAGGCTGATGAGCAGAAGCGCATAGATATGTTCTTTGCCAAGCTCGATCACATGCTGGAGGTTACTGCCCAGCAACTCGACGATCGCTTCCAGTTCCAGAAGACTGCCTTTGCAAAGCAGTTCCCCTTGTTGATGAAGAGCCTCTGGATTGGAGCAGATAAACTGGGCCCGATGGATACTATCGAAAGTGTGATTAATCAGGGTACGTTAGGTATTGGATTTATCGGACTGGCTGAATGTTTGGTAGCTCTTATAGGCAAACATCACGGTGAAAGTGAGAAGGCGCAGGAGTTAGGTCTGAAGATCGTGACTTACATGCGTGATCGTGTCAACGACTTCTGCCAGCAGTTCCATCATAACTACTCAGTGCTCGCAACTCCCGCAGAAGGCCTGAGTGGCAAGTTCACGAAGAAAGACCGCAAACAGTTTGGCGTCATCCCTGGTGTTACTGATCGTGACTATTATACTAACTCGAACCATGTGCCAGTCTATTACAAGTGCTCAGCCCGTCATAAGGCAGAGATTGAGGCGCCTTATCATAACCTGACTCGAGGTGGTCACATCTTCTATGTGGAGATTGATGGTGATGCCACACACAATCCTCAGGTCATTATGAGTGTGGTTGACATGATGGATCAGTTTGATATGGGCTATGGGTCGGTAAACCACAACCGCAACCGCTGCATGGATTGTGGCTATGAGAATGCAGATGACCATTTGGAAGTCTGCCCGAAATGTGGTTCAAAGAATATCGATAAGTTGCAGCGCATCACAGGCTATCTGGTAGGAACAACTGATCGTTGGAATAGTGGTAAACTGGCAGAACTTAATGATCGTGTGACACACATCGATCATGGCTCGCAAGATATGTTTGAGAGCTAACCAACCATGATTCGTGTACTCGATATCATAGAAGATACAATGGTGGATGGTCCGGGTTTCCGGACCTCCATTTATTGTGCTGGTTGTAATCATCAGTGTCCAGGCTGTCATAATCCCCAATCGTGGGCTTTTGATGGCGGACGTGAGATGACTACCAGTCAGCTTATGAAGATTATCATGGCCGATCCTTTTGCCAACGTCACATTCTCGGGTGGTGATCCTATGTATCAAGCAGCAGGCTTTGCTGAGTTGGCTTGTGCTATCCATGAGTATTCCAATAAAGATATTTGGTGTTTTACGGGCTTTACCTTTGAAAGCCTGATTCATGACGACCAGCGTGAGTTGCTTGAACAACTTGATGTGCTTGTTGATGGTCCCTTCATTCAGAAATTGCATGCCCCCGACCTGTTGTTTCGCGGTTCGTCTAATCAGCGTCTTATCGATGTGCAGAAGTCTCTCTACACAGGACAAACCGTTCTTTGGCAACCAGATGTGGCTGTCAGTGGTCACTCTTCCTTGTAAGCTTCGAGCTTCTTCAGGTAAACTTCCCGGAAATCGCTCCAATGATAATAGGGTGCGCAGTCTGTAGGAATGGGTAGAGTGGCCTCGTTCTCATTGAGTAGTATTTTGAAAAGCACATCCTTGTCCTTTGGATTCTTTCGGTAAAAGATAAACTGTATGTTGGCGGCCATGGGGAATACATCGAAGTTCTGCCAACCGTTTATGTCAAGCTCTTCCAAGTCGGTAAACTGATGGTCGAACCCGTTGAGCCCTAATAAGCAGGTTAGTGGCAGTACGATGGTCTCATGCCCGAAACGCAGTGTGGCGCCGTTGCGGGGTGTGGCAATGCAACTGTCGGCATCTTCGATAATCTTGCGCAGCAGGTTGCGCTGGGTGTAAGGCTGTGTGCCGCCGTTGAAAGGACAGTTGCCGAAACTGAGATACCAATAAGCATTGTATTGTAGCCAGTTGGAATAGAGCTCGTCAATTGTGTAGATGTCAAACAGATTGAAGTGGTAGCGCTGTTCTGTACCCTGGATACTGGATGCTATCTTGAAGATGGTCTTGTTCAGTTCATAGCTGTCAATACTGTCACGATAGAATACTGAGTCATTGAAAAGTTTGCCCATGGCCTGTTCGTGTATGGCGTGACGGTCGCAGAAAGCCTTATAGGTGTTAACAGATTCCTGGGGAAAACGTTTCTTGTAGAGTGCGGAATCCTGAAGGTTCATGTAATACATGTCGTGCTGGCTGGCATCCGACCTGATGACAAGCATTGGGTTGTTTCTTACCAGTTGCGTCAACTCGTTTTCCATGGATATGATGCAGCGAATGACCACCGTGCTTTTGGCGTCGATGATGGCATGTCCCTTGAATACCTCAGGGAAATTGTCGTACATGCGCTGGGCAATCATACGGTGCTGATGGGCACCGAGAGGTGTCAGGTCGCCATAACGGTCGCGTGCCTCATTATGAAAAACCTTCAGTTGCTGGAGTGTTCTCTCTCCCAACTCGCTCAACTTCCCTCGCTTATGAGCTTTTTGTAGAACGGCTTCTGGCCATTCATATTCACTGGCCCTTATCAGGAAACGGGATCCATGGCGGGCATAGGTACTGATGTAGAAGGGCTTCTTACCCTTGGGGGCAGGCGCTAAGTTTGTCGATGGAGATGGATAGGCATAATAGTTGCTACCCGCTTTAAAGATATCACTCTTAAGCTGTTCTCTTACGTTTTGCGCCAATAAGGTCTGTAAAGAAAGGAGCCAAAAGGCAAATAATGCTATCTTTCTCATAAGTTTTTTCCTTTTCGGTTGCAAATATATAAAAAAAACAGTATTTTTGCAAAAAAATAGCGAGGATTATGGCAAAAAAAACAAAATGGCAGGATGATTATTGGCTGCTGCTTATGCAGATATACCTACAGAAACCTGTGGGAATCAAGCCAATGTACAGCCGGAAGATGATAGACTTGAGTCTTGAGCTGCACGTCTCTCCAAGCGTCTTATTTAATAAGATGTGCCAGATTGCCAATCTTGAAACTCCCCGCATCGAGCATATTTGGGAAGTATATGGCAGCAATCCCAGAAAACTTGCGAGAGCTGCCAGTCTGCTGCGTGAGATGAAGGGCTTTAACAACGCCGGTTTGTTTTATGAGGGCGTTGAGACCAACGAGAGTTTTGAGTTGGATTTCAAACCTGTAGCAGAGGGCGAGACCCTTACGCCGGTTATGCTCACATTGATTCTCGATCTTTATTTCCGTCTGACGCCTATCACAATGGTGATAGAGACGCCAGAGGTACAGGAACTTGCGAAATTACTGAAACAAAAGCCCCAGCGTGTTGTAGATGTGTTGGAGGTGTTCCAATATTGCGACCCTTACTTAAATCGTAAGGACGTAACCTTCGACCCGCTATTGTTGCCTTGCCAGCAGGTATGGCGCCGATATGGTAATGCTAACACAGAAGACCTTGCGTCTTATGCCGAGCAGCTTAAAGAATACTTTAAGTAGAAGAAAAAGTAAAAAGGAAAAATGAGTGAAAAATACGGTCAGATACAGGAACAGACACAACAGCTGAAGTTGGGTCAGATGATTTCTCATCAGCAGTTGCTTCAGGCATCATTGGTGGAATTGCCAGTTATGCAGCTTGTTGATCGTATTAACACGGAGATGAACGATAACCCTGCTTTGGAGTCGGCAGGCTCGGGCGACGAGGACTATCAAGACCACCAGGACTACTCTGACTATCAGGACTCTGCCGAGGGGGTAGATGATTTTGAGTCGGCCACAGAACAGGAAGAACGCCAGTCGGCGCTTGATGAGGCCTTGAGTGGTATTGGCCGTGATGACGAGGAACTGCCTGTGTATCAGGGTGGCCATTCTGCATCTGAGGAACGTGAAGAGATGGTCTATGGTGAGACCTCCTCATTCTATGATCAGCTGAAAGAGCAGATGGGCGAGGTCGATATGACAGAACAGGAGCGCGATGTGATGGAATACCTCATTGGTTCACTCGACGACGACGGTCTGCTTCGTAAGGACCTTGAGATAATCAGCGAAGAGCTGGCCATCTACCATAATATCGACCTGACTGTGGGGCAGATAGAGCAGGTGCTAAAGAAACTTCAGGAGTTCGACCCTGCAGGCATTGGCGCACGAACGCTTCAGGAGTGTCTCTTGCTGCAGATTGAACGTAGAGCCCCTTCCCGTCTAAGAGACTTGATGGAACAGGTAGTGAACTCCTATTTCGAAGAGTTCACCAAGAAGCATTGGAATAAGATACAGTCGTCTTTAGGACTGAATGACGCGCAGGCCGAAGTACTCTTTCAGGAACTGAGGAAACTCAACCCGCGTCCAGGCGCTTCTTTAGGCGAAACGGTTGGCAGAAGTCTGCAGCAGATTACGCCCGACTTCATTGTCGATACACAGGATGATGGTACGGTCACCTTTACGCTCAATAATGGTGAAGTCCCGGAACTGAAAGTGTCGCAGTCGTTTGTCGACTCCATGAAGGAATATCAGCAGAATAAGGAACATCTCAGTCGCCAAACCAAGGAGGCACTGCTCTATATCAAGAAGAAGGTTGATGCCGCTCAGGGTTTCATCGAGGCGGTGAAGATGCGTAAGCACACGCTCACTATCACCATGCGTGCCATCATCCAGCTGCAGCATCAGTTCTTCGTTGATGGCGATGAGGCTTCGTTGCGTCCTATGATATTAAAGGATGTGGCAGAGAAGACAGGTCTCGACCTCTCTACTGTGTCGCGTGTCAGCAACTCCAAGTATGCGCAGACCCGTTGGGGCACTTTCCCCCTCCGCCATTTCTTCAGCGATGGCTATGTAACAGAAAGCGGCGAGGAACTGTCGACCCGTCAGATCAAGGCAGCGCTTCGGGATATTATTGATTCAGAGGATAAGAAACGTCCGCTAAGCGATGACCAGTTGAAAGATCTGCTCGCCGCGAAGGGCTATCCCATAGCCCGTCGTACGGTGGCGAAATATCGTGAGCAACTGGGTATACCTATAGCACGACTGAGAAAGTGAAAGAAGAAAATGAAGAAAGAAATAAGTAGAGAAAAGGCTATCATTCTTACGGCACGTGTCATCAGCATGCTGTTCACTCCGTTCTATCTGCCGTTGGTAGGTCTTATGGCACTTTTCCTGTTCAGTTACTTGGGTCTTATGCCTTGGGGTTATAAACTACAAGTGCTCACCCTTGTCTATCTGTTCACCATCCTCTTGCCGTCGCTTCTGATTCATCTCTACCGCCGCTATCAGGGCTGGAACCTGATAGAGCTGGGACACAAGGAGCGCCGCGTGGTGCCTTATGTCATCTCCATCCTGTGCTACTTCTTCTGCGTCTATCTCATGGAGATGATGCATATTCCTCATTTCATGGGTACCATCGTTTCTGCGGCGATGGCCATTCAGGTGGTGTGCGCACTTATCAACGTGTGGTGGAAGATATCTACCCACATGGCTGCTATCGGCGGTGTGGCTGGTGCCCTGTTTGTTTTTGGCGAGATATTCGGCTTCAATCCCGTATGGTGGTTCTGTGTGGTCATGATGCTGGCTGGCGTGCTGGGCTCAAGCCGTATGATTCTGCGCCAGCACTCCTTGTCGCAGATTGTAGCGGGCTTCCTGATTGGAGCTGTCTGTGCCTTCTTTGGATTAATCTATATGTAAAAGTAAAAAGTAAGATATATATGAAACCGTTAGTTAGTATTATCATGGGTAGCACAAGCGATCTGCCCATTATGGAGAAAGCCTGCAAGCTGCTCGACGAGATGCAGGTGCCTTTCGAAGTGAATGCCCTCTCAGCCCATCGCACCCCCGATGCTGTTGAGGAGTTTGCCCGCACCGCCAAGGATCGTGGCATTAAGGTCATCATTGCCGGCGCAGGCATGGCTGCTGCCCTTCCTGGCGTCATCGCGGCCTCTACTACTCTTCCCGTGATTGGTGTTCCTATTAAAGGTATGCTCGACGGACTTGATGCCATGCTCTCTATCATCCAGATGCCACCAGGCATTCCTGTGGCTACTGTCGGTGTGAATGGTGCTCAGAACGCAGCTATCCTTGCCGTTGAAATGATGGCGCTTAGCAACGACGAGCTGGCTCAGCGTCTGGCCGTCTATAAAGGCAATCTCCGTGTAAAGATTGAGAAGGCTAACCAGGAGTTGGCCGAGGTGAAGTATCAATTCAAGACCAATTAATTATGTATCAGAGACGACAATCATCCGAGACCCGTGTCGGCCAGATTGGCATTGGCGGTTCGAATCCCATCCGCATTCAGTCGATGGGAACGGTAGATACGAATAACACCGAGGGCTGTGTGGCTCAGGCCAAGCGCATCATCGATGCCGGCGGCGAACTGGTACGTTTTACTACCCAGGGCATCCGTGAGGCCGAGAACATGAAGAACATCTCTGCCCAGCTGAAGGCCGATGGCTATCCTACGCCACTCGTGGCCGACGTGCACTTCACGGCCCATACTGCCGATGTGGCAGCACTTTACTGCGAGAAGGTGCGCATCAATCCCGGCAACTATGTTGACCCGGGACGTACGTTCAAGCACCTCGAATATACCGACGAGGAGTATGCCGAGGAACTGAAGAAGATCGAGCGCAAACTGGTGCCCTTCCTTAATATCTGTAAGGAACACCATACCGCCGTGCGCATTGGTGTCAACCACGGTTCGCTTTCCGACCGCATCATGTCGCGCTATGGCGATACTCCCGAGGGCATCGTCGAGAGCTGTATGGAGTTCCTGCGCATCTTCAAGCGCGAGCAGTTCAACGACGTGGTCATCTCTATTAAGGCTTCTAACACCGTGGTCATGGTCACCACCGTGCGCCTGCTCGTTCAGACCATGGACAAGGAAGGCATGCACTATCCCCTTCACCTCGGTGTTACCGAGGCTGGCGAGGGCGAAGATGGCCGTATAAAAAGTGCCGTAGGCATTGGCGCCCTGCTCACCGAGGGCATTGGTGACACCGTACGCGTGTCACTCTCGGAAGAGCCTGAGTACGAGATTCCCGTGGCCCGCAAGCTCGTCGACTCTATCGCCGAGTGTGCTGCCCTGCGTGAACAGGCAGAGGCGGGTATTAAGGACGATACCATCACCCTCGAGATGCACGAGACCGACTGGGAGTCACTCCAGCTGAAAGCCGCCATGGCCGTTGGTGCCCTCCTGATTGATAAGAAAGCCCATCAGCTTGTCATCCGCAACGAAGGCTTTTCAACCGAAAAGCTTGTCGAGCTGGCCGATGGCATCCTGCAGGCCGCCCGCATCAAGTTCACCAAGACCGAGTACATCTCTTGTCCGGGCTGTGGCCGCACGCTCTACAACCTTCAGGAGACCATCGCCCGTATCAAGGCCGCCACGAAGGATATGGTAGGCCTGAAGATTGGTATCATGGGCTGTATCGTGAATGGCCCTGGCGAGATGGCCGATGCCGACTACGGCTATGTAGGTGCCGGTCGCGGTAAGATCAGTCTCTATAAGGCCAAGGAGTGTATTGAGAAGAACATCCCCGAGGAAGAGGCTGTCGACCGACTTATCGACTTTATCCGTAAGGATCGTGGCTTGTAGCCGATATAAAAGCTAATCCCCGGCGCGCCATCAGCGCCCTGATAATAAAGCAGTGAATGACGTCTTAGACACATCATTCACTGCTTTCTTTTTCTCCCTTTCTTTGACCTTAATCAATATAAAGCGTCCGTTGATTAGCTCTCTTTAGCGTTTCTACGTTGTATCATGTATTGATGGGACGGCTTGCGGTGTTGTCATATCATATCGCTTTGCCTGTCATGGAACGGCCCGCTTATTGACAGAGACTATCCTTTTGATTGCAAAATAGACTAAATTGCTGACCAATTTAGTCTATTTTGCTGAGCAATTTAGTCTAAATTGGTTGGCATGATAATATAAGTCACAATCGGCGGGATTATCCTTGTCATAATCCGCGCCTATCTTTGTCGGCAGAAAGCCTTATCTTTGCCAGTATGAGAGCCGCTATTTCATCAGTTCGGCGAAAAGCTCTTTCATACCTTCAGAGGCGCCCTTCTGAATCTGATGAACACGGGTGCCGGCATTGATGGGGTTGGGGTCGATGAGATAGATAGGTACGTCGGGGCGGGCGTAATGCAGCAGACCCGCGGCGGGATAGACCACCAGCGAGGTGCCGATGATAATCAGAATGTCGGCCTCTTGAACTTCCTCGGCGGCAAGGGTGATGTTAGGCACGGCTTCGCCAAAGAAGACGATGAAGGGGCGCAGCAGCGAACCGTCGCCAGCCTTCGTGCCGGGTACTATCTCGCAGTTGTCAGGAGTGAGCGTCTGCTGGTAGCGCGGGTCGTCGACATCTCGGCTGGAGCATACCTTCATGAGTTCGCCATGCAGGTGGATGACCTTCGACGAACCGGCCATCTCGTGGAGGTTGTCGACGTTCTGAGTGACCACGGTGACGTTGTACTGCTCTTCAAGGCGGGCCACCAGTTTGTGCCCCTCGTTGGGTTTCACGCCCCAGCACTTCTTGCGGAGCATGTTATAGAAGTTGGTGACGAGCGTCGGGTCGGCCTCCCAGCCTTCGTGGGTGGCCACTTGCTGCACGGGATAGTTCTCCCAGAGGCCGTCGGCATCGCGGAAAGTCTTGAGTCCGCTTTCCACCGACATGCCAGCACCTGTAAGTACGACAATCTTTTTCATAAGCTGTGACGTTTGTTTTATGATGCAAAAATAAGAAAATAGCCTCAGACGGCGCAGGTTTTAACCGTTTTTTTATATTAATCTGTGTTAATCTGTGCAATCTGTAATTAAAAAGTAGTATCTTTGCGTCCGATTTTGAGAGTTACACATTATTAATATAAAGAAAGAATGAACAAATTAAGTTATGCTTTGGGCTTGGGCATCGGACAGCAGCTGGCTCAGATGGGTGCTGATGACATCAGCGCAGAGGACTTCGCACAGGCCATCAAGGATGTGCTCGAGGGTAATGAGTTGAAGGTGAGCCACCGCGAGGCCCAGACCATTGTACAGGACTATTTCCAGAAGCAGGAGCAGAAGCTCCAGGCTGAGCGTGCCGAGAAAGGTAAGGCACATAAGGAGGCTGGTGAGAAATATCTGGCCGAGAACAGTAAGAAGGATGGTGTCGTGACGCTGGCCAGCGGTCTGCAGTACCAGGTACTGAAAGAAGGTAACGGCAAGAAGCCCAGCGCAAAGGACACCGTGAAGTGCCACTATGAGGGTACGCTGATCGACGGTACCGTATTCGACAGCAGCTATCAGCGCGGTGAGCCCGCTACATTCCCCTTGCAGCAGGTGATTGCCGGTTGGACCGAGGGACTGCAGCTGATGCAGGAGGGTGCCAAGTACCGCTTCTTCATCCCCTACCGTCTGGCTTATGGCGAGGGTGGCGCAGGTGCTTCTATTCCTCCGTTCGCAGCCCTGATCTTCGACGTTGAATTGATTCAGGTCGTGTAAAGGTAAAAGGGAAAAAGGTAAAAAAGTAAATATAAACAATCACGAAAATGAAAAAGATTACATTTGCTGCTGTTGCAGCTGTAGCTGCCATCATGATTTCTTCATGTGGCAATTCGACTCCCAGAGCGAGTCTGAAGAATGAAGTAGACACCTTGAGCTATGCTATCGGTATGGCTCAGACTCAGGGTCTGAAGGAGTATCTCGTTGGTAGTCTCGACGTAGATACCACTTACATCGATGAGTTCATCAAGGGTCTGAACGAGGGTGCCAATGCTGGTGACAACAAGAAGAAGGCTGCCTACTATGCAGGTATCCAGATTGGTCAGCAGATTGCTAACCGTATGGTGAAGGGCATCAACCACGAGGTGTTCGGTGACGACTCTACCAAGACCATCTCTCTGAAGAACTTTATGGCTGGTTTCATCAGCGGTACAACAGGCAAGAAGGGTCTGATGACTGTTGATTCAGCTCAGATGGTGGCTCAGCGTCTGATTAGCAGCGTTAAGGCCAAGGAGCTTGAGAAGAGCTATGGCGCGAACAAGGCAGCCGGTGAGAAGTTCCTGGCTGAGAACGCTAAGAAAGAGGGCGTGAAGGTTCTGCCCAGCGGCGTTCAGTACAAGGTTATCAAGGAGGGTACTGGTGCCATTCCTGCCGACACTTCTCTGGTGAAGGTTAACTACGAGGGCCGTCTGATTAATGACTCTATCTTCGACAGTTCTTACCAGCGCGGCGAGCCCACTACATTCCGTGCCAACCAGGTTATCAAGGGTTGGACAGAGGCTCTCTGCCACATGCCTGCAGGTTCTGTTTGGGAGGTTTACATTCCTCAGGAGCTGGCTTACGGTGAGCGTGAACAGAACATTATCAAGCCTTTCTCTGCACTGATCTTCAAGATTGAGTTGCTCGAGGTAAACGCTAAGAGATAATGAAGAAGACGATATGCGTGGCACTCGCCCTTGTGGCGGGTGCTTCTTTGTTTACGGCTGAGGCCGCAAAGAAGAAGACCGTTCAGAAGCCTGTAGAGGAGAAGGTGCAGGCTGTTCAGCTCACAAGCAGTTCCGACTCAGTGAGCTATGCGGCAGGTATGACAATGACCAACGGACTGCTGAACTATCTGCTCCAGCAGAAGATGGACACAACGATGATGGCCGATTTCGTGCGTGGCTTCATGGACGCCGTGAAGACTGCCGACGATCCTAAGATGAAGGCATACATGACCGGACAGAACATTGCCCAGCAGCTGAACGAGCGTATGCTGCCCAGCCTGAAGGCGGAGTTCCAGGATTCGCCCGATTCCATCATGGCCGATGTGCTCTACCGCGGCTTTACCGACGCTATGCTGAATGACACCACGATCTTCACCTTGCAGAAGGCCGAAGACTACTTCTCCGCCAGACAGAAGGCCGACAAGGCTGCACGTGACGAGAAACTGTATGGCGCCAATCGTGAGGCTGGTATCAAGTTCTTGGAGGAGAATGCCAAGAATGACAGCGTGATCACCCTGCCCAGCGGCCTGCAATATAAGGTGCTGGTGAAAGGTTCTGGCGCTGTGCCTCAGTCTAGTGATAAGGTGAAAGTGCATTATGAGGGCCGCTTGATTGACGGCAAGGTGTTCGACAGCAGCTATCAGCGTGGCGAGCCTTCTGAGTTTACACCTACTCAGGTGATCAGAGGCTGGACAGAGGCGCTGACGATGATGCCCGTAGGTTCGAAATGGCAGTTGTATATCCCCTATGAGCTGGCTTATGGCGAGCGTGGGGCGGGAGCCGATATCAAGCCTTACAGCATGCTGATTTTCGACGTTGAACTGTTGGAAATCGTGAAGTAAAGAGCAAGTGTGTCACAAAAGTGACACACTTTTTTTAAACTTTTCCTGATAAAAGTTGCATTATTCAATTAATTTGCTTACTTTTGCTGACAAATTGTAACTAAAAAGGAAAGGTGATGGATAAAATTGATTTTCTTGACAAGAAGATACTGAGTATTCTTTCCAAGAATGCACGTATCCCGTTTAAGGATGTGGCTGCAGAGTGTAATGTCTCCCGTGCCGCCATTCATCAGCGTGTGCAGCATCTGATTGATGCTGATGTGATTACCGGTAGTGGATTCGACGTTAATCCCAAGAGCCTGGGTTATTCTACTTGTACCTATGTGGGTATCAATCTGGAAAAGGGTTCTATGTATAAAGACGTGGTAGAGTGTCTGCAGCATATCCCTGAGGTGGTAGAGTGCCACTTTACCACAGGCCCGTACACCATGCTGGTGAAGCTCTATGCCCGTGACAACGAGCAGCTGATGGAGCTGTTGAACGGAAAACTGCAGGGCATACCTGGCGTAGTAGCTACTGAAACATTGATTTCTCTGGAACAGAGCCTAAAACGAGAGATTCCTATTGTCATTAACGAAGTTGGGCAGAAGTAATGAACAGATTTGACTTACAGTCGCATCTGGATGATATCTATGCTCACTTTCCTGAAGCCGACCAGAAACCTGTCATAGGTATCACTGGTAATTATGAAGACCTGACCTGTAAATTGGGGCAGGGCTACTACAAGTCTGTAGTGGCTGCAGGTGGTGTGCCTGTTATCATTCCGCCTGTGGCTGATAAAGATGTTATCATTAATACCCTTGAGCATCTTGATGGTCTGATTCTGAGCGGTGGCGGCGATATCAACCCCTTGTGGGCTGGTGAGGAGCCCTCGCCCAAGCTTCATGGTGTTAATCAGGAGCGCGACCTGCCTGAGTTGCTGATAGCACGGCTGGCCTATAATCGACAGATACCGATGATGGGCATCTGTCGGGGCATCCAGACGCTGGCAGTGGCCCTGGGTGGCAAGGTGGCTCAGGATATCAGCGATGTGGCAAAGGTGAAGCATTCGCAGGATGCCGACCGCTCTGAGCCTACGCATAGCATCAGTATTATAAGAGATTCTATACTTGACAGCATCTACAAGTCGTATGACAGGTCTCTTATGGTGAACAGTTTCCACCATCAGGCTGTGGTTGAGACGGGCGACAAGTTCCGTGTAGTGGCACAGTCGGCTGATGGTATCATCGAGGCGATAGAGAGTACGGAATATAAATCTATATTAGGTGTCCAGTGGCATCCGGAGTGTATGGAGGAGGGAGTGCCCCTGTTCCAGTGGCTGGTGGGCGAGGCTGCCTCGTTTAGACAGGCTCAGCGTGTGCATAACCGTGTGCTGTCGCTCGACACCCATTGCGACACACCGATGTTTTTCCCGTTAGGCATCCACTTCGACCAGCGCGACTCAAAGATATTGGTCGACCTGCATAAGATGACTGAGGGGCGTCAGGACGCAACGATCATGGTGGCCTATCTGCCCCAGAACACTGAGAATCCCACGACTTATGCTGACCGCATCTTCGACAAGATTGAGGATATTGTGGCGCAGAACCAACAGTATATCGCGCTAGCCCGCACCCCTGACGACCTCTGGATGAACAAGCATCAGGGGAAGAAGAGCATCATGCTCGGTATTGAGAACGGCATAGCCATTGACGGTAAACTGGAGAACCTGCAGCATTTCAAGGACCGTGGCATTGTATATATGACCCTCTGCCATAATGGCGATAACGATATCTGCGATGCCGCATCAAAGAGCAATAACACCCATGGTGGCGTGAGTGCCTTTGGCGAGCAGGTCATTAAGGAGATGAACCGTTTGGGTATCATGGTTGATCTGAGTCATGGTGGCGAGAAGAGCTTTTATGACGCCCTTGACATCAGCACCATGCCTATCGTGTGCAGCCACTCGAGCAGTCGTGCCCTCTGCGATCATCAGCGTAACCTGACGGATGACCAGATGCGTGCCTTAGCTAAGAATGGCGGTGTGGCTCAGACCACGATATACAACGGATTCCTGCGTAAAGACGGCGAGGCAACGATCTTGGATGTGATGGAGCATCTTGAGCATGCCATCGACGTGATGGGTATCGACCATGTGGGGCTTGGTACTGATTTCGATGGCGATGGCGGCGTGAGAGGACTGGCCGACTCGTCGGAACTCATTAACTTTACCCGTGCGCTGCTGGCCCGTCGCTTTAGCGAACAGGACATCCAGAAAATCTGGGGCGGCAACTTCCTGAGGGTTATGCAACAAGTTCAAATGAAATGAAGAAAGGTGTATTTTTAGTTTTATCCATACTTCTGATGCTGAGCTGTGGAAACCTGCGTAAGCAGACTGCGGACGAGACGGCTGTGGCTCAGCCTGTAGGTCCTGCGTTCTGTGCAGACAGTGCCTATCAGTATTGTCAGGCTCAGTGTGATTTCGGCCCGCGAGTGATGAACAGTGCGGCCCACGACCAGTGTGAGCAGTGGATTATTGCCAAGTTTAAAAGCTTTGGTATGGAGGTGATGGCGCAGAAGGCCGACCTGAAGGGTTATGATGGTACCATACTTCACAGCACCAACATCATTGCCAGCTATAAGCCAGAGTTGTCAGGACGTGTGCTGCTTTGTGCACATTGGGATAGCCGTCCCTGGGCTGATAACGACCCTGATGAGGCTAATCACAAGAAGCCGGTGATGGCAGCCAACGATGGTGCCTCTGGGGTGGCCGTGATGTTAGAGGTGGCGCGTCTGCTCTCAGCAGACACTCTAGGCATAGGCGTTGATTTTATTTGTTTCGACGCTGAAGACTGGGGCGTGCCTCAGTGGAGCGATGCAACAGACGATGGTAACTCGTGGGCACTGGGTGCTCAGTATTGGTCGGCTAACCTGCATCGTAAAGGCTATAAGCCACGCTTTGGCATTCTGCTCGATATGGTAGGCGGACAAGGCGCTCAGTTCTATAAGGAAGGTATGTCGCTGCAGTATGCCAGTAACGTTGTTGATAAGGTTTGGCGTGCTGCTCAGGTAGTGGGCTTCGGTAGTCTGTTTCCCACTCAGACGGGTGGTTACATTACTGACGACCATATTCCTGTGAATACCAAGGCAAAGATTCCTACAATCGACATTATTCCTTATTACCCCAACTGCGAGCAAAGCAGTTTCGGGCCTACGTGGCACACAGTCAACGACGATATGGCGCATATTGACAAGAATACGCTTCAAGCCGTTGGTCAGACGATGATACAAGTGCTATATTCAGAATAAATAATCCCCGTCAGCAGCGGGGATTATTTATTGGGTACGGGTTATATCTGTCCTGCTTCAACCATGAGGACCACGCGTTCTGTGAGGCGGTCTACACCCTTAGGGTCGTATTCTTTTTTG
>Ga0265298_10003616_pt1 | contig 20300 bp, 16 predicted proteins | sample AusTroGonzalo_MG_3_FD_193486 | JGI IMG/M metagenome (GOLD analysis project Ga0265298, IMG submission 193486) | Bovine rumen microbial communities from tropical cattle in Woodstock, Queensland, Australia - Gonzalo_01 | ecosystem: Host-associated > Mammals > Digestive system > Stomach > Rumen ... | reverse complement strand
ACCTGATCCCGGATATGGGGCTGACCGAGCAGGAACAGAAGCCCCTGGGCAAATACGGGATGATGCGCCGGAAGTACCTGGAGGAGAACCGGTCGGGCCTGTACACGAGGCTGATCCTGAACGGGACGTTGATGGAGCACCTGCAGGAGATCGAACAGACGGCGCAGACGAGGCTGGAGACGATCATGGAGAGCCTGAAGAAGCAGAACGGAGTGACCGAGGAACTGAAGGCGACGAACCAGATGGCCTGGGTAGCTCGGATGAACTCCCTGAAGAGTCAGGCGGAAGAGATGATCTTCTCGGAACTGATCTTCGCCTGAACCTCCACACGGAACAGCTGAGTCTGTTCCCAAGCGAAGAAGAACAAATCAAAAAACTGGACGCGATGCTCGTCCAGAGACAGATCAGAACGGAGCGGGGTGACCGCCCCGTTCTTCATTTATCTGACGAAGAAATTGAGCACGTCCTTCAGCGTGGTTCCGGCTTTGAAGGCGGAAAACTGAGGATCGCTGCTCTATATGCGCAGAATCCGACTCCTGTTGATGCCCGGGTTTTTCTGAGCAATGAATACGGTGTCGGTGGTCACAGCCATACCTTCCTGGACGGAACAAGCGGCTTTATCGACTACAATTCCCGCGGCATGCAGTTCCGGCGCTGGAAAACCAATGAGGAATACAACCTGCGCTGGCATGCGGTCGAGCGCTATATCCGGAACATGATGGAGCATGGGACATACCTTACTCCACTGGAACAGCAGCGTTTTTCAGAATTGCAGAGAGATTTCCTTGGCGCTGAAATGCCGCTTCCTCAGCCGCGAATGCATTATCCGCCGGTTGAACCTGAAACCCTGAACCAGGGGTATCGTTCCACCAATGGGATTATCACCCAGATGGATATAGAACGCACTCTCCGGGAATGGAACGGGCATATTGAAGGCAAACATGCCATGACCCGCTTTGTGAAGGAAGGACATACCACCGAGGAAATCGCTGAAAAACTTCAAGCAGAATACGGCGGCGATCTGTCTTCGCTTCCTGTCATGGTCAATGATGTCCAGCGGGAGGTGCCGTGGACGGATGCGGCAAACGCGCTGAACCGGCTGGTCTGGGAAAATGAGTTCTATACCGAAGCGGAACAGGAGCGTTTGGATGATATTGATCCTGTCGCTATCCGGGAAGATCTTGCCAAACATGGAATCGTTGACGGCGAAGTTGTAGATCCTGAAGCCTTGGAAAGCAGTCCGATTGTTCAGCAGGCTGAAGCTGATGCGGAAGCGTCCGCTGAACAGTCCAAAGAAGCTGAGATTCCGCCTCTTCGCCCTGGTGAACGCAGAATTCCAGCGCATGATGGGATTCCTGCTATGCGCGAGATTGTAGTGGATCTGACTCCGCGTGAGCCGGAAACACCAGTTTTCTCCTACGACCTTCATGCCGGCGATACGGTTTATCTGGGTGATCAAGCGTTTGTAGTAGAAAACGTTGGCCTCTTTGACGTTACCCTGCGTGATCCCGCACAGACTTATCCTGTTCTTCGGGCTGAAAGCAAAGAGATGCTGCAGCGCCTGCTTGGTTTGGATATCCGGAATGACGTTTATCGCCCGGGTTTCTGGCCGCAGGCACAGGAAACTGTCCCTGAAGCTGTCCCTGAAACACAGCCTGTCCCACCTGTCAGCACTGAGAATTTCCATATCACGGATGATCATCTGGGTGAAGGCGGTCAGAAAGCCAAATACTCCTATAATGTCGCTGCAATCCGGACTTTGAAAACCATTGAAGCCGAGAACCGCGGAGCAACCGCTGAAGAGCAGGAAATCCTTTCCCGGTATGTGGGCTGGGGCGGTATCCCGCAGGCCTTTGACGAGGACAACGAAAACTGGGGCAACGAGTATATCGAACTGAAAGAGCTGCTCACCCCGGACGAATACAATATGGCACGTTCCTCAACGCTGAACGCACACTATACGTCTCCGACCGTCATCCGATCTATGTACCAGGCACTGGAGCAGATGGGATTCCGCACAGGGAATATTCTGGAACCGTCCTGCGGTGTCGGTAACTTCTTTGGCATGCTGCCGGAATCTATGCAGAACAGTCACCTGTACGGTGTGGAACTGGACAGTGTAACGGGACGGATTGCGACTCTGCTATATCCCAAAGCGGATATTACGGTTGCCGGCTTTGAAACAACTGACCGGAAAGATTTTTTCGATGTGGCGATCGGCAACGTACCCTTTGGAGCGTATAAGGTTGCGGATAAGGCCTATGACCGCTATAACTTCCTGATCCATGATTATTTCTTTGCCAAGGCGCTTGACCAGGTACGTCCCGGCGGTGTGATTGCTTTCATTACCTCAAAGGGCACCATGGACAAGCAGAATCCGGATGTTCGCAAGTATATTGCGCAGCGGGCTGAACTGCTCGGAGCAATTCGGCTTCCGAATACAGCTTTTAGCGCAAACGCGAACACCTACGTCACCTCGGATATCATCTTCCTGCAGAAGCGGGATCGGGTAATTGATATCGAGCCTGACTGGGTGCATCTCGGGCAGAATCCGGATGGGATAACGATCAACAGCTATTTTGTTGATCATCCTGACATGGTTCTCGGCCAGATGATCATGGATGAAAGCATGTACGGGAGCCTTGAGTCTTCCTGTATTCCCTTTGATGACGCGAACCTTGCGGATCAGTTGTCTGTGGCTGTGCGGAACATCATTGGTGAGTATCAGGAAGCTGAACTGCCGGAAATTGGTGATGATGCCCCTGTGCAGAAAACCATTCCCGCCGATCCTTCTGTGAAAAACTATTCCTTCACGGTTGTGAACGGTGAAGTGTATTACAGGCAGAACTCCGTCATGGTGCAGCCTGATCTTAGTGATACCGCAAAGGAACGGGCCAAAGGTCTTGTCAGTCTGCGCGGTGTTGTGAACGAACTGATCCAGGCACAAATGGATAACGCTCCCGATGAAGTGATTGAGGCGCATCAGCAGCGCCTCAATGTTGTTTATGACGCTTTTACTGCGAAGTATGGCCTGATCAATGCCCGCGGAAACGCGAATGTCTTTTCCTCGGACTCGTCCTATTATCTGCTGTGCTCTCTGGAAATTGTCAACGAAAAGTGTGAACTGATTCGGAAAGCCGATATGTTCACCAAGCGCACAATCCGCCACAGTACACCCGTGACGCATGTGGACACGCCTGCGGAAGCGCTGGCTGTTTCCATCACGGAAAAAGCGCGTGTGGATCTTCCCTTCATGGCGGAACTGACCGGAATGCAGGAAGAGGATATTGCCGATCAGCTTGCCGGAGTTATCTTTCAGGTGCCGGGACCGCTGGACGAAGACGGACGGGCAACGTATGTGACGGCTGATGAGTATCTGTCCGGCAATGTTCGCCAGAAGCTTCGTGAAGCGGAAGACGCTGCTGAGATGTCCCCATACTTCGATATCAATGTGCAGGCACTGAAAGCCGCGCAGCCCAAGGATCTGGAAGCCTCAGAGATTGATGTACGTCTCGGCGCAACCTGGGTGGATAAGAAGTATATCAACGATTTCATGTACGAGACGTTCCAGACGCCTTTCTACATGAAACGGTCGATCAAAGTGAACTTCTCTTCCTATACCGCAGAATGGTTCATTGACGGAAAAAGCCTGATGTCCGCGAACAATGTTGCGGCTTATGTGACATACGGAACGGATCGGGCGAATGCCTATCGAATTCTGGAAGACACGCTGAACCTCAGGGATATCCGGATCTACGATACCGTGCAGGACGCGGAAGGAAAAGAAAAGCGTGTGCTGAACCAGAAAGAGACCACGCTTGCACAGCAGAAACAGCAAGCGATAAAGGAAGCCTTCCGCGACTGGATCTGGAAAGACGCTGACCGGCGTGAGGATCTGGTTCACACGTACAATGAACTTTTCAATTCTATTCGTCCCCGTGAGTATGACGGAAGCCATATTTCCTTTGACGGTATGACTCCGGAGATTGATCTGCGGGAACATCAGCGCAACGCGGTTGCTCACATCCTTTACGGCGGGAACACCCTGTTGGCTCATGAAGTCGGCGCTGGCAAAACCTTTGAGATGGTAGCTGCCGTCATGGAATCGAAACGCCTTGGCCTTTGCCAGAAGGCGATGTTCGTTGTGCCCAATCACCTGACAGAGCAGTGGGCATCGGAATTCCTGCGGCTGTATCCCAGCGCCAATATCCTTGTGGCGAATCGTAAAGACTTCGAACGGGCAAACCGCCAGAAATTCTGTGCGCGTATTGCAACCGGGGACTACGATGCCGTTATCCTTGGCCACAGCCAGTTTGAACGGATTCCGGTATCTCAGGAACGGCAGCAGCGCCTGCTGAAAGAGCAGATCGACGATATCACGGACGGTATCATGGAAATGAAACGGAACCGTGGTGAACGCTATTCCATAAAGCAGCTGGAACGGGCCAAGCGTCAGCTGGAAGTCAGGCTGAAGAAACTGGAAGCGGAAGAAAAGAAGGATGATGTTGTCACATTCGAACAGCTCGGCGTTGATCGGCTGTATGTGGATGAAGCACATGCTTTCAAGAACCTTTTCCTGTTCACCAAGATGCGGAATGTTGCCGGATTGTCTGCCTCTGAAGCACAGAAATCAAGCGATATGTTCCTGAAGTGCCGGTACATGGATGAAGTGACAGACGGACGCGGAGTCGTTTTCGCGACAGGCACTCCCGTGAGCAATTCCATGACGGAACTCTATACTATGCAGCGCTATCTCCAGTATGGAACACTGCAGCAGAAGAGCCTGAGCCAGTTCGATTGCTGGGCTTCCACCTTTGGGGAGACCACTACGGCCATCGAGCTTGCTCCTGAAGGAACCGGCTACCGTGCCAGAACTCGATTCGCCAAGTTTTTCAACCTTCCTGAACTGATGAAACTGTTCTCCGAAGTGGCTGATATCAAAACGGCGGATCAACTGAATCTACCCAGGCCTGAAGCACACTACGAAACTGTGGTCGTGCATCCTTCTGAGTATCAGAAGGAAATGGTGGGTATGCTGTCAGAGCGTGCTGCCGCCGTCCATTCGGGCACGGTTGATCCAAGCCAGGACAACATGCTGAAGATTACTTCCGATGGACGGAAACTGGGACTGGATCAGCGTCTGATCAATCCGATGCTGCCCGATGACCCCGGAAGCAAGGTAAACGCCTGCGTCAACAACATTGTTCGCATCTACAACGAAGGCAATGCTGAAAAACTGACGCAGCTTGTTTTCTGTGATCTGTCCACACCTCGCGGCAAAGCCACGAATGACAAAGAAGCCGCTGCGCTTGCCGATGCCAAGGAAGAAACCGGTAGTGGGAACTTTAATATCTATGATGATATCCGGGAAAAACTGGTTTCCCATGGCATTCCGCGTGAGCAGATTGCGTACATCCATGAAGCCAACACGGAAAAGCGCAAGTCTGACCTGTTTGGAAAGGTTCGATCCGGAGAGGTTCGTATCCTGATGGGCAGTACACAGAAGATGGGTGCCGGAACAAACGTACAGGATCGGCTGATCGCTCTCCATGATCTGGACTGCCCCTGGCGGCCCGGTGATCTGGAACAACGCGCAGGCCGTATCGTACGACAGGGCAATCAGAACAAGGATGTTTTTATCTTCCGATATGTTACGGAGGGAACCTTTGACGGATACCTCTGGCAAACAGTGGAAAACAAGCAGAAATTCATATCTCAGATCATGTCCAGCAAAAGTCCTGTCCGTTCCTGTGAAGATATTGATGAGACTGCGCTTTCTTATGCGGAAATCAAGGCGTTGTGCGCTGGTGATCCCCGCATTAAGGAAAAGATGGACCTGGACGTGGATGTGGCGCGTCTCCGGCTGATGAAATCCGATTACCTGACCAAGCAGTACCGTCTGGAAGATCAGATCCTGAAAAAGCTCCCAAAGGAGATAGATCAGGCTGAGGAAGTAATTGCTGCCTTTGATAAGGATATCAGCACAATGCGTGAACACCCGCTTCCCGAAGAAGATTTTGTGGGTATGCGCGTTGGCGATACGGTTATTTCTGACAAGGAAGAAGCCGGAAATCTGATTCTGGAAGCCTGTAAGAAGTCTACGCACGGCGAAGTCGTTCCCGTGGGTGAATATCGCGGATTTGATCTGTCTGTTCAGTATGACTTGTTCAACAATCGATTCCAGATGGCCCTGCAGGGAGCGCTGACGCATCGGACTGAGGCAGGCACGGATGCCCGCGGCAATGTCCTGCGCCTGGACAACACACTGGCAAACATGCCGCAAAGGCAGGAGGATGCCAAAGCGCGTTTGGATAACGCCCGGAATCAGCTAGTATCCGCAAAAGCGGAACTCGGTAAACCTTTCCCGCAGGAAGCAGAGCTGAAAACCAAGAGCGCACGGCTTGCAGAGCTGGATTCTGAGCTGAATCTGGACAGACCGGCCGCAAAACCGCAGACCAAGGAAAAGAACCACAAGGAGCCTGAACGCTGATGACAATGGCAGCACCGGCAATGGAGTATTCTGCTCCCAGCAAAACAGACCGGCGCTTATTTGATGCGGTCAAAAGCAGTGTGTCTGTCCGGGATGCGGCTGAGCGATACGGAATCCCTGTCAATCGGCACGGAATGTGCAAATGCCCCTTCCACAAAGACAGAAACCCCAGTATGAAAGTCGATAAGCGGTATCATTGCTTCGGATGCCAGGCAGACGGTGATGTGATCTCCTTCACATCCCGTCTGTTTGGTTTTAACCGGAAAGCGGCGGCATATAAGCTTGCATCCGATTTCGGAATCCGCGCGGATGGCAGAGAGGCAAAGGTAATTCCATTCAGAAGACCTGTCACAGAGGAAACCGTGACAGAGCATCGTGCAGCGCACTATTTCCGGGAATTGTCTGATTACAGGAATCAACTGGTGCGATGGAGCGAAGAATACGCCCCTAAATCGCCGGAAGAAGACTTTCATCCGCATTTTGCTGAGGCGCTGATGAACCTGCCTGTTGTAGAAAACGATCTGGATATTCTTTTGTCCGGCGACATAAAAGACAAGCAGATGGTCATTGCTGACCTGATGCGAAAAGAAAAGGAAGTGAAGCCCATGGAAGCGGCTGTAACCGTACCCGTTTACTATGAAAGCGGCGCTTATGCGCGGGATCACAAAGAGCTGGAGCTTTTCAGAAGCTCCCATATGGAAAACATCAACTGTAAAAAAGCTGTGGAGGCGTCTATTGCCCGTCATTTTGATGGAATGCGGCTGAACAAGAGCGCGGTAACAGAAGTGCTGGATCAGTACGGTCCGGAGCGCTTATCGCTTGTTCTTGCTTCTACTGTTCAGATCAAATCCTGGGATGGACGTTTCTCCCAGCAGAATAAGGACTGGGCGTTTACCGTGAGGATGCCGGATTCCCGGCCTGATATGAGCTATGACCGCCGTGACGCTTATGCAGTCACATCTCATCCCGCCGTGCTGGATGGCTTCATTAGTCACGCACGCAGGGAAATACAGGATAGGCAGAGGCCTTCTGTTCTGGAAGATCTGAAGAAACCGCCAGTGCAGTCTCATAAGCCTACGCCTGTCCATGAAAGTCTTGAAAGATAAGGAGATAAAAAGCTATGACCCAGAATGAAATCATAGAAAACGCTATTTACGGCGTTATGCTGACTTCCGGACAGACGGTTGGCATTGTGGAAGTCGAACCTGGTGAAAAGCTGTTCGATTGTGCCCGCAGAGCCATCGACTGTGACTGGATTGAAGTTGTTGAGCCTGCTGCACTGCAGGGACAGGATTATGTCATTTTGATTGATGAGGAATCCAAACTGAAGGGTGATGTGCATTTCGTAAACTGCATTGCCAGTTATCTTTACGATTCCCCTGAGCATGGAGACATAATCATCGGGAACGCGATGATCGTGAAGCAGGATGGAGAAGATCTCCGGCTTTTGACCCAGGATGAAGCTATCAATCTGGCCAAGGATATGTCGGAAATCAGAAAGGTTTCCATTCATGAAATGACAGAGTTTCTGAGCAATCTGAAGCATGCTGAAAGGCAGCCTGAAAAGTCTATTTCCGCAATTCTTCGCATGGGGACAGAGAAAGGCAATCGACAGCCTTGTCGATCTGAAGGCCCAGAGCGATAATAGCTATGGAACAAGGCACGAGAGAGAAAATGTATCCACTGAGGCTGACGGATCAAGAACGGGAAATGATTACTCAAAGGATGGAGCAAGCTGGAATCCCAACAATGTCAGCTTATATGAGAAAGATGGCAATAGATGGATACATCCTGAAGCTGGAACTGCCGGAAATTAAAGAAATGATTACACTGCTAAGACATTCCAGCAACAACCTGAACCAAATAGCGAAGAAAGCAAATGCAATCGGAACAGTTTTCGAAGAAGATTTGAAAGAGATCAAATCCATGCAAGATGACCTCTGGAAAGGCATGAACAAGATCCTGAAACGGCTGGGACAGCTTCAGTAAGCGAGGAGGATGCGGAATGTTGAAGGCAATCGTTAGAATCACACTGATGCCCGTGCTGATGATTGGCAGACTGCTGCTCGGCGCGTTGGCCTTTATTACCACGATATCTTCGGCAGTCATTGGCCTTGGCACAGGGTTGCTTGTCATCTTTGCCATGATAGAGTTCTTCATCGGATACTGGCAGAACGGAATCGCTCTTCTGGCGCTTGGCATTCTGGTCAGCCCGATCGGACTTCCGGCCATTGCCAATTTCATGCTGAAGAGACTCGACAGCGCCTTTGCGTTCGTTGAGGGTAAGATTTGCTGAGAACTGAAAACCTTGGGCAGTCGGTTGCGAAATGCGCTGACTGCTCTTTTTTATTACGGAGGATAGAGAATGGCCACAACAAGACTGATAACAATCCATATCAGCAAAGGAAAAGGTTCCGGCGGAAGTTTTGCTGCCCGGTTGGATTATGCCTGTAATCCGGATAAAACAGAGGACGGGCAGCTGGTTACCGGCTTTGCTTGTGATCCCATGACAGCAGCCAATGAATTTGAGTTGATGCGCAGGACATACCTGAATATAACAGGTCGGCGCAGGGACGGAGAAGTGATTGCGTACCAACTCCGGCAATCATTCAAGCCAGGAGAAGTCACCCCTGAGGAAGCAAACCAGATCGGGCGGGAGCTGGCAAGCAGGTTTCTCAAGGGAAATCATGCCTTTATTGTCGCAACGCACACGGATAAGGCGCATATTCACAATCATATTATCTTCTGTGCCACAACGCTGGACTGCCGGCACAAATTCCGGAACTTCCTCGGTTCCGGGAAGGCTCTGGCGCGGCTGAGCGATCAGATCTGCATGGAGCATAAGCTGTCCGTGGTCAGCAATCCCAGGATGCATGACACGAATTATGACCGCTGGCAGGGCGATCAGGTGAAACTGTCCGCCAGGGATCAGCTGCGGCTGGCCATCGATGACGCTTTACGGGGAAAGCCCGAGAGCTTTGATGCGCTCCTGAACACATTAGCGGGAAACGGCTGGCAGATCAAGCGAGGAAAACAGCCCAGTTTCTGCGGCCCTGATGGAAAGCGCTTCATTCGTATGGATTCCCTGGGCGAAGCGTATACGGAGAAATCTATTCGCGAAGTGCTGGACGGTCTGCGGGTTCACAATCCATACAAGACTCGCCGGATGAAGGGCCAGGTTAGCCTGCTGATCGATATCCAGGCAAAGATGCAGGAAGGTAAAGGAAAAGGATATGAAAACTGGGCGAAGGTCTTTAATGTCAAACAGATGGCAAGTAGCATGGCCTACCTTTCCAACCACAATATCAAGTCCTATGCAGAACTGGCGGCCAAGGTTGAAGCCGCTGTCCAGAAGAATGAGGCATTGCTGACTGAGGTCAGAACTGCTGAAGCTCGCCTGAAAGAGATCTCAGCCATGAAGAAATCCATCCATGACTATCTGAAAACCAAAGATGTCTACGCTGAATGGAAGAAATCTGGTTATGACAAGCGCTTTTATGCGGAACACGAGCAGGAGATCATTATTCACAAAGCAGCCAAGAAGGCGTTTGATGCGATTCCGGGTAAGATTCCCACAATAAAGGCTCTCTCTGCCGAATACAGTGAAGTTCTCAGTAAAAAGCAAGCCGCATATGCACAGTACAGAGAAGCACGGGATAATATGCGAGAGTTGCTAACCGTGAAGGCGAATATTGATATTGTCACAGAACGTCGTGCCAAGGACAGGGAGATATCCAGATGAAGCATTTCCCCGAGTGCTTTGATAATATTCACATTCTGTTCATTTTTATGTCATCTAGCAATGCTATTGTATCCTCAGAGAAACAGGAAACAGGGAGTTGATCAGGATGTCATTTGGTGCGAAATTTCGGCGTTTGCGTGAAGCAAAAGGCCTCCCCAGGGCTGGAATAGACGAAGTTTTTGATCTGATGCCCGGAACAGTGTCGAACTGGGAAAACGGATATAGAGAACCGGAAGAGGAACTGCTGCCGGATCTCGCCAGTTTCTTTGGCGTAAAAGTCAAAGATCTGCTTGGGGATGCAGCCTGATTCCATTAAAGCAACTGGAGGAGAAGGCTCATGAAAAGGCTTCTTTCAGTCATCGCAATTCTTTCGTTGGTCTTGTGCCTGATGGGATGCATGACAGCATCAGCAGAAGAAGTAGATAACGATTCATTCCTGCTGAGAATTTGGGACGAAAGCGGATTGACGGTTTCTTATCTCCGTTTTGATACATATGTCGGAGAAAGTTATACAGGGCTTGTGTGTTCTTCTCCGAACGAAGGCGAAGATTTCTATCGTTTCCCGTATTCTGTAGATTCTTCAGAAGAGTTGAAAGATCTGCGTGTTGAAATATCTTATGGGATATCTGATCTTCCTTCAGAGGACGCTATTCTTCAGGTGATGATGGGCAATCCGGCAGAAGAACATAAGCTGCTGACGCTGGATTTTGTCCCAGAATGCGGAAAGATTTATGACATGAAGCTTGTTTCTGGCGGAGAAGACGGCTGGCTGCTTGTGCCAGCAGAAGAATGAGCGAAGATCCTGAATTCGTGTTATAGGGTCTTCTTTAGCATAATGATTTCTTCGGTTCGGTACTCCTCATGGAAGCCGCACTGCAGGAAAAGGTTGACACCGGGATTGTCAATGGCAATATTGTCATACAATTCCGGTATTTTTTTATTTTTGGCGTATTCGCAGAGCAGGAGGAGACCTGCTTTCCCAAACCCCTGTCTGCGGCTTTTTGCGGAAATGATAACGTCTGCCAAGTACAGATCCATTTCAGGATCATAGTGGTAAGCAGCTTCTCCCACAAATGATCTGCTTTTTCCAGTCGTGATGTACCGATAAAAGCATTTATTTGGATTCGCTATCCAACAATCGTACCAGTCTGCCCACTTTTCACGCGGAAATGGGATTGTTCCACCCCAAGTCTGGTTGTAGCTCATCGTCTCCGGATCTGCCATCATGGCTTGCCGAAACCACAGATCTTCCAGATGGGGCTTGTAAAAGATCACCTTCGGTATTCTGTTTTCCATATTCTTTATCTCAATGCCTGAAACGTGCAGGCTATTTTTCTTTCTATGATAATGCGGATACATTTAGTCCGCTATTCAGACAATAACCGATGAGACATTCCAGCACAAGGGGAATCCTGTTTTTTTCAAGTATGATTTCGAAAATAAAAATGGCTGTCATGGGTTATGCTGAACCGTGACAACCATTATTCAAATAAACATACTGATTATGCTTATTCTTCCTCGTCTTCGTTGTCTCCGCTATCTTCGTCATCAAGATATTCATCATCGTCATCAATAAGGCACCATGGAATTACAGGATCGCATTCAAAATCTTCAGAAGGCTCGGCAGTTTTTAGATCTATGAGAATCATTACATTCTCGTTGGAATCCTTGACTAATCTACACTCGACTTTGTAAACCTTGTCATTCCAATTTAAGCCTTCGGCGACGAAATTGATAAAATCTTTGCCAGGGATACCCAACACGCGCTCATTATATACAGATTTCGGAACATCAAGGCCTTCTTCTGCTCGAATGGTTTCTTCAATATTATCCCATATGGGAAGAATCACAATCCGATGTTCAGCTTTTTTGTGCCGAAGCTGAATGCATTTTGGACTTCCAAGTGCGGTTAAGACTTCACAGGGGATAAGCATAGAATAATAGGAATCGTTGACATAAACTCGCATAACATCCCTCCTGATCGGCTTGCGTCCGGCTTTTTTCTCCGTGATGATATTCGGTATTTTGATGTCTATGGCTGGAAGCGGTTTTAGTGTATCTGGATCAGCTTGTTTAGCACAGGGACAAACCAACTCATAGGGATCAAGAAGCAAAGCCGCACAAATAGCAAGTCCGCATTCCATTTTATTGCCTGCCAGTTCGCTTTGCCCTTCTTCAATACGTTGATACTGTCTCAAGGGAATATTGGCCATATCAGCAACCTGTTGCTGTGTTAAGCCAAGTTGTTCCCTTCGATAGAATAAAACACGGTTGTCAGGAACTAATGCTATGTACTGTCCGTCCGCGGTGGTTGGAAACTCAAAAGGTAAGAAAGTTGGCATAACATCCCTCCGAATAACGTCTTTTAGACGTAAATTAGTTTACGCATCTCGGACGTAAATGTCAATAAGAAAAATAGCATGCCGTATCTTTCGCTTCTGATCCTGTATTTTTATATGTTCTTCATTTATGATTTAGCCACGGTCAGAGGTTGACCGGAGTGTTTGAAGGAGGTACTGAACGATGTACATGAATGGACGTGGCCCGATGATGGGTGGACACAGAGGCCCGATGATGGGTGCTCCGATGCATCATCATCGTCACATGGGCGGCCCCGGCATGGGCTTTGGCCCAGGCTTCCGTCCTATGTATCGTCCGATGAGGATGTATCATCATCGTCCGATGGGATTCTTCCCGCTGGGCGGCCTGTTTATTCTGCCTGCACTGATGTTTGGCGGCTGGATTGTGGTCGCTGTGCTGGGCGGAATCCTGGGACTGGTCGGAAGCATTATCGGCGGTGTGTTTGAGGGACTGGGTTCCTTGGCATCCGGCGTTTTTTCCGGAAGCGGCCTGGTGATCGGTATTGTGATCGGACTTGCTCTGTACTTCTGGCTGAAGAAAAGGAATGCTGCCAAGGAAGAAGAAAACACCAGCACTGTGGATGGCGAAACAGTCGAGACTGAGATTGTGGAGCCCCAGTATCGTCAGATGAGCAGATGATTACTGCACCCGTAATAATTGAAACGGGATCAGGCTTTAATATAGGCCACAGGGATAAGTCGTGATCCCTGTGGCTTCTTTTGACTGAAAGAAATTTCTGACAATCTCGCCCGAAGTGCTTTATTTGCAAAGAACAATCAGCTATAATAGCAAGAGATGGAAACAAGAAATACTGAGGGAGGGATTGAATTCCAGACTCACTGAAAGGAGGAGGATCATCGTGAAAAAAGCATTCATTCTACTACTTGTTTTATTCATCCTGCTTCCTCTTTCGGCCTGTTCTGAACTGCAGATCCACTTCCTAGATGTTGGACAAGGTGATTGCACTATTGTTCTTTGCGATGGAGAATCAATGGTAATTGACGGCGGCCCTCGTGCTTCCACAAGTACAGTTTATAACTATGTAAAGAAGACGCTAAAGCTTCAGCACATCGACTATGTGATCTCGACGCATCCTCATTTGGATCATGTGTACGGTCTATCTTCTGTTTTGAATGCTGCTCCCGTAGATCTGATTTTGTCTCCTGTGTTGGAGTGGGATTCCAAAGCATTTGAATTTATGCTGAAATATGCTGAAAAACAAGGCACACCGATTAGCGTGCCCCAGGAGGGCGATACACTTCAACTTGGTGGGGCAACAGTTACTATTCTCCATTGTTGGCCTGAAGCAATTGATTATGGGCGCACTAATGATTCGTCTATTGTTGTAAGGATTGACTATGGAAAGACGTCCTTTATCATCACTGGCGATGCAGAGGATTGGTCTGAATATATGATGATTGATTCCGGCATGAATCTTAAAGCAGATGTATTGCGGGTGGCACATCATGGCAGCAATACTGCGAGTACTGCAGAATTCTTACAAGCTGTTAATCCGGAGTATGCTGTTATTTCAGTTGGAAAAGATAACGGATACGGGCATCCTCATGCAGAGGTTTTAGATCGGTTGGAGGATATCAAGGCAAAAGTACTTAGGACTGATGAACTTGGAACGATTGTAATTCAGAGTGATGGAGACACATTGACTCTGATGCAATGACCAGAATCAATCTGGTGTTTGAACCAAATCACAGAGAGAGGAGCTAGTTGAATGAAGGCCTGCAAGTTCTGTGGAACTCAGGTAAATAACAATGAACAGCATTGTCCTTCTTGTGGTTCTGCTGTTTTCCTGCATATCTGTGAGAACTGTGGCAGTCAATTTGACAGTGGGTTTTGCCCGAATTGTGGTGTAAAGGCTGGACAAGCAAAAAAGATCTGCCCTGAATGTAAAACTATCTACTTCTCAAATGCTTGTCCGAATTGTGGTTATACTCCTTCGAGAAAGCCTGTTGTGCAGAAGGTTGAACAGACAGTTATTCATAAACATGTCTATGAAGAAGCACCAGTTCGTACCACGCCAACACCCACACAAGCCAGACAAACCAAGAAGAAAGGTAAAGGATGTGGGTGCCTAACATGGATATTGATCATCCTGGTGATTGCTGGAATACTTGGTAGTCGAACGACTTCAAAGAAGAGCACATCTTCTTCAACACGCACATCCACAACAGTTAAAACAACAACTTCTGTTACAAAAGATCCGAATGCAACAGCTGTACCGACATCTACACCGGAGCCAGCAATTGTTGCAGCCCAGGAGAAAGTTGATCAATATTTTGAAAAAGCGGATACGGCCGAGATTGAAACTGTTAAACAAGCAGATTCGGCTCTTTATCAATATGAAGCTCGTCAGAGTGGCAAAGTGCTGAATGTTCGTCGGTCATGGGTTGATGATAGAGGCACTGTAGGTACCAGCAAGTATGAACCTGATTACATTGGCTCTTTAGGATATGTTGCGGTGTACGAAGATCAGAATCTGGAGAAGAACTCCTCCTTTGGAACAACACCGTGGAAGGTACCGGTATACAAGAAAGACAAGCAATTCTGGGAAGAGACCGGAACTATTGATCACAAAACAGAAATCGTTGTAATTGGTCAAGAATTAGAAATGCCGGCAAGGAAATACAGCACATCCAGATGTAGCGGTTATCTCCATGTGATCCGGATGGACACTGGAGAGGATTGCTGGATAGATGTGGCCAATTATGTTAATTCACCGTACTGGGAGAAAAGCTTAACAAATGCCCAAGAAAAAGGATATTGTATCGCGACATTTAAGCAGGTAAGTGATTATTATCCTGTAACGAAGGGTAATGAAAAGACGGAACTTGAAGATGGTACACTTGTTTTATTACCCATGAAATCTAAGATTTATGGAACAAGTCCTGACAAGAAAAACAATTCGGTTTCCGGAATTGTGTTCAAAGAATGGCGCAATGGATTTGGCGGTGTGACTGTATTTTTCAATGAAGCGGACCTGACACTTTCTTACTAACGCGAGGTGTGTTATGGCTAGGACAAAGAAACTAACAAAGTCAAAGTTCACAGGAACAAAAGGACGGCTACTCTTTTTACAGAAGTATTTACTGGAACACACAGATGATAATCATGTTGTTACGACTGAAGATCTTCTGAATCTGTATAAGGAAAATGGCTTTAAGTGCCAGCGAACAACCATTCCTGATGACTTTGCTGCACTGATCAACTCTGGGATGGATATTATAATTGAACAAGTATCAAGAAATGAAACTAGTATGAATGCTTATCATATTGGAAATCGCTTATTTGAATTACCCGAACTGAAATTATTAGTAGATGCGGTTTCATCTTCGAGATTTATTACTGCTGAGAAAAGTGAAATGTTAATTCATAAGCTCACTCAGTTGACCAATGAGGAAAACAGGTCTTCATTGGTTTCCAGAATCTATACTTCAGAACGTCTAAAGACAAGTAATACTAATATCCTGGTCAATATCGATGTGGTTTGCAAGGCGATTCAAGATAGAAAGAAGATTTCTTTCCATTATTGGGACTATACGCCCAACAAGGAAAAAGTGTTTCGGCGCGATGGTGAAGAATACATCGCGTCACCTTATGCCCTTGTTTGGGATGATGATCGGTATTATGTCCCAGCTTACTCAGACAGACGTGGCTGTACTGTAAAATATCGCATTGACCGTATGTGTGACATTGTTGAGCTTGCCGAGAATGCTCATACTGATCCTGAGTTTAATGTTGCCGAATACACAAGGAAAGTAATCAAGATGTTTGAAGATGGGCAAACAGAAGAGGAAGTCATGCTTCGCGCTCAAAATGCACGTATGCAAAACATTCTTGATAGATTTGGTGAAGATACAAAAACTTCGGTTGTAGATGACAACACATTCCGTGCTGAAGTTGTTGTTGTGCCAAGTAGTACTTTCTTCAGTTGGGTTATGCAATATAAAGGTGAAATCCTAATTGAGGCACCCGAGCATGTTAAGAGGGCTTATGAAGATATGTTCTCAGACATCCTTATAAAGCAGCAATCACTGAAAACAGAGAGTGCAAATTAAGTCAAAATCGAATGGAGAAACAAGATGGCCGGTAAGTTATCTGGAAGTCCATTTCATGTTGAATCAGCCAGGTACAAGTATGCTACAGAGCAATCTGAAGTCCCTGTATCAAAATCCACTTTCAATGAAACTATCACGAAATGCTCTAATTGTGCTTTTCATTATGAACTAAGGAAAACAGCAATATGTACAAACACAGAATCAAAGAAACTCGGTGGCAATCATTGTGAGGGTTTCCTTGACTGTAAAACCGTCTATGATCTTATGCAATTTAAAAACAATGCTCTTGAAAAGTATTATTGTTTTAGAAATCATCGAATAATCCGTTCTCTTGCTTCAAAGATGAAGGTTTATCAAATTGGAAGCAATAATCTCATAGATTCATACTGTGGTAAACGCTGGGTCATTACAGGAATCGACAAAACGTACAACAAAGAAGATCTCTTTTATCTGATAGAACAAATGAAAGGACAACACTGGTCTAACATGGAACATTGGGATCTTATTGATAGTGATATTGTGATTAATATGGGAAGCAATCCATACAAGCTTAAAGAACTGAATAAAAAGCTTAAACAAGGGTTTTACAAGGACCGAGAATTGCCAAGAATAATAACAATTCAAAAATTCCGTGAAGATATTATCAAGATGTTGAGAAGTTTTACCGAAAACGTATAAACGCAATACCTAAATGGATTCTTCTTCTCTCCCTGCCGGGAGAGTTTTTTTGTCTCGCAGAGACCAGCCACAGAGCGAAGCACTGTGTTCCAGGGGATTGGGGGCAGTGCCACCAACAAGCAGATTTGCAAATGTATATACATTTGCCCTGCTTGCAACTTTTATTCCGTGCTTATCCCTTTAAGGGTTCTTCCGCCCCCTCAATTCATTATAAAAAAGAAAAGTTTTGGAATCTCTAAAAATTGTGGCGCAGATCGGTGAATTTTTACCATTAAAGAGTGAGGGCGTAATAAATCAGATGATCACATGCCCAAACTCGAATGGAGGGAAAGAAAACGATGTCCGAATTTATTGAAGAAGTAAGAGAAGAACTGGCTAAAGAGGCAGAAAAACAAACGATTCCCTCTGTGCCCGAAAAGATACTTCCCGAAAAGAGATGCTACACCGCTGATGAGATTCAGGCTATTCTTGGAATCTGCCGTAAAAGTACATATGCATTGCTGCAGAGGAAAGAATTTCATTGGTTTAAGATTGGAACCAATTATCGTATTCCCAAAAAGGGTTTCGATGAATGGCTTAATTCGGAAAAATGATCTGTCAAGGCTGTCAACCATTCTATATTTGGCCATCGACAGCCTACCAACTTAGTTAGAAATCTGATATTTGTTAGGCGATCGATCACACACTTTGGCAGAGAGGAGGATGAAGCCATGGGGATGCAGAGCAGAAAAACCACGATGTCAGTAGCAGAGATGCGGAAAATTCTCGGATTAAAAAAGACAGAAAGCTACTGGCTTATTCACAAGAATTGCTTTGAAACAATAGCTGTCTGCGGAAAAATGCGAGTTGTTATTGACAGCTTTGAAAAATGGTATGCCAATCAAGTCCATTATAAGAAGGTCAACGGAGAAGCTCCTGGACGAGAGATTCGCAAATCGACTTTCTCTGTTCACGAGCTTTCTATGCTTTTAGGACTGAATCAAGCTACAATTCACGATCTAATCGCACGTGAAAAGTTTACAGTCATCAATCTTAATCACCATTGGAGAATCGATAAGGAAGAGTTCAATAATTGGTATAAAAGCCAGAATCATTACCGGACAGTTGCAGATAGAAAGCGTGACCGTAAAGCCGAAGAAACCTCGATGTCGATCCCTGAGATGGGAAGGCTTCTCTGTGTTGACCGAAATGCAGCCTATAATATTGTTTTACGCAACTCTGACATTGTTGTGAAAAACATCGCTGGAAAGAAACGAGTTACTAGGGATAGCTTTGAATATTGGTATTCGAATCAGGAACATTATAAAAAATTTGAGGATCGGACTCCTGAGGAACAAGCGCAGATCCTGGATAAGCACAAGAATGATTTCATGGGGAAGGAACTGCGTCGACTCTATAAAATCGAGGAACAGTCACAGCCCAAAGAAGAAACGCCATGGTGTACTACCGAGAAAGCGGCAGAAATTCTGGCGATAAGCGAGTCGGCAGTAATACGTCTTATTCGGATTGGCGAATTGAAGGCAAGAAAAATCATGGGAACATGGCACATTTTTAATGAGGACATCAAAATTTTGCTTAAGCAGCATAAAGACTTAATGGAGGATCAAGACGATGGCATCAATTCGAAAGAATAAAAACTCCTACAATGTCATTTACTCTTACACAAACGAAAATGGTGAGAGAAAGCAAAAGTGGGAAACATATCATTCTGAGGCTGAGGCCAAGAAAAGAAAAGCTGAAATAGAGTTTAAGGAAAACATGGGAAAACTTGTTATCCCGACCTGTAGCACTATAAACGAATTATCGGCGGAATATGTATCACTCTATGGTAGAACCAAATGGTCTATGATGACTTATTCAGCCAACACGAGCTTGATCGATCACTATATTTCTCCAATAATCGGTGAAATGAAGCTCCGTGAAGTTACACCTCGTGTCCTTGAAAAATACTATCAAAAGCTCGCAAGGACTCCTGCAGTCCGGCGCGCTTCAGACGGAAAATACGACAACATCAATAGATTCGTTGAAAAAGCCACGATTGTAAGGGTCCATAAATTACTCAATAGTATGTTTACCCAGGCGATGAAATGGGATCTTATGGAGAAAAATCCTGCATCGCTTGCCGCAGTTCCTAAACATGAACAGCAGAAAAGAGAAATCTGGGACATCGATACATTACGCAAAGTAAATGATATCTGCAAGGATCAGCGTTTGAAGTTGTGCATCAACATGGCATTCGCTTGTTCTTTGCGTATTGGAGAACTACTGGCCTTGACATGGGACTGTGTTGATATTTCTGATGAGAGCATTGAAAATGGAAATCCCTCTATTTTCATCAACAAAGAATTACAGCGGGTCAGCAAGATAGCATTCAAGGCTCTTGATGAAAAAGATGTTATTTCTGTTTTTCCTGAGGTTGTGACAACCAGTAACAAGACTATCCGGCTTTTAAAAACCCCGAAAACTCCAACAAGCGTTAGGAAGGTTTTTTTGCCGCAGGCTGTTGCAGAAATGCTCATTGATTGGAAGAAAGACCAGGATGAAATAAAGGAAGCCCTCGGAAGCGAATATGCGGACTATAACCTTGTAATAGCAAATTCGCAGGGCGGCCCTACAGAAGCAAAACGTTTAGAGGAACGGTTCAAAAAGCTGATCAAAAATAATAATTTGCCGGATGTTTGTTTTCACAGTTTGCGGCATTCGAGCATTACTTACAAACTGAAACTGACGGGTGGCGATATAAAAGCAGTTCAGGGCGATTCTGGACATGCACAGGCAAAAATGATCACAGATCAGTACTCCCACATTCTCGATGATAGTCGCAGAGAGAATGCACACCTTTTGCAAAACGCCTTTTATGCCGCGCCCAAGGAAAAAGCTAAACCTGCTCCTGTGAAGCCGGAGAATCCTTCAACCAATGAAAAGATCACTCCGGAGATGGTAACAAAACTGATGG
>Ga0265298_10003615_pt1 | contig 20303 bp, 4 predicted proteins | sample AusTroGonzalo_MG_3_FD_193486 | JGI IMG/M metagenome (GOLD analysis project Ga0265298, IMG submission 193486) | Bovine rumen microbial communities from tropical cattle in Woodstock, Queensland, Australia - Gonzalo_01 | ecosystem: Host-associated > Mammals > Digestive system > Stomach > Rumen ... | reverse complement strand
GGCCGCCGCGGATGCCGCGAAACGCGCCGCCGAACAGCACGGCAACGCACCGCAGACGCAGGCCGCGCGCCCCGGTACGACCACTCCGAACGCGACGTCTCCGATCACGCGTCCTGTCACACGCCCCAGGCTCCCCTGATGATTATCACGAAATATGAATAACATAAAACATTACGAAAGGTTCTCCATGAAACTTCCCATCCGTGCTTCGATTCTCTCCGCCGCAGCGCTCTTCTGTCTCCCCGGATTCCTTGCCGCTCAGAATGCCGAAATCGCTGCCGACGCGCCCGCCGAAGAATTGACGATCGACTGGATCCAGGAGATCATCAACGGCGGTATGACCTCCGTTGTGCTCCTGCTACTCAGTGCTGCCGCAATCGGATTCCTCGTCGAACGTCTCATCCGCATGCGCAAAAAATATCTGGCGCCCGCCTACTACGCCGATTTCTTCGCCGATGCCATCGCGAAAAATGACGTTGATGCGATTCGCAAGGAAGCCGAAGCGAAGCCCAGTATCCTCGCCGACGCCGGCGCTTACATTGTTGATCATCCCAGTATGGACGAAGGCCGCCTCCAGATGGCCGTTGCGGACGCCGCCGCACGCGCGATCGAACGCCACAGACAGCGCTGCTATCCGATGGCGATCATTGCCACGATGGCCCCGATGCTCGGTTTGCTCGGCACCGTGATCGGCATGATCGAAGCGTTCTCGAAGGTCGCCATCCTCGGCGACACCGGCGACGCTGCGCTCCTTGCCGACTCCATCAGTAAGGCGCTCATCACCACCGACATGGGCCTCGTGCTCGCAATCCCGGCGCTCGGCGCGTATCATTACCTGAAGCAGAAACTCTCCATCGCCGAACTTGCCATCGAAGAAAACCTCGAAGCCATGTTTGCCGCACTCGAAGCCCGGAAGAACTAACGCTGAACCACGGGACCGTCTTACATGCGCATCAGACGTTCATCGGAGGATAAACTCGAAATCGGCATGTCTTCGCTGATCGACTGCGTGTTCCTTCTCCTCATCTTCTTCCTGATTACCACGGTTGCCAAGAAGGAAAACCGCGACATCGATATCGACCTGCCCGTCTCCACGTCTTCGCTCGACGTGCCGCCGGACAACGACACCATGGTCATCGGCATCAACAAGGAGAAAATGCTGTTCTACAACGGCCGTCCGGTCACGATCTCCGAGCTGCACCAGATCCTGCTGGAGCTCTCCGAGGAATCGCAGGACCGCCGCATCCGCGTGGACTGCGACAAGGCCGTCGCGTTCAGCCGCGTCGTCGAGATCCTCGACCTCTGTTCGTTCCGCGGCCTCCACAACGTCGCCGTCCGAACCTACGACGAACAGTACAACACCCGCTGAGTCCGGGGACAGATGTCGAGGAAATCAATCGTTGCTTCTGCCTGTTCATCTGAGCGGACAGAGGCTGTTTTCTTTTCTTTTTTTCCGGTTTCCCGCTTGAAAAAATCCGATATGATGCTATAGTATATGATACATCAATTGTGGTGGGTGTAGCTCAGTTGGTGGAGCGTCTGACTGTGGCTCAGAATGTCGCGGGTTCGAGTCCCGTCTCCCACCCCATTTTTAGCCTCAAAGTCACCATTTTTCACACATCGTGAAACATGGTGTTTTTTTATGTTTTCGTGACACGAATCGTGGAAAAACGTGGAAAACCCTTGAACTCAGAAAAAACGCCTTCCCCGCTCAACCATTAATGTGTGCCCGTGGCAAATCACGCCGTTTGCGAGATGCTTCCGTGTCCTGTCTGGGGCGTCCTATCGCGCCAGAATCCGCAATGAACATTTGCCACGCCAATCGTGGAAAAGGTCCCCGTTTCCACGTTTTTTCCACGATCTAAGGTTAAATACGACTTTTTGATTGTTTCTGTTGAGGTTAATTGTTCTTCGGGAGCCAAAGACAAGTGTCGTCAGCGGAATTAAAAAGAGCATCATGCCGTTCACGAATCCGGCAGCTGTGATGTTGCATCCGTAGACTTTCGCTCCGGCGCGGCACGGTCCGACAATCGGCCCGGTCAACATGGATTCCAGATAGTCCTGCGTCTTGTGCGACCCTGTGACTTTATCCCGCGACATGAGCCAGCAGAGCTTGCACAATGCTCCGGTTCCGGTCATCTCGTCCACAACGGACGGGATGTTTCTCCGGGCTTCATCGAAATGCGGTCGCGCCTGTGCGTCCAGCATTTCAATGCGGCTGATCTGTCTCGGTTGTGTTGTAGTTACGGCTCCGGCTTGACGGCGATAGCAGCAGGAGCCGATGATGCCCTGTTCAAGGGCGGCGGTAAGCCCGGCGAAGACGAATGCTCTGCCAAGCTCGGGATGTGTTTTTTTCATTTTGTTCCTCCTTTTGGGGTGGTTGGTGGTTACGGACAGCGTTTTATCAGTCCATCGTATCCTGCCGAAAAATGCGGAGAATTAAACTCAAAATGCCATGTCGTAAAGAAAATATAGAAAAAAGTGAGAAACGGTTTGTTTCGGGGCTTGACTTTCACCGAATCGGGGATAAATTGGTAAGTGGAACGGATTTCCGGGTTATCCCGGAGTCCAGTTCTGAGCTCATTTCACCGGTTATTTCAGCAAAAATATCTGTAAAGCGACCAAGTTTCAAATTTTGCTTTTTGCTCTCAAATCGAAATAACCCAGCAAGCAACCATAGTGTCACGGTGTCTTGCTGGGCGTCTCTCTGTCGTTTTGAGAGCAGGTTCTTGGTCGGACTTACAGATGTACGCATGGAGAAAACGTCTGGCTTTTTGTGTCTTAACGTTTCCTCGGCTCTTGAATCAAATTATAACAACGTACATATAGGGGTAATTTGAGATGGCAGACCATATCATTACAAGCGGGCAGTATTACTGGGGCGGGGACTTCGGCTATAACGACACGATTCTTGTCCAATCGGGAGGAGTGATGTGCGAATCCGAGATCCCTCGCTGGGTCACATCTGTTATATTGGAAAGCGGAGCCGAGCTTTCCGGCCGCATCAAGACTGCCAGGGAATTGACCGTTCAAGGTCCAGTTTATTCTTACTGGGCGACTATAACCCTGGATATCTCCGAACGCAGTCCGGAAGAAGACATCATGATCGATGACTTGTCGTTGCTGACGGAATTGCGTTCCCTGTCATTCTGTGTCGGTTCTGGACAGGATATCGGTACCTATCGGCTTCTTGGAAATGCCGCCGTTTTTTTCGACGACAACAACGTCGGCATTGTTGGCGGGACGGAAGCCGTCCATGGAACGATCGCGATCACCGACAGCCAGTATAATGTGCTTGGGATTCTCTCGCTGGAGAATCCGGAGATGGATTGTGGCCTCAGACACTACACTGTGCTTTTAAACGATGCGAACGAACTGTGCGTCACGGTAACTTCAAATATCCCGAAAGGTGCGGGCATTCTTTTGTACAAGGGCGGGCAAATAGTTGACGATTCTCGCCATACGGTCTATGATCTCCTCCTGCCGGTGGATGATTACGACCATATAGTTGTCATCTCAAATGGCTATGCCGGCGAGATACAAGTTAACAACGGTGGCAGGTTGACTGTAATGGACGGGGGGATCGCGGATTCAGTCCTGCTGTACGGGACGTTGGAAGTATTGAGCGGAGGGAAGGTGACGGATGTTACAGGTGGTGTCGATGCGTATGCAACGATTCAAGTAACAGGCGGAACAATAGACGGGATCACCGGAGATTTTTTGATGTGGAACGTCTATGTCGGAGAATCCGGCGTTATCCGTAATGCGGAAATAAGCGGATTCGGCGCGAAAGACGATTATGCAACATATTCAACGCAATATGGCTTATTGATGATAGGATCGGGAGGATTGCTGGAAAACAGTGTTTTATACGGCACCGGCAGAACCATCATGACCCAGGAAGCCATAGTATTGGCGGGAGGAACCATAACCAATCTGTCCCTTAGAGGCGGACGTTCCGATGCTACATGTTGTTTTACAGTATACGGTACTGCATATAATACCGAACTGAACGGTGATAATGCGACCTTGTTTTTGAATGAGGGCGGACAAGCCTTCGGGACGGTGCTCAATTATGATAATGCCATGATGGCCGTTTCGGGCGCTTCCGCGGTTGATACCGAAGTGAGACGGGGTACCTTGCATGTGTCAAACGGGGGAACGATAAAGGACACGAGGCTATACGGAGCATATGACAGCGTCTGGAACGGAACGGCATGGGAAGAGGATCTGTTTTTTGGGGAGGTCCATGTGTCGGGAGGCGGTCGCAGTCTGGACACGAAGATCGCTGCTGGAAATCAGATAGTCAAGAACGGCGGCATTGCGAGCCTGACGGAGATCAGCTCGACTGGGTGTATGATCGTAAACGGAGGCCTGGCGAGCGAGGCCGTCCTGTCGGACGGCGGACGGCTGCTCGTGGAGCTCGGAGGTATAGTGAAGGATGTCCATGCGGTACATGACGGCGCGATCGAGGTCGGAAGTGACGGCGTTGTCAGTTCCGCTGTGCTTGGCGCATACAATATGATGATAGTGTCATCTGGCGGATGTGCGGAAGACGTTGAGATCGAGTCGGCAGGCGAAGTGTATCTGCAGAGCGGTTCCATCCTCGGTGGGCGCATGCGGCTTGAGGCGGGTGCGGTCGTATATGCGTTTGAGGGCGGCATGCTTGATTTCGACTTGTCGAAGGCGAACAACGTCACGCCGTTGCTCAACGATCTTTCCGTCGTTACGGGAATGCCGGACTTTGCGATCACGGTTTCCGCAGATACGGCGGAAGGCATGTACAAACTGGCGGACGGAGCCGTTGGATTTAAAGGAACGGTTTCGATCCATGACGATACGATGCTCTACGGCGATTTGAGTTTGAATGCTCCTTTTTCCTGCGGGTGGAACACATATAGGCTGAACTTGAATGATGGAACCTTGTCTTTGACTGTTACCCGGAATTCGGAACAAGCCCCGTCCGAGGGAATACCGTTCAAAAACAAGACGATTTACGGTGTGAATGTTCTGGACGATGAAACTCTTTCTGTCACGAGCGGATATACGTACTATGAAGTTCGCGTAAATAGCAACGCCGTTATGAATGTGCAGTCCGGAGCGAAAGTGGACGAAGTCAGCGTGAATGCCGGCGGCACGATGACCGTGGAGAATGGCGGGGCTGCGAAAACTCTGTCCATCACTTCCGGGACGTTGGAAGTGTTGAGCGGAGGAAAAGCGACGGATGTAAGATGCGACGGAGCGACGGTCCGAGTCATGGGTGGCGAGATCGATGGGATCAAGAGAGCGGACATGGATGAGTATCAACATTTATTCGGAAATCTGTATGTCGGAGAAGCCGGTGTTGTCCGCAATGCGGAATTATACGAATTGACCGTAGTGACTGTGGAATCGGAAGGTCTGCTGGAAAAAAGCGCTTTGTTGGGGCCGGGGTGGGCCGGATGGAACCTTGATGTCATAGTCTCGGCGGGAGGGACGGTAAAAGATCTGTCCGTTGGAAATGCCTGTACCGTCTCCGTAAACGGCGTGGCGATAGATGCGAGATTAAATGATTTTGATGCCAGTCTATATTTGAATGAAGGGGGACAAGCCTCCGGGACTTTGCTCAATTATGATAATGCCGTAATGACCATTTCGGGCGCTTCTGCGGTTGATACCGAAGTGAGGCGGGGTACATTGTATGTGTCAAACGGGGGAAAGATAAAGGACACGAGGCTATACGGAGAATATGACAGCGTTTGGAACGGATCGGCATTGGCAGGGCAACAGTTTGGGAATATCTATGTGTCGGACGGTGGTCTCAGCGAGGAAACGATGATCACCGCGGGAACTCTGACGGTCAAGAACGGCGGTATTGCGAGCCTGACGGAGATCAGCTCGACTGGATGTATGATCGTGAACGGAGGTCAGGCAAGTGGGACTGTCCTGTCGGACGGCGGACGGCTGGTCGTGAATCACGGCGGCCTGGTGAAAGACGTCCATACAATGCACAACGGCATAATCGAGGTCGAAAGTGACGGCATTGTCAGTTCCGCCGTGCTTGGTGCATACAATATGATGATAGTGTCTTCTGGCGGACGAGTGGAATGCGTAGAGGTTGCGTCTGGAGGCGAAATGTATCTGCAGAGCGGATCCATCCTCGGCGGGCGCATGCAGCTGGCGGAGGGCGCGGTCGTATATGCGTTTGAGGGTAGCATGATCGATTTTGATCTGTTGAAGTCGAACAACGCCACGGCACTGCTCAACGACCTTTCCGTCATCACCGGAATGCCGGATCTTTCGATCACGGTTTCCGCGGATATAGCGGAAGGCACATATCTGCTGGCAGACGGAGCCGTTGGATTCAATGGAACGGTTTCGATCCATGACGATACGATGCTCTACGGCGATTTGAGTTTGGTTGATTCTCTTGTCTATGAATGGAACACCTATGAGTTGAATTTGAATGACGATGCTTTGTCCTTGACTGTTACCCGGAATGCGGAAAGAGCCTCGTCTGAGGGAACGCCGATCACAAATGAGTTGATCTGTGTTTATGATGCGAAAGCCCAGAATGGAGAGACGCTTTCTGCTGCAAGCGGATACATATATTGCGGCGCAACAATGGATACCGGCGGGACTTTGAATGTGCAATCCGGGGCGAAAGTGAAAGATGCCCTTGTGGATAGAGACGGCACAATGGCAGTGCTGGACGGCGGGGTCGCAGAGTCCGTTCATGTCGATTGTGGCTATTTTGAGGTGTTAAGCGGAGGGAAGGCGACAGACGTTTATGTGACTGACTATGGATATGGATATCATCCATGGGGATTTCCATCAGAGACTATCCGTGTAGCGGGGGGCGAGATCAATGGATTCAAGAAAGAACGAAAGCAGGCTACCTCTTGGGTAGTCGGGGAGTTCTATATCGAAGAACACAGTGTTGTCCGCAATGCGGAACTGGGACTCATAGGGATCGTGACAGTAGGATCGGATGCGCTGTTGGAAAAAAGCAGTATTGGTTACGGGAACATCACAGTATTAGAGGGAGGAACCATAAAAGAACTGTCTAATAAGGGGGCCGTTCTTTCAGTATTTGGGACAGCGATCGATGTGGAGGCAGTCGGAGGAAGTATGAGTTTGCTTGACGGTGGACATGCTTCCAGGACTCTGCTGAGTAATGATTATGCCGGGCTGGTGGTCAATTCTGGTGGGACAGCGTTTGAAACCGAAGTGAGACGCGGCACTTTACATGTATCAAGCGGTGGAACGGTAAAGGATACAAAAATAAACGGAGCAAATGATTGGTATTATGACGGATCCGAATGGACCACAAAATTCTTTGGAGAGGTTTTGGTTTCGGAAGGCGGTCTCAGTCTGGATACGAAGATTAGCACGGGCAATCAAACGGTTAAGAGCGGTGGTGCCGCGAGCAGGACAGAGATCAGTTCAGCCGGACAAATGATCGTTGCGAATGGCGGTAACGCCATCGAGACCGTGCTGCTGGATGGCGGACGGCTGATCGTGAGTCGTGGCGGTATGGCAAACGATGTTCATGCAGTGCACAACGGCATGATCGAAGTCGAAAGTGACGGCATTGTAAATTCTGCTGTGCTTGACGCATACAATATGATGCATGTGTCGCAAGGCGGACGCGTGGAAAGCGTTGAGGTCGCTTCCGGAGGCGAAGTGTATCTACAGAGCGGATCCATCCTCGGCGGGCGCATGGAATTGGCGGTGGGCGCGGTCGTATATGCGTATAAAGGTGCTAGGGTCGATTTTACGATTGCCAATGCAAACGCAACGACTCCTCTGATCGACAATTTGAGCGCGATTATGGGCGCTCCGAGTTATACTCTTACTGTGTCCGCCGATATGGAAGCCGGGGATTATATTCTTGCCACGGGTGCTGCGGGCTTCATTGGAACGATTGCGGTTCAGGACGATACGAGGTATTACGGAAATCTGAGCGTGGACAATCCGCTGGTCTACGGAATGAACACGTATAGACTGAACCTGAATGACGGCACATTGTCTCTGACGATCACCGAAAACGAAGTGTATCATGAACCGGAACAGGAAGAACAGAATACGGAAATCATCGTGAGTTCCGCGTTCGGAGAAACCCTGGTTTGGGAAAAGACCGGTGATACGGTTTGCGTGACAAGCGGCGGCATTCTCAAGGATATGGAGATCCCGTGGGGCGGCACGCTGATCCTGGAGGGAAATGCTGTTCTCCAGGGAACGATACGTCTCGGTACGGATGTGCTGGTCTACGGCCCGGTAAACGCCGGGAACGCCAATGTCGAACTTGACATCTCGAACCGCAAGGAGGAGTACGGCATTCAGATTGACAACATGGCTCTTCTGCCCGCGCTTTCATACTCTGTAATCGTCAGTCCCGATCAAAACAAGGGAGAGTATATCCTCGCCGGAAATGCGCAGGATTTCAACGGTGTGATCACGGTAAAAGATACCGGCGGGACGAATCGCGGGACAATTACCGTGGATCAAGGAATACTGGATTACGGAATCACGCGTTATACTTTGGCCTTGAACGAGAATGATGAACTGGCATTCATCGTGTCGTCGAATATCACGGATGAACTGGATTATGTCCTGTTGTACAAGAATGATACCCTCGTTCTGGCGAAAGAATCAGTAAACGAGGTGACGCTTTCCCGCAACAGCGAATATGATCAGCTGGTCGTGATCGACAATGGTATCGCGGAACAGGTCATAATCGGGAATGGCGGCGTGGCGCAGGTCGAGTCCGGCGGATATTTGCTTGTTTCGGAACAGGGCAAAAACGGTAGACTCCGGTTTAATTATGCCGCCGGGGACAGCACCATGATCAAAGGCATGAATACCTACGGGGTGTTCTTTGTCGGAAATGACCTACTGGAGAATGTTCAAGGCGAGGTGCTGAATGTAACCGGCGATGTCCTGATCCGCAATTATCACGGAATAGGCACGCTGACGACTCGCAGTGGAGTGGAAATGACCGGAACAGGAGAAGGCGGCTATTATGACTTCGCCGGGACATGGATACACGACTTTACAATGAAAAACACAGAAGGTTGCTATATCTCTCAGGGTTCAGTTCTGCAGAATACGGAGTGGAATTCCGGGGGCACGATCACGATTTCAGACGATGTGTTTGTCGACCATGCAATGTTTAATTCAGAGGTCCATTTGACCGGCGGCACACTGTCCGATGTCGTGTTTAATTCTCCTGTTGTAGCTTTTGGCTATGTTCAGGCAGAAAGCGACCTGTATTTCAAGGATCTTTACTATGATTCATGGAGTACACCTCTTTTCGATATGCACGGTTATACAGCTGTGATGGACTACACGGGGCGTGACGAGGGGTTCATGGCCATGATCTCGTTGGATGCCTTCTCTGAGGATACTGTATTCCAACTGAACCTGAATAAGGACCAGAAACTCGGGAGATACGCGATCGCGACCGAAGCCAGACGCGGACTTGTGGACACCTTCAATATCAGCGTTGACGGCAATGTGATCGGGACCATCGATGGTAAAACGAACTCTTTTATCAGTGGTCCTTATGTCTACACAATGTCTTACGATGCAGAAGATGATAAACTGTTCCTGACGATTGATGCCGCGAATGATATTGACAAACCCTATAATTTGATTTGGTATGATGCGGACAACAACTGCCATCACGATGCCAGCGTCACCGGGCTGATCCTGTCGAGCGAGGATAATCCCCTGCTGATCGTTTCCCCCGGCGGACGAGCGAACGGCTTGGAGCAGCGCGAATCCGGCTCGCTGAGGCTCAACTATTCCGCCGGTGATAATACAGTTGTTACAGGAATGAATCCGTATGGCGTCTTCTTTGTTCAGGACGATGTTCTTGGAAACTTGTACGGGGAGAACGTGACGGTTTCGGGCGAAGTAACTGTTCGTGACTATCATGGAACAGGCATACTTCGGACGGTTGACGGTGTGTGCCTTGAAGGGACATTCTACAGCGGCAGCTATGATTTGCGCGATACGTATGTGAGTGGATTTACGCTGGAAAATGCATACTATTTCGACTTCTATTCCGGCACGGTCAACAATGCCGAATTCAATAAAGGGACCGTTTTTTTCCACGGCGGGAATGTTTCCAATTCCGTCTTCAACTCATATGTCTCATTTGAACTTGGTGTAACTACCATCGCAGATGTCGTGATCAATAACGGCTATTCTCTTCCCGTGAATTGTCCTGCGGTGGTTCAACTTGCTGGCGACCTGACGCTGAACTGCGCAGGCGGCGAGTTCGGCAATGCGGCGAGCATCAACGTGAACGGCCATACGGTGAACGTGAACTACCAGGACCGGACCGTGACAGACAACGGTATGTTCTCTCTCCGTACTTTCTCCGAAGATACGAATTTCCGCCTGTTGTTCCGTCGTGATCAGAAGATCGGCACCTACACGATCGCCAATGACGCAGGCAGTTTCATCGACTTCTTCCTGCTGAACATCGGAGGAGAAGACACTGAGGTGCTTTCAGTCGAAAACCCGGAAATGGACTACGGCGGTTACCACTATGCCATGGCTCATGATGTAGAAAATCAAAAGATCACTCTGACAATCGATATTTCCGGAGAGGCGGACGAGGACTTTTATCTTTACTATTGGGATTCTGCTGAAGAGGAGTTCTTCCACTCCGCAAGTGTGGACGGGCTGGATTTCAGCGCGGAAGGATATCATGACCTGGTGGTTCGGAACAACGGGACCGTGACGAATTCCAGTCTGCGGGAGGGCGGTCTGATAACGGTCAATGCCGGTGGTCGGGTGATCGGGCTGAATCAGGAGAAAAATGGTTTCCTTCGGTTCGATTACAAGCAGGGTGATACGACAGAAATAAAAGGTTGGAATCATTACGGCGCGTTCTTTGTAGCCGGCAATGTGCTGGAGAATGTGTATGGCGAGAATGTCACGGTCACGGGCAATGTGACGATGCATAACTATCATACGAACGGGGGGACGTTGCGGACTCGGGACGGCGTGAGCATTTCCGGCACATTCGATGGAGACGGAATCTTCGAATTCAGCGGCAGTACAGTATATGGCCTTGAAGCGACTGGCGGCCAGTATGTATTCAAGGATGGGACTTCCATCAGCCGAGGCGTCTTCAATGCACGATGTGCTGTGGATATCGAAGCGGGCCGCATTGAGGATACGGTATTCAACAACAATGTCGATCTGTATGGCGGCACCTACTCGGAAGTCATCGTAAATGGGATCTGGACCATCGGCGACAACTTCCATTTGGACGGCGACCTGACGTTGAGGAATGAATTCAGTGAGATCAGCTATGGCGAGTGGTACAAACATGCTCCCATTGACGGAAACGGAAACACAATCACCCTTGATTTGACGGACCGTACTGTCATAGACGATGCGATGGTCGACATCGACCGGATCTACAATGCGGATCTGCGTGTCGTTATAGACCAGTCAAAGGCGATCGGCACGTTTAATTTGGGCGCCAGTGCATCCAAAATCGGTCAGATCGACCAGCAAGGTGTCTACAGTTCCTATATCAACGGGCAGGTAGGCAAAGGCAAAACGATCGGCGACCTCGACGGCGTCATTTCGGTGTATGACAGCAACGGCATTGAGCTGGCAAGCTGCACGGTCAACGGCGATACGGAGTATTACGGGCGCTACAACTACACGGTATTTGTCGATGACGAAGGCTATCTGAAGCTGAAGGTCGGCTGGAACAACCGCGACCAGGTCTATTCCGCCGATGAACAGGAAAGCAACGACACGTGGGAAACGGCGACAGTGATCAGCGGCAACGGGATCGGCGTGATCCCGGCCCTGACCATTCACGATTCGACAGATGTCGACTGGTTTGTGTTCACACTGGATTCCCCCGGCCGGAAGTCGAGCTATATCGGGATCGACTTCAAACAGTGGGCTGGCGACTTGGACATCAACCTGTATAACTCCAAAGGCGATTTGATCGACTATGCGCGGAGCGTGACGGACAATGAACGGCTGTCCCTGAGTGGACACACCGCCGGAACCTATTATCTGAAGGTCTCCGGTTACAACGGAAACCGGAACTCCTACAAACTGGTTTACGATTTGCCGGAACCTGTCGAGCTGGAGGATGATTACGAAAGCGGAGACGGCAAGGAGTCTTCGTTTTTCCTGAGCCGTCTGGAGAAAAAGATCTTGCTCAACGGGAGCATTTCCCGCAGCGGCGACCAGGATTACTACATGTTCATCATGCCGGAAAAGGGATTGGTCAGCGACACGATCACGCTGACCTACGATGATGAATTCGGCGATTTGGACCTGTACCTATATGATCAGGACGGCACGACGTTGCTTGTTTCCTCGAAGAATACTGTCGGCGGCCGGGAATCCATCTCGTTGGCCGGACTGCAATACGGTGTGTTCTATGCCGCGGTGAAGTCGAAGAACGGCAGCGTGGGCAGATACGAACTGGTCTTTGACGTGAACGACCGGGACGTCAATTCCGACAAATACGAGGGCAATGATTCGCTGAAGGACGCGACGAAGCTCTATACGCTCAACGGCGAAAAGACGCTTACAGGACTTTCCATCCATAGCGACACGGATGTCGACTACTACCGGTTCTCGATTCTGGAGAAAGGTTCGGCGGATGACTTCATCACGTTGACCTGCACGCCTCAGCTGGGCGATCTGGACATTGAGATCCTGGATGCGAACGGCGAGATCGCAAGGTTCTCCAGAACTGCCGAGGCTGATGATACGGTCAGCCTGAACGGACTGGACATCGGCGAGTATTACATCCGCGTCTACGGGTACAACGACGTTGCGAACAACTACACTCTGAGCTGGAACGTCACGAACTCGGCACTGATCCCGTCCGATCCGTACGAGGGCAACGAGCCGATCCTGATCCGCGAGGACCAGACGATCTCCGACCTTTCTGTTGCGAAAGTCCGGGAAGAGGACGAAACGCGCGAAGACACGTTCAAGATCGTGCTGGAATACGATGCGTGGAACCGCAGCAAGATTATCCTCACGGATTATCGAAGCGACTGGGAAGACGGAATGGCGTATGTCATCAAGGACGCCGACGGCAACGTCCTGAAGGAAGGCGTGGATTCCGAGATCAGTCTTTACGGCCTGAAGAAGGGCGAATATTTCCTTACGCTTGATGCGCCGAACGAGGACGAGTACAGCAAATACAGCCTGATCGCGCAGAGTCTGCCGGATTCCGACAATGCGAAGGACAATACGTGGAGCATCTTCATCTACATGGCGGCCGACAACAACCTTGAAGGCTGTTATCTGAAGGAAATCCCGTTCATGCAGAAGGCCGTCCTTCCAGAGAACGTGGAAGTCTACGTGCTGATGGACCGTACGCCCGGGTTCGCTTCAACGGAACGCAACTGGACCGACACCCGCGTGGGCAAGCTCCGTCACAGCAACGGCAAGGCGGTCGCGATCGAGTGGATGTATTTCAATGGCGTCGACACAGATACATATGCAAACACTCACAACCAGGAACTTCAGCAGGAATGGAATACCGGCGACATCGCAACGCTGGAAGCGTTCCTGGACTGGGGCATGAAAGAGGGCCGCGCCGACAACTACGCGCTTATCCTGAAGGACCACGGCAGCAGCCTCGGCTTCAACTGCAGCGACGTGACCAGCGGCGGTTCCATGATGGACGTCAAGAGCATCGCGGAACTGCTCAGGAAAGACAAGTATGGTGACCTGTCCGTGGTAACGTTCGACCAGTGCCTTATGGGCAGCGACGTCGTGGTCACGACCATGGAAGGCACCGTGGACTACGTCGTCGCATCCGAGGCAATCGGCTGGACTCCGAACCTGCTGATCATGTACGAAAAACTGCTGAACAGCCTGGAGACGGAAATGACGCCGCAGGAGTTCTCACAGAAGATCGTGGACTCGTGCAATACTTCGGGGATGAAGGACCTGACGCTGGCATCGTTCAAGTCGGACGATCACACGTTGAGCGACGCCCTGAACCAATTCGGCGCGCTTGCCGCTGAGTTCACATTCAACGACTGGGTGACACTGTGCAACTGCTACAGCAAGGTCCACAATTACGGCGACGGGATCTGCGCCTACAGCGATCTCGGCACCATCCTGAACCTGGTGAAAGGATACCATGAGACCATCTCTTCGACGCTGCTGGATGCCGCGAACGCCCTGTACGACACTCTAATGAGTGTCGTGATCGACAGTGCTAAAATCACGCCCGAAGTCTACGGCACTGGCCTGGCCGTGTTCAATCCGCTCCTTTCCGATCCCATGATGACCCTGTACAGTTACGGGGCCGGGTCTACGCTGGATTATTATGCCACGGAGATCGGAAAGACCTCATGGGGCGACTATCAGTATAGGCTTTCCAAACTTGCCGACACCTGTTCGCCCTACATCGTGGACAAGTCCGGCAACCTGACTTTTACCGATTTCACCTACTACCTCGAAGGGGATGCGGTCAAACCTTCGTACAATCTCGGTGCCTTCTCCGGCAACGGCGTAACGTTCGAAGGGCTTTACATGGACGAAACCGCATATTTCAATATTACGCTCATGCAGCCCGGTCTCGATGGCGATGCCGTCATCATCACCCCGGATAATCTCGATGCGGAGATCACGATCCAACTGACGCAGACTTTGATCCCGTCGGATTACGAACTCATGCACGGAGCATCAGAACCTTATCCTGCCGTTCGTCGCGTCTCCGAAAATGGGGTCCTTTCCCTCGCCGGGATCGACTGGCAGAAGAACCGTGCCGAGGATACTTATTACCTCTGCATTACCAGTACGGAAGAAACGACCTACACGATGCAGTTCGTCGGTGACTGGACAACTGGCGTGGACTTCTTTGACTATTCCCGCACGGGTTCCATCTCGTCGCTTGCGGCAGGCAACAATTCCATCGACAAGGCCACGCAGCTCTCGAATGGCAATTACGGCGGACTCGTGACCTATGCCGGCGACAAAGATTACTACAAGATCCTTTCCGTCTACGCCGACAACATCGACGTAACCATCAAAGGCTCGGATCTTGTGGTCCGGGAATTCAATGCCGAGGGCGAGCTGCTCCAGACTGTCATGGAAGACAAAGGTGTATACAAACTGACTGTCGCGAAAGAGAATTACATCTGCGTCGAAGGCACGGCCGATATCTCCGCCAAAGAATGCAATTCATACTCGCTCTCCATCAGCGATGCCGCGCAGGCATATCTCAAGGCGGAACTGAACGCTGTCCTGCCGGACAAGCCGGTTGTCACCAGCGAACTCAGAGACAATCAGGTCTCCATTTCTGTCGATGTCGAGGACGACCTGGAGGTGTTTTATTCGAAGGATATGAATTCCTGGCTTAAGTATGAAAATGGGCTGGTCGCGACGGAAAATGAGCGTTACTACTTCAAGGCTGTGGCGGAAAGCGGAGTGGAAAGCCAATACGTGTCGCTCCGGGTCGTTGGCATCGACCATGAGCCTCCGACGATCAGCAATGTCAAAGCCGACGTTACGAAGCCGACGAACGGCAATGTTATCGTTACCGCTGAGTTCGAGGACGATACGGCATTGGATCGGTCGCTGTATAAGATTGGCGAAAACGGCGAATGGCTGGATTATGAGGTCGGCGGCGTGACCGTTACGGATAATACGACCGTCTGCTTCATGGCCGTTGACATTGCAGGGAATACATCTGGAATCGTCAGTCATGAAGTCATGAACATTGACAAAGTGCCTCCGGTCATTACGTTGGCCGGTGATACCGAGACTTCATTGCAGAGCAGTACGCTGAGTGCTTCGGTGGACGATGATTGCGATATCTTCTACTCGATGGACAATGTGACTTGGATGAAGTACAAAGGCCAACTCCCTGTCAATGTGAACGGTAAGTATTACTTCAAAGCGACGGATGCGGCTGGAAATGTCGGAACGGCGGAAAAGACGTTTGCGAACATCGACACAACGAAGCCCGTGATCACGCTGACAGGTGATAACGGGACTCCGTTGCAGTCCAGTACGCTGACGGCCTTGGTTGATGACGGAAGCGATATCTACTGGTCCACGGATAACGAGAACTGGACGAAATACATGAAAGAAATCTCTGTTACGGCGAACGCAACTTACCGTTTCAAAGCGACTGATGCTGCGATGAACACGGGAACGGCAAGTATCACGTTCAATAATATCGACACGATTGCGCCTGTTATCACTCTGAGCGGAGATAATGCCATTCCTCTTCAGAAGTCTACGCTTACCGCCAGTACAGATGACGGCAGCCCGATTTACTACCGCATCGGCGATACCGGAGACTGGACGAAGTACAAGGAGCCGATTACGGTCACGGACAACGCGACCTACAATTTCCTGTCTACGGACGCTGCGGGGAACGAGGGGACGAACTTCCTCACGTTCAATAACATCGACACGACCGCGCCTGTGATTACTCTGACTGGCGATGTTACAACTCCGCTTCAGAGTGCAACTCTGACGGCCTCGGTCGATGACGGAAGCGATATCTACTGGTCCACGGATAACGAGAACTGGACGAAATACACGAAAGAAATCTCTGTTACTGCGAACGCGACTTACAACTTCAAGGCAACGGACGCTGCCGGTAACGAAGGAACGAACTTCCTCACGTTCGAAAACATCGACACGACCGCGCCTGTGATTACGCTCTCCGGTGACAACCAGACTCCGCTCCAGTCCAGTACGCTGACCGCTATGGCCGATGACGGCAGCGATATCTTCTGGTCTACGGACAAACAGACTTGGACGAAGTACACGGAAGCAATCTCTGTTACTGCAAATGGCACGTATTACTTCAAATCGACGGATGCGGCAGGCAACGAAGGTATAGCTGAAAAGACATTTGCAAACATCGATACCAAAGGTCCGGACATTACGCTTGACGGCGACACCACAACCACTCTGAAGCAGACCACGCTGACGGCTACGGTTGACGATGGCAGTGAGCTTTATTTCCGCATCAGTGAATATGGCGCATGGAAGAAATATACGGGACCGATCATAGCCTCGTTCAATGAAACGTATTACTTCAAGGCTACGGATGAAGCCGGAAACGAGGGGACGAGCCAGATCACGTTCGGGAACATCGACACGACAGGGATTCTGCTTTCCACCCTGTGGACACAGAGAGGGGTATGCCCGATGGGCGGCAATACCACGGTCTGCTATGACGAGTACACCCCGTACGATCCGACCGTCACTCCTGACACTCACTCGCTTGTCGGATGCGTCAATGTCGCGGTCGGACAGCTCATTTACTACTACATCGAAAAGCAGGGGCTGGATCTGGCGCTGACGCTGAAGGATTCGGATGAATACAAAAGCTCCCACAGCGTCGACAAAGGCGACATTGTTATCGATATCAAATCGGACGGAACGACGCCCGGCACGCTGTCTTTCTCCGCGATCAACGAGTATCTGTCGGACTTCAAGCTGGATTCCGCTGAACACGCGGCCGCACTGCTTTATGCCTGCGGAGTGGTTCATAAATCGAGATATGGTGCGGCCTCGACCGGCGCTTCATGGAAACGTTCGACTTTCACCCGGTCCGGTTTCAAATGCGTGAACATAGACGGTCCCTACACGGGCATGGGCTATTATTACTGGGGCTATTGGGATGACGATTACAAAGTTCATATCTCCGATGCCGGGTATGAGGTCCTGATCGAAAATCTGGAAGCCGGCCGGTCGGTCGGAGCCGCTTACCACGGACATGCGCTGGTCATTGATGGATACGACCGGGAGACCGATACCTTTCATATCAATTTCGGCTGGGGTTACAACCAGGCTACCAGATGGTATACCCGTGAAGGAATATTCGAACTGCAACTCTATGATTTTGTTTACGATCTGATGGTCGATTATGTGGAGACGTTCACGGTCACCGATGCGCGTTTATACGGTACGGGAACAATGCTCCGCGCATTCGAACAGGCTTCCGGAACGGTCGGCGCAAACACGGTCGTTTTCGATTCTTCCGTTGCCGGAAAGACAGTGGAATTGCAGAATAACATCAAGGTCTATGACGAAATAACGGTAAATGGCTTCAACATGAATGTGCTGGTGGCCAGTGTAAATACAGACGAAGACGAAGATGAAGACGAAGATGAAGATGAAGACGAAACGCCCGCATACGGCATTTATACAGATAAAGGAGGCATCCTGAGTTTCCATGCCTCCGGAGGTTCGCTGATCGTTTCCGCCTCGAATGAATATACCCACGCATTCGACATGAGTGAGGCGTTGTCCGGCACGGTCACTGCCGACAACACTTTGATCTACGCCGGGAAGCCCTCCGAGGGTGCCGATGCGGCCGCCGTGCTGCAGGCTCTTCAGACCTGCCGGAGCAACAACACGGAAGTGTCCGAAAACCTACTGGATTCCAATAGCTGGAGTTTTTACGGTTCAACCGGAAACGATGTTTTCAGCCTTTCCAATTCCTCCATCGCGGTCGGAAACGTGTCGCTGGGCGGCGGCGACGATGTCCTGTCTCTGATGGGCCATTCCAGATTGTACGGGAATATCGACGCGGGCGACGGCAACGATTCGATCACCATCGACAGCACCAGTTCCATCAGCGGTGATCTTTCCGGAAAAAGTAAACTGAACTTTGTCCTGACCGAACGAGAAGACCATGCATTGTTCACTGTAAAGAATTCCGTGTCCGATCTATACTCCAGTGCGGCTCTCTCCGTGGATATGACGGATGCCGAAATCGGGACCTATACCCTCGTTTCCGCCGCTTCTGGAGCGGTCGGCATTGAGGATCTGCAGAACATGGTATTCACTGTCACCGGCAGCGGAGCCCCGGATTTCACGCTCTCCGTGAACGGGACCTCGACTAGCGATTTCGCCGATTTGGTTTATGAGGGGAATTCCCTGAAATTGCAGGTAAAGATTGAATCCTCGATAGTCAAGCCTCAGACGCAGACCTGGGAAGAGATCGAAGGAGCCACGCAGTACATCGTGGAATACTCTACGGACAACTTCGAGCATGTGATCCAGGTTGTGGTCGATTCCAATTCTCTGGATTCCTTCCAAATGCCCGCCGGAAGCTATCAGATGCGCGTTAAGCCGGAAGGCGGCGAATGGAGCGATCTTGAGTCCGTGGATGCAGCAGAGATCGGTACTGAGCCGAAGTTTGTCAAATCCAATGAAGACGGAAACGCAGACGTGTTCTTTGCGAACTCTGTTGGCAGTTGGGAATCCGGGTATTTGGCGCAGCATGTCGGCTCCATGGCTGATCCTTGGGGGGGCACGAAGGAATGCGCTACACTCCTTGGCAAGAACAAACTTGTCGACATCATCGAAGGATCGACCGATGCGAACATTCTGCTGATGACGGATGACGACAATGGAGATGCCCTCTTTGTGGATGACATCTATACCGCCTTGCCCGGCTCTCTTTCTGAACAGCAGTCCCGTATCGCTCGGATTGACGAAATCCGCGCAGGCTTCGGCAACGACATCGTGGATATGACCAGCCAGCAGTTCGAATATATCGGCGACGGTCTGACGATTCGCGGCGGTGCAGGCAACGATACCATCTGGGCGAACCAGGGAGATAACAGACTCTTCGGCGACGCGGGGAATGACCGTATTGTTGGTGCGTCCGGCGACGACGTGATCACGGGCGGCATCGGAAACGACCGTATGCACGGCGGCGGGGGAGAGGATGTCTTCACTTTCTGCGACAACTGGGGTTCTGACACCGTGGAACAGCTCGCCACTGGCTCTGTTACGCTGTGGTTCGCATCGGGCGATGAAGCGAACTGGAACGCTGAAACGCTGACCTACACGGACGGTGACAACAGTGTCAAGGTCTCCGGTGTTACCGCAGAACAAGTCAAGCTCAAGTTCGGTGATGACGGCTCTGCTCAGTTTGCCTCACTGACCAGTATGGGGGCGTTCTACGATGTTACCTCGGAGCGCATCTTCGAGGAATCCGGCAAAGGTATCCTTGCGAGCCTGTAAGCACTGCTCCTAATGCAATCCGTGTCTCATCTCTCGGACACGGGTGGTGAGGCGTAGGCGTGGCTTTCTATGATTTCGCTGATCTGTTCCGATTCCGGCTTGCTTTTTTGCGGGCGCGGGTGTATGTTATGCGAGGTACTTGTGGTCGAAAACTGAACTTATGGAATCAAAAATGGGTAGTGCGCATAATTCTGCACACTACCCATATTGCGGTAAGCGCACATTGAAAAGAAGACAGGCGATACCGTTCCGTCTCGCCTGTTTTCCCACAAAACATAAGACCAAGTTCATCGGAGTTT
>Ga0265298_10003613_pt1 | contig 20306 bp, 11 predicted proteins | sample AusTroGonzalo_MG_3_FD_193486 | JGI IMG/M metagenome (GOLD analysis project Ga0265298, IMG submission 193486) | Bovine rumen microbial communities from tropical cattle in Woodstock, Queensland, Australia - Gonzalo_01 | ecosystem: Host-associated > Mammals > Digestive system > Stomach > Rumen ... | reverse complement strand
CCCGGGAATTTCTTGTTGACGTGAGCCTCCACCACGTTCACCACGTAGTCGCCCAGCTTCTCGCAGTCGTTAATCAAGTCCATGTAATGCACACCCATCTGGTAGCTGTAGCGCTGCGCATTCAGGTCGTTCACGTTCAGTTCCTTGAGCAACTTGCGGTAATCGTTAATCTCGAATTCGAGAGAGAGGACCGCCTGCGGGTTGGCTCCAGGATTGTTCTCGACCACATCAATCATCTGGACCATGGCCCGGTCACATAGCTTGATCATGGCATCTATACGCTGGTACTGTTCCTCGGTATAGTCCTCGCCGCACCTGAACTTGCGATTGAGAACGCGCGCCATGTTGTAGCAGGCATCGCCGATGCTCTCGATTTCAGAAATTTCCTTGAGCATGCACTGCAGCTTGGTCTTACTTTCGGGGCTCAAGCGGCCTTCGCTCACCTTGTTCAGGTACTCGCCGATTTCCATTTCCAGCTTGTCGCTGATGCCTTCGTACTTCTCGATGCGGGCAAAGAGCTTCGCAAATTCACCCTCGTCTTTCAGTTTTGCAAGTTCGGGCACAAAGCGGAACATCTTGAGTGTGCGTTCGGCAAACAGGTTGATTTCCTTGCGGGCCTCGAACAGCGAGAGTTCCGCAGTACTCATGAGGCCACCGCTGATGAACTTGATGCTGAAATCTTCGGGATCCACCTTCTCGCGGATAATCTTGCAGATGAGTTTCTCCATCGGCTTGATAAACCAGATAAGGATCAGCACGTTGCAGATGTTGAACGCCGTATGGAAACCGGAAAGCGCGTAGGTTACGCGCACGCTCGCACGTGCAATTTCTTCTTCGGTTTGCGGGACAAAGTTCGGGTCAAAACCCACCAAATGGCAGACCATGTTCACGAACGGGTGGAATATGATGAGCACCCACACCACGCCGAACACGTTGAAAAGCATGTGAGCCAAAGCCGCGCGCCGAGCCTGCGTACTCGCCGAGAGAGCCGCAAGGTTCGAGGTAACCGTAGTACCGATGTTTTCGCCCATCACGAGTGCGATGCCCTGGTAAATCGGGAGCACGCCGCTGCTGCACAAGATAAGCGTAATAGCCATGATAGCGGCCGAAGACTGCACGCACATCGTGAGGATACCGCCCAAGAGCAGGAACAGGAGCGTACTGAAGATGCCCCAGCCGCCGGTAGAAGCGAAGAAGTCGATAACCGCCTGGTTGTGCGAGAGGTCCATCGCCACGGCGTTTTCGCGGAGCGTCGTGAGGCCCAGGAACATGAACGCGAAACCGAACACGAATTCGCCGAAGCTCTTCACGCTGTTCTTGCGCACATACGAGAGTATAATGCCAAGCCCGAAGAACGGCCACACGAAACTGCTCATGTTGAACTGGAATCCGAATACCGACATGATCCACGCCGTAACGGTGGTACCGATGTTCGCGCCCATAATAACGGGAATGGCCTGCAAGAGGGTAAGCAGGCCAGCGTTAACGAAACTGACGGTCATGACGGTGGTCGCCGTCGAAGACTGCACAGCAGCCGTAACAAACGTACCCGTAAGGAGCCCGCCCAGGCGGTGCTTGGTCATAGTGCCCAGGACTGCGCGGAGGTGCCCGCCGGTGAGTTTCTGCAAGCCTTCGCTCATCGTCTTCATGCCGAACATGAGGAGCGCTAGGCAGCCAATCATTTTTAGAATTGCAAGAATCATACCTTAAAACCTATCCTGACTTCGGTACCCAAACCTAATGTCGAATTCAGGTGAATTGTTGCGTGGAGAACTTCCGCTATGTGCTTTACGATTGCAAGCCCGAGCCCCGTTCCGCCAGTTTCCTTGGAACGGCTCTTGTCTACGCGGTAGAAGCGCTCAAAGATGCGCGACTGGCATTCTTCCGGAATGCCGATTCCGGTATCCTTCACTACAATGGCTCCCGGTTCCACAACAACGGCAACCTTGCCGCCCGGCTCCGTATAGCGAATGGAGTTATCCACTAGGTTAAAGACCATCTCATAGAGCAGTTTCGAGTTCCCCTGGATTTCCGCAGCCTTATCGCCTTCCAGCGCAAGCTGCACGGACTTCTTGTTTGCATTCAGGCTGAGATCTTCGACGCAGCAATGCGCCACGTTCCAGAGCTTGACCTTTTCGCTAAGGTCAAACAGCTCGCCCTGTTGCCCATCCAGTTTCGAAAGCGTGATGATGTCGTTCGCGATAGATTGCAGGCGAAGCGCTTCCTTATGGATCTTGCCTGCGAACACCTTGACATCTTCCGGTTTCGCCATGTCGTTCTCGATAAGTTCCGCATAGCCCGAAATGGAGGTCAACGGAGTCTTCAGCTCGTGCGAGGCATTCGCCGTGAACTCGTCCTTCAGGTGCGTGATCTTCTGCTTTTCGTTCGAGAGCTGCTCAATGGTCAATTGCAGCTCAAGGTCCTGTTTGCGAATGGTATTGACAAGGGGTGCAATTTCCTTGTACACGTTCTCGATGCTCATCAACTCGGGTGTACCCAACTGGTCCACCAACTTCTGGAGCGGGCTGATAAACGCTCTGCTAAGCCCAATCGCAATCAAGATAGACGCAGCGACAATGGCTGCAAGCAAGACAATGAGATACGGGATTGTCTTGGAAAATACCTGCTGCAAGTTTGCCTGGCGCATCCCCAGGCGCAGCACGTTGCCGTCGTTCAGGCGCTTGGCAAAATAGAACACCTTCGCCTGCAAGGTGGAGGAATAGCGCAGGTCTTCGCCGACACCCTTCGCAAAGGCGTCTATAACCTCTTCGCGGTCATTGTGGTTTTCCATCTTCACCGCTTCGGCATCGCTATCGTAAAGAATTCCGCCCTTCGAATCGATGAGCGTTATACGGAGATCCTTGCTTGCAAATTTCGCAAGCTTCTGGGGTTCGTCACCGATGGTTTCGCCGACATAAGCAGTCTCTATCAGGCGAAGGTTCTCGCGCAGCTGGCTCTTGAGCTGGTCAGTCATTTCCCCTTCGAAAACCCGCATTGTAAAGTAGACCGCGCATAGGGCTGCAATCACCCCCATATAGATCAAGCTATATCTTATGCGGCCCTTCATTGCGCCTTGTACCCGACGTTGCGTACAGTCTGAATAATCGCGCCGCACGCCCCTAGTTTCTGCCGGAGGGTCTTGATGTGCATATCGACCGTCCGCGTATCCATCTTGAAATCGATGCCCCAGATTTTTTCAAGGATCTGTTGTCTGGAAAAGACAAGTCCCGGGTTCGACACGAGAAGTTTCAGGAGTTCATATTCCTTGTAGGTCAGCTCCACATTCTCGCCAGCGGCGGTAACAGCGCGCTTGCCCTCGTCAATGACAACACCCCCGAGCGAAACGGACTTCTGCTCCCCGGGTTCGGCATTCAAACCACCCGAACGACGGAGCAACGCCTTCACGCGGGAAATAAGTTCCAGAACACCGAAAGGCTTCGCGATGTAATCGTCCGCCCCCGCATCGAGCCCCTTTACCTTGTCAAGTTCAGAGCTCTTGGCTGTAATCATGATGACAGGGACGCTTCTGGTGTTTTCTTGCGCACGGAGACGTTTTAATATGCTGAGGCCGTCTTCTCCCGGCAACATGATATCGAGGATAAATAAGTCCGGCACACAGGCCTTGACCGCCTCGTCCATACTTTTTCCGCAGTCGAAAGCGTTCACATCGAAACCGCCACTCTTGAGCGCATAGGCTTCCATCTCGCGGATTTCGGAATCGTCTTCAACAATGTAAATCGTATTCATATTTTGCGGATTTTCCCAATATCAAGATAAAAAGTCTATAGCGTCAATGCAATACCATAAATAAAGGCTTCGCAAAGGTTTTATTTGCACTTTACACGGATTTTACAAACCACAGCAAAAACGCCGTACAGTCGTGCGGTATTTTCACGCTAGTACGGCGAGAACAAGCGTGACACCGTATTGCGAAGTTTATAGACTGCTTCATAATTTGCCTAGAAGCGAGCAAGACAAAGAATGCGAACCGAAGCCGTACAACTAGTACGGCGAGTGCGAGCATGACATAATTCTGCGAAGTTTATAGGCAAATTCTTTAGGTGGAGAATTTCTTGTTCGCATGGGCCTCGACCACGTTCATCACGTAGTCGCCCAGCTTTTCGCAATCGTTCACCACGTCCATGTAGTGCACGCCCATCTGGTAGCTGTACTTCTGGTTTTCGATATCCGCGACGTTCTTCTCCTTGAGGAGCTTGCGATAGTCGTTGATTTCGTTTTCCATATTCAGAGTACGGTTCACGTCGGCCTGCTGGGCATCGTCAAGCACGGCAATCATGTGCTCAAGCGCCTTGTCGCACAAGCCCATAATATGCTTGATGTGGTCGTATTGTTCTGCGGTGAAGTCTTCCTTGCTGCGGAACTTGCGGTTGATGGCACGGGCCATGTTGTAGCAAGCGTCGCCAATGCTTTCGATTTCGGAAATTTCGCGGAGCATCGCCTGGATGGTCGTCTTACTTTCGGGGCTCAGGCGGCCTTCAGAAACCTGGTTCAGGTACTTCGCGATTTCGATTTCCATATTGTCGCTGATACCCTCGTACTTCTCGATGCGAGCAAACAGCTTCACGAAGTCGTTCTCTTCCTTCATCTCGAGCAGGTCGGGCACCATATTGAACATCTTGCGCGTGCGAGTCGCGAACAGTCCGATTTCCTTGTGGGCTTCGAGCAGCGAGAGTTCGGGAGTGCCCATCAGGCCGGAGCTGATAAAGTGCAGGCGGGAGTCCTCTTCTTCTTCGGAGTTCTTGGGTTTGATGACCTTGCACACGAACTTCTCGATGAACTTGATGAACCAAATCTGGAGGAACGTGTTGGAGACGTTGAACGCGGAATGGAACGAAGCCAGCACAACGGAAATCTTCGCGAGGTTAGCCGCATAGCCTTCGTCGCCGGGGCCGATGGAAAGGTCGTAACCCACCACATGGCAAACAGCCGCAAGGAACCACTTGAGTACGATCACCACCCAGCACACGCCGATGACGTTGATGGTGAAGTGAGCAAGTGCGGCGCGGCGGGCCTGCGTGTTAGCCGAGAGCGCCACGATATTCGCCGTAATCGTCGTACCGATGTTCTCGCCGAGCACGAGCATAATGCCCTGGTCGATGTGGAGCACGCCGGTAGAGCAGAGGATCATCGTGATGGCCATGATGGCGGCAGAAGACTGCACGCACAGCGTAAGCACCGTACCCATCACGAGGAAGAACAGCGAGTTGAAGAAGTTCGGTTCGCTGAAGTGGGCGAAGAACGAACTGATGGACGCGCTCGCGGCAGGATCCTGCACCACGGTGAAGCCCGTTTCCTTGAGGGTCGTAAGACCGAGGAAGAGAAAGCCGACACCGAACAGGAATTCGCCCAGCACACGCTTCTTGTTCAGGTACACGAGAATGATGCCCACGAAGAACGCCGGGTAGACGAAGTTCGCGATATTGAACGAGAACCCGAGGCTCATGATCCACGCGGTAACCGTCGTACCGATGTGGGCGCCGAGGATAATCGAGATTGCCTGCACGAGCGTGAGTAGTCCCGCATTAACAAAAGAGACCGTCATCAACGTGGTGGCGGTCGAACTTTGTACCGAGGCTGTAACGAACATGCCGGTGAGCATACCCGTGAAACGGTTAGTGGTCATGGTTCCGAGCACATGTCTGAGCTGCGGACCAGCCATTTTCTGCAAGGCTTCACTCATCGACTTCATGCCGAACATGAGGAGCGCCAAGCACCCTAACATTTTGAATGCCATCCAAGCCATAATATAGGACCTTCCTATGGAGCGCCACTACCGGATCATCGTCGCTGCCTTTCAGCTAGTTCGGGCTCATGGCGGTGAATTGTTATTTGTAAAGCTGGCGTAAAATATAGAAATAAACCCTGTAAAGACGGGGCTTACATACGATTTTTTTCGGATCGATGGCCTGAACAACAAGCGTTCCTTGGGGCTACCGGAACGCATCGTTTCAAAAAGCTACCTGATGTTTACAAGGCGCGAAAACTTGCCGCTACGTACCAGGTAACGCCCCGCCCTCGGGACAGACAAGTTCGCCTGGCCGCCATGGATGCGGGCCGAGGCCACCAGGCGTCCCTTCATGTTGAACACGAGCACCGGGCTGTTTTCCATAAGGCCATAGACCGCGACACCTCTCGCCGACACTTCGACCAGCATCGGGAGCGGTTTCACCTTCGGGCTAACCGGCTTCGGGTCAACAGTCTTCGGGTCAACAGTCTTCGGGTCAACAAGGACCGGGACCTCGTTATTTTCGCCCACGCTGGAATCCGCCTTAACAGATGTCACGACATAGCCCACCGTATACGGTTCATTGACGTCGCCGAAGAAGTCCTTGACCACGCTTGCGGCACAGGTGCTGGTCGTATCGCTCTGGGCCACCGGCATACAACCCTTGTCCACCCAATCAGCGTCCGCAAAAGTCTTGGATACCTGCGTGATGGACGGATACATCATCTCTTCGAAGGAGAGCATCTCGATCAAGGAATCCTGGTCGCTCGCAGCAGTTTCTTCGCGGACAAATGCGGGGATATCTCCCCAATTCGAACCGTAAAACGCTTCCTTGAAGGTACGCGAGCCGCTCACCCTGTAGATTATGTTGGCCACATTCTTCCCGTACAATGTATCGACATAGGAATAGACGTTCCTGATAATCGAGGAATCCGCCGCTCCCACGAAGCCTCCCGTCATAGACGAATCTATATCGACCTCATTTATGACGCCGCCCCTGTTATAGACTTTCTGCAGGAGGAAACCCTTCCCCTCGCCAACAAGGCCGCCCACATAGGATTTCACACTTGCGGACTTGACATGCACCGGGCCGTAGTTAAAATCATTCGCCAAGGTCGTAACAATGAAATACGTGTCATCCGTGTACATTATCTGACCTTCTACATAGCCGACAAGGCCTCCCGCCCAAACTTTTTCACCGGAAAGTGCATGCACGCGGCCCCAGTTTCCGCTATTCGTCACGGAACCGGAAGAGTCAATCCAACCCACAATGCCGCCTACGTAAACAAACTGGTCCGACGAAACCTCGACAAGGCCCGAATTAAAATTATTGGATATGGTCGTCGCTTGGGCAACACCCACAATACCTCCGGCAAGGGAAAAATTCTTTTTTACATAGGAAAGCACCTTTCCCGTATTGGAGCAAGTGCTGACAAGGTTCGACGCACCCTGAGCAAGGCTGAACGTAGTGCCCACAATGCCACCCACAACATCGCCAGACACCCGACCGGAATTACTCAAGTCGCTCAGCACGCCAGCAGATGTCACGGCAATACCGCCAGCACTGCAGTAATTACAGGCGATTACCGTCGTGTTCTCGTTTTTCGAACTCAGGATTACACCCGTATTCTGGTCATAATTGTAGACGACAAGCCCTCCGGCATGGCCTCCGTGCACCAGGCTGTTGCGGATATTCACGTTTACGATGGTACCGCCATTCCTGATGGCAACACCCGCGACAGGCAATTCAAGCTCGTTTTCAAAACGACTGTTCGCTATCGTAAAGTTCCGCGCCGCCGCTTTCTGCGCTATGCAGTTGAACATCGCGCGGGACATATTGAGCCCGTAAATCGTATGGCCCTGGCCATCGAAATCCATGTCCATGCACTTCCCGACCGTATCGATGGACATCAGGCGCGTCGGCAAGTGGACCGAATCCTTCCCCATCACGATATCGTTGGCCAGCTGGACCCTGATTCCCCCAAAACCCGGAGCAACAAAAAGGCTACGCATCGTCAGGAAAGTCGCCAGCTGTTCTGCAGTAGAGATTGTGTAGACCACAGTATCGTTATCGACAACTGACGGCGGCATCGCATAGTGCTGGATATCGGAGTAGGCCGAATCGTTCATGTACAGGCTGTCGAAGGTCAACACGGGATAGCCTCCACGACGCACCCATATCTTGCGGTCCGCCACCTTGCCGTTCGCCGTATTCAACATAGTAAGCGTCTCATCGCTCTGGAGTTGTTTCGTCGATTTTGCACATCCATCACAAACCTTCAAAGAGCTACCATAGCGAGCAAACCCAATGGCACCTATATCGGCAAGGACACTATCGAAATAGGTGTTGACTGGAAGCGCTACACCTTCCAAATCCCCAATAATGCCACCGATGTCATCGCCCCTGATGTAAGGAGCGGCGCTATACGAATTGTGAACAGGGGTTTCGGAGTAGGCATAGGAGCCAAACAATCCACCGGCATGAGTAGCCCCCTCGACAAGCTTTCCCTTGGCAATCACTGCACCCCGGTTATAGACATCGTCGATAACGTGCGCAAGGCAGTTACCCACAAGACCGCCGACCTCCAGCGCCTCGGCCGAGACAGCGTCTTCCGGGATAGTTCCCGTCACGTTGCCGTAGTTAAAGGACCGCGACAATACGAGCATGTCCGACGAGCGCCGTTCCAACTCGCCCATCAAACCACCCACATAGACACGGCCCGAAGATTCGACATTGACGTCGCCGCGGTTCGCGAGCCTTTCAATCCCGAGGGTATCGATGCGAATAGCCGCAAAACCGGCAATACCGCCGACTTTGGTTCTTGTGTAATCGCTAAGGGTTTTTATCTTGACATTGATCGCGCCCTTGTTCATCGCATTGCGGAATTGCACCCTATTTTCACCAAAGATTCCGCCAACAAGGAAGTTTTCATCCCAACCCTGCGTTTTGGCAAGGAGTTCAACTTCGCCCTCGTTCACGAAGTCGCGGATTTCGCCATATTCGTTCTTGCGGAAATGCTTGGTACCGGCAACGCCACCGACATAGACATTCACCTTACTCGTTTCGGAGAAGTTTTCGCCCGCATACGAAATGTCGGCAAGGACCTTCCCGTAGTTCTGCAGGTTAGAAACATTCCCCAGCACAAAGCCGACGATACCGCCCACATAAATATTGCCGTTCACCGTCTTGAGTTCGACTTCGCCACGGTTGACGCTGTTCTCGACGGCAGTGCCGTCCGTGCCGTCGGCATACCCGACAATACCGCCGATATAGGCCTCAGAATCCTTAGTACTCCCTTCCGCATCGGCAAAGGAGACCTTCGCCGAATTGCTACAGCCGGCGACACGGCCCGCAGCATACCCGACAATGCCGCCCACATAACCGCCCGCCTTGACGGAGCCCCCGACGACGTTGCCGTTCAGGATATACGCTATCTGGTCATCCGCCGGGCTCGACATGTTGGCCGCAATGCCGCCCGCATAATAGACGGCACGCACATCCGTATTGTAGACGTTCACGTTCCAGAGGCCCGCATGCAGTTCGGTCACGACCGCGGCTGCATAGCCTGCCGTATCGCTACCGAAGGAACTGTTAGCCACGTTCAGGTCGTGGATTGAGCCCGCGCTCGTGCCCACGACATCGAACAGCGCCTGTTCCGCATTCAGGCCATAAACCGTATGGCCCCTGCCGTCGAAATCACCCACGAAGTACTCGTTGCGCTTCGTGGTCGTCCACCTCTTTGTGGCCAGCGTGGAGGTATCGGCACCGAACACGATGTCGTTCTTCAGGTAGGCACGTAGAGTCTCGTCGGCCCTGTTCGAAGTCGTCACGGATTCGAGAAAGCCGATCAGTTCCTCGGGAGATGTAATTTCGTAGGCACCTGACACAACCTTTGGGAGTTTCGCAGTACCGTCCCAGGCCGCAAACGACATCTGGGCAAAAGCGAGCACCAGCGCAGTCGTATAGATTTTCTTGAACATCTTGTCCTCCTTCCTTACCAAATACTTTGTCTAAAATATAACAATAAGTTTTTGCAACCCCGGGCCACTTTCGGCTAAAGGCTGCGCACCATGGCGACAGCCTGGCTCGCAATGCCTTCACCGCGACCCGTAAAGCCGAGCTTTTCGGTCGTGGTGCCCTTGATGCCCACCTGCTTCACGTCGATCCCGAGCACGCGGGCGATATTCGCCTTCATCTGGTCCTTGTGCGGGTTCACCTTCGGGCGTTCACACATCACGATACTGTCGATATTGATAATCTCGTAACCGGCCTTCTTGACTTCCTCTCCCACCTTGCGCAAAAGTTCCAGGCTGTCCGCGCCCTTGAACGCGGGGTCGGTATCCGGGAAGTACGTGCCGATATCGCCGAGGCCCGCGGCCCCGAGCAGCGCATCGCTAATTGCATGCAAAAGTACGTCGGCATCGCTATGGCCCAGCAAACCCTTCTCGTACGGGATATCCACACCGCCGATAATGCACTTGCGGCCTTCCACAAGCTTGTGAACGTCAAAACCGATTCCAGAACGATAAACCTTGTCCATGATAATTCCTTTTTTCTTTCTATACGAAAGATAAAAAATTTCCTTAAATTACGGGCAATAAAGTCGCTTCATTGCTTCTGCAAGTTCAGGAAAATCCGATTCGTCGATATAAAATTTCCGGTTATTTTTCCGGAAAATAAACACGCTGTGAGAAAAGATGAGCACCTTGAAGGAATGCACCTTGTAGGGCTTGGCCGTAGCGAACGGGAACGAGGCCTTCTCGTAGCAAGTACACAGTACAAAATGGTCATCGTACCATTTTACTTCGCGTACCACGTCTAGCGAATGGAAAGCATCAATAAAGAGTATCGCCGCCATTGCAAGGAAGACCGCGGCAGCAACAAACGCCCCGTCAACCGAAGACAATAGGCAAGACACTCCCATAATAGCGAGAATAAGCGCGCCCATATAACGCAGCACAATCTGGATTGCGCTTTCGTTTTTCTTCTGGGACTTGTACGTAAGGCATTCTTCCTCTTCTTCGGCATTGTCTGCCGCAGTTTCGGCAGCGGTTTCTACCGCAGTTTCCGGCGCACCGTCTTCCACCTCGTCCGCCTTTTGCGGCTTGGCTTGGTTCGGCTTCGCTGCACCGCACCACGGGCATTTCGGCTCGTAGTAATTAAACCGTTCTCCACATTCCGGACAAATCATCCTAATCCCTCACGCAGCGCACAGAATACGAACGGCTAAAACCATTCGTGATAACGTATGGCGAGTCAGAAGTGTTATCAAAGTTGATGCCATTAGCCATTAACAGGCTTGAGGCGTTTGCCGATGCATCAGATGCCATAAAATACGCATCCTTTTTGGTGGTCCACGTCACCGGAGATGCCGAGAAACCAAACATATCATCAAAGTTCGGCTTAGTCAACCAACCGGATTCCGCCTTCAGTCCAACACCAAAGGCCCCATCATTCTTGTATGTCGCATAACGTGCAAGTTCGCTCCACTCTTCAAGAGACGGAATATGCCAACCCGCAGGGCAAATCCCCTGCACCGGGGCACATGTTTGCGAAATAACTTCGTCCTTGGTTCCATGTGCCAGGTTCATTGCCGCATACCAGTTATACAGGCGCCCCGTAGCCTCGCATAAATCAATGTCATCCGAGCACCCCGTAAGGCCAATCATGTTCGGGACCGCAAGCGTATCGGAGTAGTTCAGGTTTTCCGCCATCCATGTCTGCTTGCCGATAGTCGTAACGCGGTAACGGCGCCCGTCGCGCGGGTCGGTAATATAGCCGCCTTGCTCTTCGACCGGAGTTCCCCGTGCCACCAACTGTTCATCAGAACATTTTTCCCATTGCACATATCCCATCGGGTTCTTACGCTTATCGTCAACTCGGGTAAAAAATCTATAATGTGGCAGCGAGACCCTCTGGTAAGCAAGGACGGAATCCGCATTGTAGTCACAGATGACATAGACCGTTTTATCCAGTTTTTTCCCGGATCCGACTTTTCCCAGGTCCGCAATGTCATCGCAACCATCCGTCACTTTTTTTGCAAATTCTTCCATAAGCATTTCTATAAGCGAATCTTTCTGTATACGGGTAAGCTCGTACGCACCACCGTTCTCCTTGCAGTAGAAATAATAGCCGTAGGCATCCTGCCGATACTCAATCGAATCGGGATCCGCATGGCAAGCTTCCAGGTTCGATTCACCGGCAAGGCTAGCGTAGTAATCCGCCTGTCTTTCATTTATCTCCACAAATACATACTTTCCGTCATGCTTTTCGCAATGGAAGTAAATGCCGTACAAGGTATCGCGCACAAAGGAAAGCGTATCCGTATTCGCATCGCAGGTGAATCTCGCTTCCACATCGGCAAGCCCTTCCAAAAACCGTCTCTTCGCATAATCCAGCGCTTCATATTGGTATTTCCCGTCGACATATGCGCAGTGGAAATAGGTATTCCAGCCCTTATAGCGGGTTTTCTCGAAATAAGGATGCACGAACAGTTCAAGCGTATCGGACTGTGCAGTGCATTGCGGAAGCGTTTTCAAATACTCCCTGTTCAAATAATCTACCGCATGGTCGTGATCCGAATCGTAATACCCGAGCTTGTTACGCCTTATTTCGCAATGGTAGTAACGGTCGTAAAGTGTATCCACCGCATATCGGACCGTATCGGCAAGCGACTCGCACGGTTCCAGCCCTGCGATAAACGCAAGCGAATCCGCTACAAACTTTGTGGTATCGTTGAAGGTGTACACCTTCGCTTTTCCAACATCCACATCGTCGCAAACATAATAAGCAGAACCGTAAGAGAAAGAACGCAGCTGGTCCTTTTCCCTATCGCACGGACGTTGGGTCGAAAGGTATCTCAAGGTATCGTTGGCGAGTTGCCACAAATCGGGTGTACAAATATACTGGGTAGAATCCTTCATATAGCCAACGCTCCAAAGACTATTTGCATCGCACCTGCCCATATAAAATCCGAGCGTATCGGTAGAAACGTATATCCAATAATAATAGGTATCTGTGCCCAAATATCTTACCGCACATCCAAACACAGTATCCCGGACTATTACATCTTCCCCCAAATTTCCCTTTCCACAAGAACCCAAAGCATAGTCACGGGCATCCTTCCAAGTCGTTTTATACCAAGTCTTAAGCTCCATAGCGGAATCCGCCGTCATATGGTACTGCGCATAATCATGGTTGCAAGCATAATACCAGGAATTATCAGCGGTAATTATATCGGCCCTGCCGCCATAAGCACAAACACCGTATTTCCGTTCAAGTTCCGTATAGTAACGCCGGAAATGCGTTCCACCCTTTCTCTGGTCACACACGAGGGTATCGCCACGAACAAGCACCTTTTTCGGCCCCGCCTGTGCAGAATCGGCTCCTTTAGCATAACAGGGATCCAAATCATATGCGTTCTCTATGGCCTTTTCGACAAAATACCACCAACTCTGGTCATTTACAAGCGACTGCACAAGCGTATCCAGCAACATCATGCTGTCTAGAGCGAAGTCGGCAAGTTCCTTCTCGGCGTCAAGATCTTCCCAAAGTCCGTCCCCCAAATCGAGCCTGAAATCATCCATATTCTCGACAAAAGACGAATCGTTCCCCTTTCGCAAGAAAAGCGCATACAAGAAACCTTTCTCCCGAGCAGAACGTCCGTAGGATTCCGCAGGCAACATCGGGCTCGGAATAACAAAATCAAAATTTTCCTTAAGCTTACGCAGGGTAAGTTTTTTCGCCACAGCAAAAGGATAACCTTCATCCACGAGCGATTCTACCATCGGGACTTCGACGTGCGTCATCAAGTCGACATGACAGATGGGCACATTCGAAATGTCGGTAATCATCTCGAACGTCACCTTCGCTCCGGCTTTGCTGTACGCATGCCAATTTCCTTCGACAAAAATTTTTACGTAGGGGGAAACATAGTCGATTTTCGGGAACTTGAAGTTTGCAGAATCCTTGTCCAGTACAACCTCCCCCTTCAACGAATCCCTTACTCGCAAGGCACTATCAAGAACAAGAAGGTGCGCCTTCGTAGGCGTAAAGGCCCTGGCGGGCACACGAATTTCACCGCTGATTACACGGTTTTTCAGCGGATATTCCCCCGAAAGGTCATGTTCCGAGATTGTCGTGTAATCCGTTTCCGCATTCTCGTAGTACGTATCTTCGTAATAGCAGCCGCCGGCAACGAGCGCAAAAAGCAAAAGCATACCGGCAACTATATGCACCGGGCCTTTTAACAAACGGAAGGGGCGACCCGAAATCATCCGCAGAAACCGTAACATATCGCATCCCTCTCCAGGCAAGTTTCCTTACCCTTCTGCACATCCATATCTATCCGGAAATCATCCATGTCTATCTTCACATGAAAGAGATATTCCTTGGTCACATCGCAGTCGTATCCATCTTCCTTCGCCCAAAAACTTCCGCTCGATTTCGAGATTTCAAATTCACCCTTCTTAACGAGCCTGCTGTAACTATAGTCTGCGCTATGGACGACAATCTTGCTCACATTCTTGCAATTAAAATCGGAGCAGCCGTAAATATCCACAAAAAGCGGTTCACCCACCTCATGCGCATACCAGTCATATTGATCCTTTGTACTTTTATACTGCAGGGCCAACCTTATCGACATCGGTTCTTTAGACTGTTCAATCTTGGCTGTCATGGACATAATCTGAACAGTCGAATCCTCTGCAGGAAGTTTCTTTATCTTTTTAGAAGATGCTTCGTAACCCCGAAAATTGAACGCCGAAAGGCTCTCGGCCTCGGCAAAGGCGACAATTGCCGTATCCGCGTCGGGCCAATACGACGACCGGACAACAACCCTGTCAAGGCGACTGCTGGTAGAATAATAGTCGTAAGCCGACCCGCACCCTCCAAGGGCAAGGGCGATGAAAGCCAGGACTATAAAAGCATTTTTCATTCTTTTCATAATCATCCTAGTCCCTCACGCAGCGCACAGATAACGCGCGAGTCAAGGCATCGTCGATTTTCATTTTCGGGTTTTCCGACGTATAGTCGAACTGCATCGGGAAAACTTTCCTAAACGTCAACCTCGAATAGACCTCCGCAGAGGCAAAATAAGCAGCCTCATCGGTGGTCCAAGAGACCGGAGCCGCAGAAAAGCCGAACAAGTCCTTTCCCTTCGATTTCATTGCCCAGCCAGTTTCCGCCTTCAGGGAGCCACCATAGCCCAGGCCGTCATTGTGGTACGACACATACTGGAACAAACGAGACCATTCCTCTACCGACGGGACATGCCAACCCGCAGGGCATATTCCCTGAACCGGTGCGCAAAGCCTCGCCTTTACCGTATCGGCATTGTAGTCCGAAGGGATATCCGCAATGGCATCCCAAAAATACAGCCTGCCCGTCGCCGAACACAAATTCGAATCCTTAGAACAGCTCGAACGGTCAACCAAGCCGGGTGAGGCAACCGTATCGTAGTATGCGAGATTTTCTGCCATCCAGGTCTGTTCACCTATAGTCACGACGCGGTAACTGCGACCATCGCGAGGGTCGGTTATAGAGCCGTTCACCACCTCTACCGGCGTACCCCGCGCAGCCAACTGCTCGTCGCTGCAGGCATCGAGCGGGATCTTGAGATTCGCGTGACTTTCCCTATTCGCATAGGCGTCATAATAATAGTAGTCCACCTTCAAGAACGTGAAATTCGAATCCATGTCGTAATCGCACACGACATAACGATAGCCGTCCAGAAATTTATTATAGTACCGCATCCACCTTTCGCCGGACGCATCGCACGGTTCCAGGGTCTTGATCCACTCGTCGGCAAGCTTGTCGCGCAGGTCATCATCCGAAATCCATTCATTTCTCCACTTGCCCCCTTCTTCGACGCAGTAATAGTAATACCCGTAAGAATCCCGCTTGTATTCCAGCGTATCCGATTCCGGATTGCAGGGTTCGAGACTCCCCGATTCGTGCAAGCTGTTGTAATGTTTCACTTCCCAATAGGGAATCTGGACGTAGGCATATTCATCGTGAGCGACTTGCGAGCAATGGTAGTACCCGTCGCTCAAGGCATTGATCCAAACTTCCTTGGTATTGTACGGGCAGCTGATAACTTCTGTAGTATCGGATTCGGCGGTGCACTTTTCAAGAGTCTTGGCAAATTCATCGCAGAAATGCGTCCGTCCGTCCCCTTCCTCGATTTCGTAGAACTTGATTGTAGAATTCCGGACTTCGCAGTGGTAAAATTTCTCGCTCGACGAATCATAATGGTACTTCACGGTATCGGCAAGGGTCATGCACTCCATTGCCAGCGAATCCACTTCGACAAGCGTATCCTCGACAGTCTGCGTAGTATCCGGCAACGTATCCACAGGGGATGGCCCAAAAGACCACCAGGACCAACCCCGGCACACGTAAACGGTATCCCTGAACACCTTCCGTATTTCCGTATTATAGACAATCGTGGTTCCTTCGACCCTCAAGGCATCTTCGTCGCAAGGCCCCAGGTAAAAATCACGCGTATCCTTGTACGACGCCTCGCTCCACGTTTTCGTGCCAAAGGAGGAATCGTCGAGTACGCGGTACTGTGCCGAGAGATGGCTACAGACATAGACTACCGAATCTTCTCCGGCGGCAAATTCCTCTTTCTTTTCGGGCGTAAGGGAGCAAGTGCCAAGCAGGCGCTCCAGCGGGTAATGGATGCGGTAAAAAGTTTCATCCGAAAACGCCTTTTTGTCGCACACCAGGGAATCGCCCTTGTACTTCGACCCTTCCACATTGACATAGCCGATGTTCGATACCGAATCCTGCACGCACGAATTCAATCCGTAAATGCGCTCGACGATGCTCTCCGTATGCCGCCAGTCCAACTGTGTGGAATCCTCGTTGAACTTCTGCAAAATCGAATCCAGGCGACTCCAGTTCTCTACGACATAGTCCGCAAACTTTACCAACATTAGGGAATCGTCGATTGTCCCGTCCGACAAGTCCAAGCGGAAATCCTCGACATTTTCAACAAACGCGCTGTCCGAACCGCCCTGCAAGAACATTGCATACATCGGGACCATCTCGGTATACTTCCTGTCGAAAAGTTCCGCCGGGGCCTTCACGTATTCCAGCCCGAAGTTCTCGACAAACGTCCGCATCGCAACCTGCTTGGCGGCCCTGAACGGGTAACCCTCGGCCACGAGCGATTCGACCAGCGGGACCTCCAGATGCGTCATCAGGTCGACACGCGCCCCCTCCACATCCGAGATGTCGCTGATCGTCTCCACCGTAAACGGGACCGCCTTGGAGCCCTGGAACTTCCATTTTCCCTTCACGACAATCTTCACGTACGGGGACTCGTAACTGTGCTTGGAAAACTCGTAACCGACAAAATCGTCCTCGACGATCTTTCCCTTCAGGGTATCGCCTTCCGCGAGGTCCGCATCAAGCTGGACAAGGAACACCTTCTCGGGAACAAAAGCGTTGCTGTTGGCATCCGACGGGATAACGATCTTCCCGCTCAGGGAACGGTCCTGCAGGGAATAAAAACCCGACATTTCGTGCTCGTTTACCGTCGTGTAGTCGGTATCCGCGTGTTCGTAGTAATAGTCTTCAGTACAGCCGGAAAACGCCATCGCAAACAACAGCGAAGCACTACAGGCAAGCATGCGTCCCATGGATTTATCTAGCAAGAAAGGCACCATTTCGAACTCCTCAGGTAACAAGTCTCGGAACCTTTCTGCGCATCCAGATCGATCTTTACATCGTCCACGTCTATTTTCAGGTGGAAGTAGTATTCCTTGACCACATCGCAGTCGTAGCCCTCTTCGTATGTCTTAAAATCATGCGACGGTCTGGAAATTTCGAATTCGTCTTTCGAGAGCAATCTCGTAAAGCTGTAATCCTCGTTGTGGGCCACGATCTTTTCGGCCTTCTTGCACGCGAAATCGGTACACCCGTAGACATCCACAAAAAACGTATCGCTTACGCTGCCGCTATAATAGTGTTCATTGGGAGTCTCGTAGCGCAATACCAGCTGTATCGAGAACACATCCTCTTCCGGCCCGACATTGCTCCAGACGTTGAACTTGTAAATCGTCGAATCCTTGGAAACATTACGCTCGAGGCCATCGGCCTGCGGAGAATAGTTGCCATAGACAAAAAGGCCGGAATGGCTCGTATCGGCGGCAAACTCGAACAACGCGGAATCCGCATCCGGCCAGTACGCCAAATAAACCTTGGCCATATTCAAATTTTTATCGCTCTCGTAATAATCATACGACGAGCACCCCTCCAACATGAGAAGTGCCGCCACAAAAAAGAGAGCAGCACATCTTTTCAGCTTCATACCCTAAATATACATTCCCTGTATACAAATAAGATAACCCGGTACAATAACCCCGATAAAATGACAAGGAACCGCCCCGAAAGGCAGTTCCTTGCAAAATTTTGCGTTTTTTCGCAGGTAGCTGGCGCCAAAAAGCGACTAGCCGATCAGCGCGAAACCGGGCACGACGCTCAAGGCAAGCAGGGCGATTGCCGCCACAGAAACCATGAACTTGAGCATGTAGCTGTACGAAGAAGACGTGCAGCAGCACTTACATTCGCACTGCTTCTTGCTCGGGGCGAACAGCACGAAGGCGATGCGCAGGTAGTAAACCGCGGCCACCAGCGAAAGCACGAAGGCGAAAATCGCCACAGCGCTAAGGTCCGCAGAGAACGCGCCCGTAAAGAGCGAGAACTTCGCGAGGAAGCCCGATGCAGGCGGAAGGCCGGCAAGGCTTGCAAGGCTCACAGCGACACCAAGCGCCACGAACGGATGCCTGCGACCAGCACCGGCGATGTCTTCGAGGTTTTCGTTCTTGTCTTCCTTGCCGGCGAGGTAGGCAATACCCGTGAGGGCGCCCGCACTGGCGATGGCATAGGTAATGAGGAAGTAGAACATCGAGCCAAGCTGCACCGTGCCTTCGCCCACGTAGTTCGGGAGAAGCAAGCCAAGCACGATGAAGCCCGCGTTCATCACGGCAGAGAATGCGATGATGCGGCGGATGGACTTCTGGGCAAGACCGCTGAATGCACCGACGACAATCGAGAGCACGGCGACAATGATAACCACGTGGTACAGCGACGGGCTCTGGCCCGCGGCAGTCACCGGTTCGGCAAGGTTCCAAGCACCGGCAACACCGGCGCGCGTCACGAGCATGCCAATCCAGAGGGAACCGAGGGCGGCAAGGGCGCCGACCTTCACGACGGCAGCCATAAAGCCGGTCACCGCGACAGAAGCACCCGTGTAGACGTCCGCGACCCAGTAATGCACCGGAGCGGCACCCGCCTTGAACAGGAGCCCGAAGATAGCGAGAAGCGTACCCACGGCGTAGAGGGACTCGCGGCCTTCGAGGATCGTGGTGCTGAAATGAGTCGTTCCGGTAGCGCCGTACACGAGCGACACACCGTAAAGGAACACGGCACTAAAGATGGAACCCGAGACGAAGTACTTGAACACGCCTTCGCCCGCGTTCTGGTCTTTGCGGCGGATACCCACGAGGGCATACACCGGGAAGCTCGTAAGTTCCATGGCGACAAACAGGGCAAGGAAATCGATGGCCTGAGTCATGAGGACCGCACCGCACGAGGCGAGGAGCATAAGCCCGTAGGCTTCGCCGCCCTTGTACTTCTCGTGGGCGAGCGTCCACTGGAGACCAGCGACACCCAGGAGGGCGCAGAGCAGCACCGTCACGCCGAGCAGGCGGCGGATCGGGTCCATCGCGTAAAGGTCATGGCAAGTACCCGTAGAAACCAGGTAGAACGAAGCCATGCCGAGAACCACGAACACGGAGGCAATCCAGGGAATGACCTTGTGCTTGTTCTCGTCCTTGATAAAGGGTTCTGCAGCGAGAGACGCAAGCGCGCCGAGCGCGACCAGAATTACCGGGAAAAAGTTAACGATACTAGTCATTGGAAGCCTCCTCGCTCTTTACAGCAGATTCATCTTGACTTTCCATCGGGATGTCGAATTCCTCGTAAGCGTTGTTTCCAGCGCCCTGCATTTCGGCATCTTCGCGCTGTTGCTTTTCGAGAGCGATTGCAGTCGCCTTGGCCATGTTGGCCTCGGTCTCGATAACCTGCTTGATAAGTTCCTTGCGTTCCTCTTCGGAGAAACCGGCCTTGATCAAGGAGGAATCGAGTTTCGCGATATCCGCAGAAGAAACGATATGGGATTCGAGCGGTTCCGTTTCCGTCTCGAGCTCTTCGTCGACTTCTTCAAGTTCTTCTACAGGAGGCACGTCCATCTGCTCGTCAGCAACCTGTTCCACACTCTCATCGTTGTAGATGTGCAGGGAGTTCGTGATGAACGCCGGGTGGAAACCGAACACGAGGAGCAAGACAAGCATCACGCCATAGGCAAAGCCTTCGAGGTGTCCGCAGCACTTGCCCTCGGTGTATTCACGGGCAGGCTTGCCGAAGATGACCTTCTGGATAAAGCGGAGCACGTAGGCCGCCGAAAGGATCATGACAAAGCCCATGATACCGGCACAGACGGCGCTCAGGTCCCAGAGGGAAAGGAGCACGGAGAATTCGCCGATAAAG
>Ga0265298_10003612_pt1 | contig 20309 bp, 16 predicted proteins | sample AusTroGonzalo_MG_3_FD_193486 | JGI IMG/M metagenome (GOLD analysis project Ga0265298, IMG submission 193486) | Bovine rumen microbial communities from tropical cattle in Woodstock, Queensland, Australia - Gonzalo_01 | ecosystem: Host-associated > Mammals > Digestive system > Stomach > Rumen ... | reverse complement strand
TCAATCCTTCAATTCTTCAATTCTTCAATTCTCATAATCCACCTCATGATCGAGTTTCTCGAGGAAATCCTCATACACCTCCTGCTCCACATCACCCATGGCATATTCCTTCTCCGCATCCTTACGGATCTCGGCAATCCATGTACGACGGGCTTTCACATAATCCTCGCGGATCCGCTCACAGGCAGCCTCGTCGAGTTCGTCCAGATGGTAATAGTCAAGAATCATCTGATAGCTCCATGCCCAACGATAGTCGCGGTAACTGTTATGGATATCAGCAAAGCGGTCGAGCACCTGTTGGATATTGTCAAAGACACCTCCCTTGATATCACTGATCAGACGCTGCTCCTCACTCTCAGGCATCAGCAGACCGCTCAGATCCACCCATCTACCCTTGCCGATACTGCTAACGGGCTTCCCTATATAACCTTCTTTCTGGGCACGTTTCAGGACGGCACCCATATAGATACGCAATGCGATGTCATAGTACTTCAGTCCTTTGCGCAGAGAAGAGGCGTTGATCACATACTCGTGGAAGTTGTAACTCGACACATTCTCACCCGAGGCGTGACGCAAGTCTTCCAGGATCTTGATACCCTGCATAATCTCTCCCACGGTGAAAGGCGACAGCCAGTCGAAGTTGATGATACTCTTACGCGACAGCTTCGAGCGCTTATCACGTTTCGGCCATTTCTTGATATCACGATACAGACCGACTGTTGTGATGTTACGTCCCGGCACCAGCACCATCTGGTCGCCATAGGCTATCAGATAAGAGAACGGCAGATTACGGGTGTCGGGATGGTGCATCAGTTTGCCGAAGCAGACGGAGAAGGCACCGATGGTGGCAGGCATCAGGATATAGGCTCCGGAAGCCGTCTTCGTACCGCGCTCCAGTGTTCCCCAGTGCATCGGGCCCATCTTATAGGCATGGTTCGAGAAGTTGGTGTTTGAGCCGGCATTATAGAAAGAGAACTCACCGCCAATGAGCAGTGAACTCTTATGATGCGAAGCCGAGAACGGACCGCAGAAGGCGGCACAGGCCTCACCGTTGGCCATGAACGAGTTGGCGAAGAAGAGACTGGCCTCGGCCGTGAACCCGTTGGTAATCTGACAGGCCTCTCCCACGAAGCAATCCTGCATCTTCACGGAATTATTGATGGAACAACCGTCGCAGATGATCGAGTTCTCACAGATCACACCCGTGCCGATGAACACAGGCGCATCCGTCGAGCTCATCACCGTACACTCACTCAGTCGTGCAGCCCCACTGATCTCACAGTCACCCTTGATGATGGTGTTCGTGATATCCTTGGCATTGATGATCTTCACGTTATTGCCGATAAATCCGCGCTCAGGTCTTGACACGCGCAACTCATCCTCGATCATCTGTTCGAGAATACGCTTCAGTTCCTTGTCGGTGTTGTATTTCACCATGAAGGCGGCCATCTGACTGTTCAGCTCTCTGAAGAGCGTCACGTTTCCGTCGCCCATCTCATTCAGCACACTGATGATGCTGCCTTCACCATAGGTGGCGTCGTCTGTCGTCTCCAGCGTACAGATATTCGAGAGATAGCAGTCATTGCCTATCGTATAGTTGTTGATATAATTTCCGACTTTCTCTATCAGACAATCATTACCGACGGTGACGTTTCTCAGGGTCGCGTCATTAATACCAGAATGCTTGAAGAAGCCTTTGCTCACCTCCACCTGTTTGTTGAACTCTCCCAGACGGATATCGCCATAGAATACGACACGATGGAAATTATACGGCTTAAAATTCTCATGCACCTTCACCTTCTGCCAGTCCTCCGCCCAGCAGACATTATTCTCCAGCACCTCAATCTCTGATGGCGTGAGTTGTCTGTAGTCACTCATAAATACTTATTTTTGAATTTGTTTCACTTCATTTATTAGGATACGTTCATCCATCCTCATCTCCCTCGTCTACTCCTCTATCGTATAGAGGAAGTCGTTATACGGATACTTCTGAACATGCAACTCGCGTACTCGCTTGTAGATGATATTACGGAGTTCATCGATGTTCTGTTTGTTCTTTGCCGAGATAAAGATACACTCCAGATAATGCTGGTTCTCACCCGTCTTCGCCATCCAGGTCTTCTGCAGGTCTTCCAGCGTATAGTTCTCCTTCGTCAGAGGCGTCAGGTCGTCCTCCTCCTTCTCCACCCATGTATAGGCATCGATCTTATTGAACACGAGCAGCGCCGGCTTATCAGCACAGCCAAGCTCTTTCAGTGTCTCTTCCACCACCCGTATCTGCTCCTCGAAGTCAGGGTGCGAGATATCCACCACGTGCACCAGCAGATCAGCCTCGCGCACCTCATCGAGGGTACTCTTAAAGCTCTCCACGAGGTCGGAAGGCAACTTACGGATGAATCCTACGGTATCAGCCAGAAGGAAAGGCAGATTGTCGATAGTCATCTTCCTGACAGTGGTGTCAAGGGTAGCAAACAACTTGTTCTCGGCAAACACCTCACTCTTGGCAAGCAGGTTCATCATCGTCGACTTTCCCACGTTTGTATATCCCACAAGGGCCACACGGATCAGACGACCACGGTTCTTGCGCTGGGTGGTCTTCTGCTTGTCGATCTCAGCCAGGCGCTGCTTCAACAGGGTGATACGCTGTAAGATGATACGACGGTCGAGCTCCAACTGGGTCTCACCAGGACCACGGAGACCCACACTACCCTTACCGCCACCAGAGCCGGAGCCACCGCCCTGACGCTCCAGGTGTGTCCACAATCGCTGCAGACGGGGCAGCATATAACGGTGCTGGGCCAGTTCCACTTGTGCCTTGGCCTCAGCCGTTTGGGCACGCATGGCAAAGATATCCAGGATCAGCGAGGTGCGATCGAGGATCTTCACCTGTAATTCTTTCTCAATATTCCGGATCTGCTTGGCAGAAAGCTCGTCGTCGAAGATCACCATACCCACAGGCTGGGGGATCTCCACGCCGTCGGGCATCTGTCCGCCATTAGCCAACTGCCACTCGCTCAGCTCATCCATCGCCTCGTCATAGGCATCCTGGCACTGCTTGATATATTCCTTGATCTCCTGCAGCTTTCCGCTGCCTACATATGTCGTCTGACTCGGGCCACCCACCTTCTGGGTAAACCGCTTCACCGTCACGGCACCTGCCGTGTCGGCTAAGAACTCCAATTCGTCAAGATATTCATTGGTTTTCGCTTCGTCTTGCTCCCTCGTAATCAGGCCCACCAAGACTGCCGTTTCCGCCTTTGCTTCAGATATTACAAATTCTTTCATTCAGACTTTCTTCAATTTGCTTACAAAGATACTTCTTTTTTGTCACAGATGAAACAGATTAACACAGATTAATAAAAAAAAACGAAGAATCCTGTGTCTGTTTTTCTAGAATTTTGTACTTTTGCAGAAATTTCAGACCATCTAAAACAATAATTATTATGAGAGTAATCATTCAAAACGACTACCAGAAATTGTCTCAGTGGGCAGCTAACCATGTTGTCGAGCGTATCAATCAGTTCAACCCGACACCCGATCATAAGTTCGTGCTGGGTCTGCCGACCGGTTCTTCTCCCATAGGCATGTACAACGCGCTGGTAGAAGCAAACCGTGCAGGTAGAGTATCCTTCAAGAATGTCATCACATTCAACATGGACGAGTATGTTGGCCTGCCCGAGACACATCCGGAAAGCTACCACGCTTTCATGGCACGTAATCTGTTTGATCATATAGATTGTCCCAAAGAGAATATTCATATCCTCAACGGCAACGCTCCCGACCTGAACGCAGAATGTGCACACTATGAGCAGATGATTCTCGAGGCTGGCGGCATCGACCTGTTCATCGGCGGCATCGGTCCCGACGGACATATCGCCTTCAACGAGCCGGGTTCTTCACTTCGTTCCAGAACACGTATGAAGACTCTGACCACAGACACACGCATCGCCAACTCTCGCTTCTTTGGTGGAAATCCTGAGAACGTGCCTGCTCACGCCCTTACTGTTGGTGTGGGAACTGTCATGGATGCCCGTGAGGTCATGATCCTGGCCAACGGTCACGGTAAGGCTCGCGCCCTGCAGGCTGCCATCGAGGGTAGCGTCAACCATATGTGGACCATCAGTGCCCTGCAGATGCACGAGCACGGTATCATCGTGTGCGACGAGGAGGCTGCCGACGAACTGAAGGTTGCTACCTACAAGTACTTCAAGGACATTGAAAGTGACAATATTCTTTAACACAAATGAAGATTAGAGAATGAGAAAGACCCTCTTCCTTTCTATCTTCCTAACGTCATCAGTCTTCACCCAGGCTGATGACGTTACGGTTTTATCCCCAGACAGCAATCTGCAGGTGACTATCAGCACCAACGATGGGGACGTGACCTATGCCGCCACGCTCGGCGGGTTACAGGTGCTTGAGAAATCTTCCCTGGGACTGAAGACAAGCGTTGGCGACTTCACGCATGGACTGACCATGAAAAATTGTCACAAAAAAGAAGTGTTCGACTGCTATACCATGCGCAGCACCAAGGCTGCCTCGTCCGAATACCATGCCAACCAACTGACACTCGACTTCGAGAATCAGGAAGGACGGACGTTCAGCATCATCTTCCAGGTCAGCAACAACGATATCGCCTTCCGCTACAGTATCCCTCGTCAGCAGTTCGATGGCAAGGAATACAAACGTGCGATCGTCTATCAAGAGAAAAGCAGTTTCCTGTTCCCCGACAGGACCACCACCTTCATCTCTCCTCAGATCGGACCAGAGACTGGTTGGGAACAGACGAAGCCCAGCTATGAGGAGGGCTACTCTGCCGACGCCCCCATGGCCGTCAGATCCCAATACGGTCATGGCTATATCTTCCCGGCACTGTTTCATGTTCAAGGCGGAAAGAGTCAGCAGGAGGGCTGGGCCTTGGTCTCCGAGACAGGTGTGAGCAGTGGCTATTGCGGCTCTCACCTCTCCGACTACCAGTCGGGCACCGGCTATACCGTCGCCTACCCCGACAAAGGCGAGAACAACGGTTTCGGCTCGGAGTATGCCGGCATCCCCCTTCCCGGTGAGACCCCTTGGCGCACGATCACCGTAGGCACCAGTCTGAAGCCTATCGTTGAGACCACCATCTCTTACGACCTGGTGACTCCTCTCTACGAAGCCTCCACCGACTACCAGTCGGGTCGCTACACCTGGAGCTGGCTCATCTGGCAAGACAACTCCATCAACTACGACGACCAGGTGAAGTTCATCGACCTGGCTTCGGCCATGGGCTTCGAGTACTGCCTTGTCGACAACTGGTGGGACACACAGATCGGTCGCGAGCGCATCGCCGAACTCTCCCAGTATGCTCAGTCGAAAGGTGTTCATCTGATGCTGTGGTACAACTCCAACGGTTTCTGGAACGACGCGCCCCAAGGACCACGCGACTGCATGAATACCAGCATCGCCCGTGAACGGGAGATGGCATGGATGCAGCGCATCGGCATCAAGGGCATCAAGGTCGACTTCTTCGGTGGCGACAAGCAGGAGACCATGCGTCTCTATGAGGATATCCTCAGCGATGCCAACCGATACGGTCTGCAGGTCATCTTCCATGGCTGTACCATCCCTCGCGGATGGGAGCGCATGTACCCCAACTACGTGGCCTCCGAGGCCGTCCTTGCCAGTGAGAACGTGTTCTTCAATGAAGGGGCAGCCATCCGTCAGCCGTTCGACCTCACCCTCCACCCCTTCTGTCGGAATACAACAGCCTCCATGGACTGGGGTGGCATCATCATGAACAAGTATCTCTCGAAGGACAATAAGAGTCGGCATAGTCGTAAGACGACCGACATCTTCGAGTTGGCTTCAGGCATCATCATGCAGACCAGCATCCAGTGTGTGGCCATGCAGCCCAACAACCTCACCGAACTGCCTCAGTTTGAGATGGACTTCCTGCGCCAGCTTCCTACGACATGGGACGAGACCTGTTTCATCGACGGCTATCCCGGCAAGTACATCATCCTCGCCCGTCGCCATGGCGACGACTGGTATGTGGCTGGTCTCAACGCCAAGAAAGAGCCGATCACGCTGACCCTCGACCTCTCCTTCCTGTCCGATGACGCGACACTCTATATAGACGACACGAAAGGAGCACCTATACAGACCACGCTCAAGCGCGACAAGAAAGGACGGGCCAAGATCACACTACAGTCTAACGGCGGTATGGTGATCTACTGATCCGCTGAGAGTCACAGAACGAAAAAGCCCTCATCAATCGATGAGGGCTTTATATTTCTTATTCATTCTTTCTCCTTAATCCTTCTTTCTCCGCCACGGGAAGATGATCCTGACCATATCCTTGCGTTCCTCTTTTTTCAGGAAGAATGCCGAGGTGACAAGCAGCAGCAGACCTTCCGTGGCCATGACATGAAGCAGACCGTTCAGCGGACCGTCCACCTCCGACCATTTCAGATAATAGGCACCGCAGAAGATCAGGACAGAGATCAGTGTCATCATCAGGAAGGGCGTATACACCTCCTTGACGAAATACATGAAGGGGAACTTAAACTTCCTGGTTGCCACCCACACCGTGGCCGAGTGGTTCACCACCTCCAGCACAGACATCCCGATGAACACCGTCCAGAACGGCAGTCCCTGCTTGAGCAGGAAATAGGCCAACGGGAGAATCAGAATCATCACAGAGATCTCGATGATCTGATATTCCTTCATCTCACCAATAGAGATAAAGAACTGGTTCACCAGCTCATGAAGAGAGCGCAGCAGATGATAGATGCTGATGGCCAGCAGGAAAGGGATGACATGCTCAGGCACATGTCCCAACCAGAACTGGACGATGGGACGCGCGAAGATCAGCAGCGGCACCACGATCAGCAGGTAGAAGATGAACGTCACCTTCGCATTATAGCCCAACAGCTTGTAGAAGGTACGTTTCTCGTCATAGGCAGCCGAGGCATTGATCTGAGGCTTGTAGGCCGTGTTCACGTTCGTCACCAGCGTGCTGACACCACCCATCATCTGATAGGCGATGGTACGCGCCGCATTCACGGTGACACCTCCCGCGAGGTTCAGGATGAAGTTCACACCCTCGTGTGTCAGTTGGTTACCCGTATTACCCAGGAAGTTCCAACCGGCAAAGCGCCCCATATCCTTGATCAACGACTTATCCCACAGCCAGTGGAACTTCGACTCGACGAAATGACGATGACAATAGAGAGCCGTGACCGTCAGCATCAGGATCGTCACCACCAGCAACAGCACGGAATAGTTGATCAGCTGCTCGAACGGGCCGATAGATATCAGGAAGATGATGACAAGGCGCAGCGCATAGTCCATGATGGAGAACAGCGCATACACATCCATCCGCTCGTTGGCTATCAGCAAGGCATCGTAGGGTACGGTCATCATAGAGACAATGGCCGTGGCGATGGCCAACTGGAACAAGACCTTGGCCACAGAGAACTGCTCCGGAGTCAGGTTCAGGTGCATGAACACCACCAGTCCCACCGTCTCCATCAAGACGAAGAACAGGCCAGCCAGCACCAGTTGTATCTGCACACCTGTATTGAATATCTTGTTCTGCTGTTTCTCGTCGCCCAGTCCTTTCGTGTAATTAAGGAACCTCTGTATCGCAGAGGAGAAGAAGATACGCAAGGAATGGAACATCAGCACGACGCCGCTCACGATATTATAGACACCGAAATCTTCTATGCCCAATTTCTCCAACAGAACTCGAGCCGCATAGAAACCCAACAAAATGACAATGATGCTCCTTACGAAAAGGAACACCGAATTTCTGAATATCACCTGTTTAGCGTCTAACTGCTTCATATCATAGAGGAATCTGCCAGCTGTTTTTTCTTATCCAACTGGCAGCATCTTTCCAATTTGCGTGCAAATTTACTGATTTTTTTCGATACAGACAAGAAAAGACTAGAAAAATATAGTCTGCCCCTCTTCCCATTCATTTTCCACGGTGAAGGAGAACGAGCTGGAACGTGTCGCAGACGCTTCCCGACTGAACAGATTTCCACGACAGACCGTGATACGGTTGCGCGTAATCGGGATACTGTCTATCTGTCTCTCTGTCAGCACAGCCAAGCAGGAATCCGTCTGCTGGTAGCCCTCCACCGTCACCGTCAGATACTGACTGTCTTCGCGCGGTATCGTGTATATCTCATATTGTCTGACATTTCTATCGACATCACAGAACTCTTTCTGTTTCGACTTGACGACACCCCAGCCCGTCGTAGCGTCAACAGTGCCCGACCCTCCTTCATAGGCAAAACGGATCCTATTGACGGATGCCGGCGGTGCATCATCGAGCTCAAAGCGCACCTTCGCCACGATACGTCTCAGGGACAACACACGTTCTACCGGCTCGTCACCAACGATCAGACTGCCACCATAGAGGAAAGTGTCTGAATAGCCTATGCCCTCCGACTGATTGGAGAACCTGATCTTCTGTGCATTGGTCATCGTCGGGTTCTTGGAACTGTTGTGTGCGAGAGCCACCAGATAATAGTGACCTGCAGGCAAGAGAAAGCCCACCTGTCCGAACCCCGCGTCTCCCGCCTTCTGGTTCACCTGTTTTACCCGCAGCCCCGTCTCGTCATAGACCGCCACGTTCAGTCGGGTACTCACCTCCCCCACTGCCGCCCTCGTCCTGGCAGGAAAGGGCACCTGTTCGAAACTGGCGACACGCACCACAACATTGGGTGTTTCCTTGTCACTAGCCTCTGAAAGATCATCGGCATTCATTTCCTCACACGATGCCACAGAGAGCATCATCATACTCACGAGAACGCATGACAGCGGTCTGCCCACACGACCTATACAAGAAAAGCAGAAGTGCTTGTTCTTCATAATGTTACCATTTAAGTCAAACAATGATTGTACACTGCAAAGTTAACTTAAACCTGTCACATTCCGATTAAACCCGTTGGATATTTAATATTTTTTTACTCTTATTTGATGGTCTCACTTTTATTTCGTACCTTTGCAAACAAAAGAAGACAACAATGGCATACATGAATCAATATACCCAGTCGGACGACTTCCGTCGCGACGAACTGATCCGCCTCATCGAGCACAGTGTGGAAAAACTGACGCTGGCCGAACTCGAGGCGCTCTACTACGATATGACCACCAAATCATACATCAACGACTGACCGTCCCATCACACTGCCCGGACGAGGCTCTTCTGTTGCTTTTCCACAACCACAGAAGATAACCTTCCATCCGTATCCAAGCCCCCGTATCAGTCCATCTTCGTCATGTGATAGCCCATACGTCGCAGTTGCATGGCAGCACCAAACAGGTAGAGCTGACGCAGACAGGCGACATACCCCTCGAAGGCCTCCTTCGTACCAGGCTCAAGACGCTGGTGCATCAAGGCGTTATACACCCGTGAGGCACACTCGCCCGTCAACTTCTCCAGCACGATATAGTCGGCACCCTGTAGCGACAGCACCTCCTCGCGGATATACTCGTCCATCGCATCGTAGCCCCGCTTGTCGCGCATATAGACATAGAGGTCCTCGATCTTCGAATAGATCTCCCACTCCGTGTCCCACATCTTCGCCACAGCCATGCCGATATACATCATCCAGCCGAGCGAGGCCGAGGGGAAGTCCTGGAACTCACGGATACCGTCGGGGATGTAAGCCTTGGCTATCGCCTCCCACTTATCCTCCACGTCGGGACACTCCGGCAGCCGCTCGTCCACTTCCTTGATGCTCAGCAGGAACTGATGCAGGTCGGTGTGTAGTTGCTCTTCAAAATTCTCCATCATCTTTTTCAATCAAGAATATAAAAGCCAGCCTCTGTGGGATGGTCGAGCACCATGCTCTTCGGATCCTCCTTGGTCAGAAGCCAAGTCATCCAGATATCGCCAGCGGCTCCACCTATGAAGAAGATGCCCCAGAAAAGCAAGGGCAGGTTGCCGATGAGCAGCGCCACAACCGAGGGGATGATACCCATCACGATACAAGGCATCATGGCTCCTTTCATATAGTCTGGGATACGCATCGGCTCATCGCAGTGGCAATAAGGGGTGAGCATCTTCCACATCACGCCAAAGCTGATGCTCTTCCATCCGCCAGGCGCATAACAGGCCCATGTGATACCGTGAATAAGCTCATGTATCACGACGCCGACTATCAAGCCAAAGAAAGCCACATACCATTGTGTCTCGCTGCCCAACAGCTCCGCATAAGGCTTGCGTCCTACCCAAATATAATAGAACGGCACCAGAAACACGACTGCCGACACCAACAGGATGACAACGCCAAAGATATTGGCCTTGGCTATATCTATCGATACTTTACGTTTGTTCTCTTCTGACATATTCACAAAACTTACTTTTATTAAAAACAACGACAAAGGTACTCATTATTCCCATTATTTTCGTATTTTTGCACCGATTATTTAGGATTGTTTATGATTATGGCAAAGCGAGAGTATATACAGGCCAACAAGGATTGGCTGGAGGCCAAGGCCAAGGAAGAGGGCGTGAGAGCACTGCCCAAGGGTATCTATTACAAGGTGCTGGGCGAAGGCAACCAGGACAGTGCGAAGCCAACCGTGCGTAGTATCATCACAGCCCACTACACGGGTAAAACGATCGACGGCAAACAGTTTGACAGCAGTCGTGGCGGTGTGCCTCTGGCCTGCCGTCTCTGCGACCTCATCGAAGGATGGATCATCGCCATCCAACAGATGCACGTCGGCGACAAGTGGGAGCTTTACATCCCTGCCGAGATGGGCTACGGCAAGTTCTCCCAGCCCGGCATCCCTGGCGGTTCAACCCTGATCTTCGAGATCGAACTCCTGTCTATCGCATGACGCTCCCCAATCGCGGTCCCTGAGCCTGTCGAAGGGAATACCGCGGGAGCCTGTCGAAGAGAACTTCAAATTTATCGATATGAAAACGAGATATAAAATAGTATTAGCAGCATTTGCCATTCTTGTTGTGGGTATTGCAATGTATATCACACTTCCATTCCCAAAATTTGAGCAGATTCAAGTTTTTAGAGCTATTTCAACTCCAGACGATAAAAAGGGCATATTCTTAGATCGTTTATACGCTTACAATCACTATAATTATGTTCATAAAGGTATGTCATTTAGAGAAATACCGTGTTATAGCAGTGATGGAAATAAGCATATTCTTGACATAAAATTCAATTGGGATAATAGTATCAGTATCTCTGAAAGAGACAAGACAACTACATTACACATAGATAGTATTGATTTTGAAGAGTCATTATCTTATGGCATTGCACATTTAGTAGGTAACGAGTACCGTTTTGAAATTGTTCCCGAAGATGCATTTTTTGAAAGCATTTCATTCTATGACTCTAAGCAAATATGTGACTCGGTGTCATATATGGTTTGTGACTCTAAGCAAAGATGTTACTCGGTGCCATATATGATTACTCTTTATAGACAGAAACGTTCTCTTCCGAATGGCCCCAAAAGATATGGCTTTGAATTGTATATAGACAATCAGCGCCTTATAACTGGCAAAGGAGATAGGCCCTTTTTTAACTATTAAATAGGTGAGGAGGTGAATAAACAATAGCCTAGTTGCGGACATTTCGGGGCCACTTGTTTTTACCTGGCAGGAAAGTCGGAGTTTCCTGCCAGGTTTCTGTTACTTTACCGGCATGAAACTCCCAGTTTGCCCTTGCCCTTTCTTTATGCGGATTCATGGTGGTATGCGATTTATAAATATTGTGTGCCAAATATCACACGCTTACCCATGAAATACAAATAATCCCCCTCACACATTTGGCCGTTTCAGACAAATTGCCTATATTTGCCCTCGATATCAACCAAGATGATAAGCTATATCAGACGGCCTTGGCTCTGAATGAATAGAATTCACACATAAATGAAGAAGTTAATTATCTTTTTTATTCTATCCATCGCGAAATGCCATGTACTGTTTTCACAAGAAAACTTAGTGGTGTTTTTTACAGATGCTATAACAAATGGTGTTCCTGTTTATTCCTGTGATACAGGTGTTGACAGTATCGCTACTGTTAAGGAAGATCCTGAAAAAGAAAACTGGCATGATGTGGAAATATTAGGGCAGTCAGAGAGTAGGTACAAGGTAAGCATCACAGCTATTAATGAAGATAATGTTGCTCCTATAAATGGTTGGGTAGATAAAGAACAATGCGGAGTGTGGTTCTGGGGCAAAAGTATAAAAACAGACCTATGGGCGGTTAGTCTATACAACATGCCTGATCGACCATATCCATTCATAAAGATTACAGACAAACACATTGACGGCTTTGATAAATATACAGATACTAAAAGAAAGGCAGTCCCTGTGCTTGATTATAAACTGTATAATGGTAAATATTGGATAAAGACGGTGATAATTAAAGATAAAAAGAAGATTATAGGATGGACGACAAATTACTGTCCTAATGTATATGGCTCTTGCAATTAAACGTTGACAAGTTCAGTAAGAATCATTGCACTGCGGGAGAGCTCCTTTATGTTGATACCAGACGTAAATAACTAATCAAATTGAATATTATAATTCTCAAAAGTATATCGTTATGAAGAATGGGAATAAGTTGTTCTTCTTTATGTTTCTATGCTTAATTGTTTCTTGTAAACATGGCATTAATGATTCTAGTATTATTCCATTAGAAGAATTTTCTCTTAGGAATAAGTCATTGGATTCTATAGCTCGAAATGTGTTTACACAATTAAATATAGACACATGCCAGGAAGTTGTGGTTTTAGACCTTATGTGGGTTAATAACGAAAAAGCGTATCTTCTGTCTCTTCATCGAAAAAGTGATCTGATGGATAATTATATAAGTTGGTATAATCGAAGAATTGTGGGATATACGACCATAGGGGAATATCCAACCATCATTCTTTCTAATGTAGACAATCATGGGGTCTTTCTTGATATCTTTGCTTCAGATTTAGATCTAGGTGAGAATACCAAAGAATTTACGTTCATGCACGTTCCTAAAAACAGATATCGATGGATTTCTGATGAAGGTCAGCAATTACAGTGGCAAAATAAAGCTTACCTGTACGAGCCGACATTCATCGTTTGTAGGCCAAAAGGATTGAACGACTACGAAATAACATATACTAATTCTCCATTTTAAAGATTTGTTATTCGGTTTAATCTATAATTCCTCCATCTCTTCATAAGTGAATTCTCGGCGGTGTAGGAATTCTTTTTTGATAAAACGGTATTGTCATTCATAAGAAGGAAGGCTCCTGTAATGATGGTCGCAAATAATCCCCCTCACACATTTGGCCGTTTCAGACAAATTGCCTATATTTGCCCTCGATATCAACCATATATCGCATGGGATGGCAAAAGAGTGAGATTTTCTTATTATGACAGTATTTACTCAATTCGAATATACATATGATGAGAATGGTAATAAAAAAACACATAAAAAATAAAGTAACCATTCTATTTACTTTGCTTTTTATTCTTGGGTCTTTCTATAGTTGCAATGTGTCTGAGAAACATTGTGGATTCCGATTAAGCGAATTCGTCATAGATGATGTAAGATTAGGATCCATTATTGATTCTATGGTGGAGATGCATCTGCCTATATTGCAATCAGACAAGGAAAAGAAGGTTCTTTCACTTAACTTTGCCCGAAAGGATTCTGCTTTATTGTTTGTTTTCTCCTTAAGGGGAGAGGATGAATTGATAAACAGGTATATCTATAGAGAAAACAAAAGAATTGTAGGCTATACTAACTCTGGAGATATAGATGTGATTTTGTTATCTGATATAGATGATTTATCAGAACTTGGTCAACAGTACGGGAGGTTCATTCATCCTACGGGCAAACATAAAGCATTTAAATATATGAAGTTTCCTGAGAACCTTTATATTGGGGATAACTTAAATACGTGGCCTGATTTTGAGTTGGTATATGATCCAACTTATATCGTATACCCGTATATCAATAACACATTTCTACATCCTATAATGACCAAAGACCCGGGTAATATATAACAAAACCTTATTTCGAGGGGAAAGATATTGTTATTTGAAAGAAAATAGTATTTTTGCAGTCGGAAATATTTGCAATCATTCCGACCAAAATCAAACCAATACATTAGAAATTTGGGATAGTTTTTGGAAGGAAGACGTAACAAACACAAAACCATATCTTTTCTATGATTTCTCTTCTTATAATTTTATAGTTTCTTATAACTGAATGATTGTCTTTATAAGGAAAAGGTTTATTACTACAATCGTGGAGTAGAAGATTGCCTATTTTCTGAGGAATATTGTTATATCAGAAAAGAGATAAAATAAACGGGCTTCTAACGGTTAAAGAGATAGGGTCCATGACTGTAAGGAATGGCACTTACGAGTGAAAGGGATTATCTCTATACCCTATAAGGGATTATCTCTTTCACGCGTAAACCCTATCTCCATGACTCATAGAGCCTATCTCTTTGAATGAAAGAACCCTCACGAGGGGGAGACCTCATGAGGGCGAAACGTTAGTGGAGCTGGAGGGAGTCGAACCCTCGTCCAAACAGGGAAACCATACGCTTTCTACACGCTTATTCCAGCCTTCGGTTTTCGAGTGACAGCAAGACCTGGACCACCCACTGCGCACCTTAGCTCCTAAAGCTTCACCCATGCATCGGAGCCTGCAAGGGCTATTTCCGATTTAACCTGCGCCGCTGAATCTTCGGATTCGGAACAACATCCTCGGAGCGACGTCTCGTTTCCCCGCCTTGCAGGGAAATTAAGCTCTTAATCTACTATACTTCGATTAGGCAGCGAGAGCATACTCATTGTTGCCAATTAATTTTTTGTTCACTCAGATTAAGGAGGTAGCCAACGAGCCTCCGCGTGCTTACGTACCATCTCAACCCGCTGTCAAATCCAGTCAACCCCAAGTCGTGATTTCCGTAAATCGGCTGCAAAGATAAAGATAATAGGTGAATAATCCAAATTTTTTAGCACGATTCTCGCGAAAACCTCGTATCTTTGCAGTGGTTTACAATAATCATGTGACAACCGCGTTTTCTATAATTGACAGCACAACTGATAAAGCGATGATAAAGAAACTGAAACAAATATGCGTGATGGGAGTGATAGCCCTGACGATGGGGTCGTGCATGACGCCCAAGACGGTGGCCTACTTTCCCAACCTGAGCGACGGACAGATCTTCGCCATGGTTCAAAGCAAGGGTATCGCACTGAGACCCCACGACAAGATCTCGATCGTGGTAAACACCAAGTCGGCCGAGCTGAACAACGTGTTGAACATGCCCGTGACCTCACAGATCATCGGATACACCGAGATACAGTCGATCAACCAGAGCCGCGGCACGTCGGGCTACACCATCGACGCAGAGGGCTACATCGACTTCCCACTGGTGGGTAAGGTGAAGGCCGCAGGACTGACGCGCGCTGAACTGGCCGACCACCTGAAGCGAGCCATGGAGGAACAGAGCGTGGCCAAGGATGCCGTCGTGACAGTGGAATACCTGAACCTGGGATTCACCGTCATCGGAGAGGTGAAGAACCCGGGATTCTACGCCTTCGACAACGACAAGACCACCCTGCTGCAAGCCCTGGGCAAGGCGGGCGACATGACGATCTACGGCGACAGGAACAAGGTGAAGGTGCTCAGACAAAAGGAGGACGGGCAACAGCAGACGTACGTACTGAGCATGATGGATGCCGAGGCGCTGGCACAGTCGCCAGCCTACATCCTACAGCAGAACGACGTGGTATACGTACAGCCCAACAACTACCGTAAGCGTCAGGCTGCCAATGCCAACGACACGACGACAGGCTCTTTCTGGATCTCTGCCGTCTCTGTGCTCACCACCATCCTCGTACTCATCTTTAAGTAAACAAGCATTATGACGATAGGAAGTTTTCTCAAGGCATGCGCCACAAGATGGAGATGGTTTGCTGCCTCCGTGGCGGTAGTCATGCTGCTGGCGATAGTCTATCTGGTGGTCACACCGCCAAAGTACACACGTAAGGCTCAGGTGCTGGTGAAGGAGGAGAACGGCATGGGCGCCATCATGGGACAGTTGGGCGGACTGGCTGAGCTGGGCGGACTGATCGGTCTGGGTGGCTCGCAGAACGTGTACAACGAGCTCTACGCCATGCAGTCGTCGTGGCTGTTGCTCAACGTGGTCGACCAGCTGCACCTCGACATGAGCTATACCGTGAAGGGCATCCGCAACCGCGACCTCTACGGTGAGACACTGCCCGTGACCGTGACGTTCAAGGATATCACGGCCGAGGACGATGTGAGGATGAAGCTGCGACTGAACCGCAACGGCGACGTGAGGATATGGAAGCTGAAGAAGAACGACGACAGCTATCCCGACGAACTGACGGGAAAGGTGGGACAGACCCTGAAAAGCTCGGTCGGCGGCATCGAGGTCAAGGCGACACCTTACCTCCAGAAGATGGACGACGACGAGATGACCATCACCGTGAAGCGCACCGAGCCCATGGCCATGGTGGAGCTGATCAAGAAGAAACGCCTCAGCGTGGTCGTAGGCAGTCGCGACGCGTCGATCATCGACATCAAGTACAAGGATGTGTCGAAGCAACGGGCCACTGACGTCATCAATGCCGTCATCGCCGAATACCGCAAGGAGGCCAACGACGACAGGGATGCGCAGACGGCTGTGTCGGAACGCTATGTCGTGGAACGACTGGCCTCACTGGAGAACGAGCTGAGGACGCTCGACCAGCGCGTGGCCGACTATAAGAGTAAGACGATGATGCCCGACCTCGAGGTGATGGCGAAGGTCTATGCCGAGGGGGCCAAGGATATCTCGGCCGCCCATCTGGAGCTGAGCAACCAGCTCTACGTGGCACAGGCCATCCGCGACTATCTGCGCGACGAGTCGAAGAAAGACGAGCTGTTGCCCGCCCTGCTCGTGGCCGACAACAAGGCGCTGGCCGACCAGGTGGGCGAGTACAATACCCTACAGTTACAGCGCAGTAAGATCGTAGCCAGCTCGAGCAAGGAGAGTCCGCTGGTAAAGGATATCGACCGTCAGCTCTCGGCCATGCACGACGCCGTGCTCACCTCGGCCGAGAATGCCATCAAACAGCTGAAGCTACAGCTGAAGGGTGTGACGGCCAAGGAGAACGAGGGTAAGCAACTGCTGGCATCGGCACCTAAGAAGGCCATCGGCGGACTGGGTGACGAGCGCGACTGGCGTGTGCTCAACGAGGTGTATGTGTTCTTGTTGCAGAAGCGCGAGGAGGCTCAGATGTCGAAGGCGCTGAGAAACGACATCCGGGTGCTCACCCCACCGTTGGGCGTGAAGGAGCAGAGTGCGCCCGTGAAGAAGAACATCCTCTTCGGGGCCTTCCTCTTAGGACTGTTCCTGCCGGCCTGTGCCATCTTCGTCAGAGAACGTAACGCCAGAGCATGAGAGAACGGGTGAGATCGAAGATGGGGCAGGATGTCGTGTGGACATTCGCGCTACAGATCGGTGTGATGGTCTGCGCGTTTGTCATCACGAAACTGTTGGCAAGTCGTCTGAGCATCGACGACTTCGGACAGTACAACGTCATCAAGCGCTCCGTACAGGTGCTCTCGTTCGTGATGCTCGCCGGCGTCGGCATCGCCCTACCCCGTTATATCCCCCTATATCGTAACAGTACACCGCCACGCAGGATAGCACCCCTGCTCGTGGCCTCACTCGTCTATATCCTGGGCGTCTCGCTCGTGGTACTGGTCGTATGCCTGCTCTTCTCCACGCAGATGCAGGACATCGTCATCGGACAGAACGGCAACGGCTGTCTGCTGCTCATCGCCCTGGGCTATGCCTTCACACTGGCGATGGCGCAGTTTGTCTTCGCCTACTACCGTGGCACTGGTAACTTCAAGTGGTACAACGGCACCCAACTGGCCGTCCAACTGGCCATCGTCGTGCCACTGGTGCTGTTGCCCGTGCTCACCGTCAAGACCGTGTTCGTGTCGTGGCTGGTCATCACCGCCCTGCTCGTGGCGCTCTGTCTGGTCAAGGAGGGAAGAGGGCGCTGGGGCGAGGTGAGCGACGGTACTCCACACTTCACACGACAGTCGTCGCTCTACGACTCACTGAAGACCATCGTGAGATACTCGTCGGGCCGACTGGTGGCCGACTTCTTCCTGTTCTCGCTCTCGGCCTTCCCACTCATCTATATCAGTCAGGCCATGGGACTGCAGGCGACGGCCTACTACGCTGTGGGCATCACCTTCGTCACGATGGTCACGCCTGTGTTCTCCTTCATCGGCATCATCCTGCTGCCCTACGTGTCGGCCTGCATCGCCAAAGGCGAGATGCAGAAGGCCGACAAGGTGATCACCCGTCTGCTGCTGCTCTATCTGGGGGCGGCCCTGCTCATCACGATCGTGCTTTACATCTTCACCGACTTCATGACGGCTCTGTTGTTCGCGCGGAACTATGTGGCTGCAGGCGACCTGACACGCATCATGATCCTGGCCATCCTGCCACAGGCGCTCTATCTGCTCTATCGCAATCCTATCGATGCCGTGGCCGTGGTACCTTATAACACGGTGATCCTCGGTATCTCTCTGGCAGCGATGGTGGGCAGCTTCGTGTGGGCCTCTACCCTCACCCAGTATGCCTGGGCCTATCTCACGGTCTCTATCCTACAGGGGCTGCTGTCGTGGCTGACTTGGCAGATCATCCAGAAACGCTCTATCCCCCGACGCCCATGACCATCCTCATCATCGCACTCGTCATCGTCATGCTCCTGTTGTCGTGGAAGTATATCCTCCGACTGGAGCCTGCGGGGGTGTTCGCTCTGCTGTGGGCGATATCGATACCGGTCGTGCTGTTGCTCCAGACGTATATATCCCTGATGTTCACGGGCATCCTTTATATCGTGGGGGGCGTGATATGCTTCATGCTCGGAACGGTGTTCTGCGACACGGCCTATCGGCCTGAGCCGCGGAGAAGACAACTGACATTCCGTCGGGAGTGGGCCACACCTGTCATGGTGGCACTGTTGGTGGGGGCGATGGTGAACCCGCTCTATTCGATCATCCTCCATGGCTTCAACCTACAGGCGCTGCTGAGCATGCAGGACCTGCTGAATATGAACAGACAGATATCCGAGGACCGTTACATGTCGGGCGACGTGTCGAACGTGGTCAACCAGTTCTTCCTGATCTTCTGCTATGCGGCACCTTTGTTCGGCGGCTTCTGCTACCGTTGGGTGGGCAGGTGGACGAGACTGGTGTGTATCCTCACACTGATACCGGGCATGTTCATCGCCCTGACACAGTCGATGAAGATGGGTATGATCACAGGGTTCGTGCTCTGGCTGACGGGCTATCTGGTCTGTTCGTTCAGCTACGCACTCCCCCTTCGCATCCGACCGCGCCACTGGTTGTATGTCCTGCTCGGCTTCGTGGGGTTCTTCGGTATCCTGTTCTTCTCGATGGTATTCCGCACAGGTGAGATCAGTGAGAAGACCATCGTGGAGATCAGTCAGAAGTTCGTGACCTACGCCCTAGGCCACTTCCACTGCTTCGACATGTGGTTCTCCTTCCATGAGCCGGCCGCCTATGCCTGGGGCACGAAGACCTTCCTGGGCATCTCGAACGTGCTGGGACTGGAGGACAGAATACAGGGTGTGTATCAGGAGTACTACCAGATAGGACAGAACGGCTACTATGGTATCTCGAACATCTTCACCATCTTCAGGTCGCTGATAGAGGACTTCGGTGAGGCTGGTGCCTATCTGGTGCTGTTTGTGATGGGTGCGCTGACGAAGGCGTCGCTGAAGGCGCTCGTATGCAGAAGGAACATCTTCCTCAACCAGGTCGTGACGACAGGCGCCTACGCCTATCTGCTGTGGTCGTTTGCCACCTCGTTCTTCGCCTATACCAGTTATATCGCCACCTTCGTCGTGGCATACGCTTTGTTCCATCTGTTACAAAAGGAGACTCAAGCATGAAACGGATAGCGGTGTTCTGTGTGACCTATCACTCCGACCGGGAGCTGGAGCAGTATCTCACCTCACTCAGGAGAGCGCAGGAGTATGCCGGCGACAAGGTCGGGCTCGACATCTTCGTGGGCAGGAACACCGATGAGGACAACCCCGGCTACTTCGGGGCCGTGAGACGACTGATGACCGGGGTGGAGGTGAAGAACTACGACTATGTCATCGTGAGCAACGTGGACCTGACCGTGGAAGTGGACTTCCTCACGAAGTTGGCCGACTACGACTGCGCTGGGGATACAGGATGGATCGCTCCTCAGATCTACTCCAGCTATGAAGACCG
>Ga0265298_10003611_pt1 | contig 20315 bp, 18 predicted proteins | sample AusTroGonzalo_MG_3_FD_193486 | JGI IMG/M metagenome (GOLD analysis project Ga0265298, IMG submission 193486) | Bovine rumen microbial communities from tropical cattle in Woodstock, Queensland, Australia - Gonzalo_01 | ecosystem: Host-associated > Mammals > Digestive system > Stomach > Rumen ... | reverse complement strand
ATTGCCAAACCGGCTGCACGGGCCAACTTGTTCGGTTCTCCGGCTATGAACGAGTCGAAGGTATAGAGGTCGTTGAGCGGCGGCAGGTCATTCTGACGCACTACGGGCTGCGGGAACGGCTGCGCATTCGCCGGTGCACCGGCAGAAGGTAACGTGGTACCCGCGCCCGAAGTGGAATCCACCAACACGCGGTACACCAGGCGCGTGCCTTGCCCGAACACGCGTATAATCGCAGACGATAATAAAGGAATATAATTCTCCTCGATATAATCCGCTACGAATTGCGACTTCACCTGTAACACAAGCGTACCTTCCGCGTACTGCAGAGGTACAATGGGAGCGAACCAAGTTTGGTACGCCGTGGCTGTTAAATTGTCAGCTAAAATCGTCTGACATTTCGCCCATTGTTGTGTTAGTGTCGTCATCATTTTTCGTCAAAAGCGAGTGCAAAGGTACTACATTTTTTTGAATTGACAAAATTCTGCTTTTCTACCCGAAATTCATACCATGCGTAACTGCCGATTTTTTAGGCACTTGTGCGTAACTTATTCATTTACAAGCATTTATAAAAGTTATTAACATGTAACTTATTGATTTATAGAGGGTTTTAAATTTGCAATAGGAACGTGCATTTTTTTGTAAAAAAAACTCGTAACACACGATTTTTCGTCATGTTACGAGTAATTGAAAATAATTGTAATTTATAATCCGTACAAATAAGGAAATGCTTGTTTTATCCCCTGTGGAACATTTTATTTATCTTTTTTTCCGAAAATGGAGAAGTGAACATAGCGTTTCGGATGAGCTTTCAAATCGGTCAAGAGACTGTCGGCAGAAATGACCGTTGCATCGATGTGATTATAGAGCGATTTGTTGTAAATCAACTGGCCCAAAGTACCCTCTTGCGAGCGCACATCGGTCACAAGTCCGTTCACATTATCCACGGCTTTGTCCACGCGGGCTACGGTAGCCTTCAGGTCCGCCTCTTTGATATCCGCGGCAATGACATTGAGGTTCGCGATTGCCGTGTCGGCATTGTTGACAATCCTCGGCACTTGCGTCTTCATCATATGTTTGAGGTTGGACGAGACGGAAGTCAGGTCGCCGGATATACGGTCCACATTTTCCAGCGAACGCTTGATATGACCGCCTTCCAGTTGGGTGTTCAATTGAGCTACCAGCGTGTCTATCTGCTCCACGGCTTCACCTACTTTCGCCAACAACTCGCCTTGGATACTCTCCATCAGACCCGGTACATAACCCGTCGGCAGGAATGCCCCGTGCGCAATGAAGTCGCTCGGCGCTTGACTCGTAGCGCTTGACGCATCCGGCAACTGCAATTCGATGGCCATCCCGCCCAACAGACCATCGGCAATGAGCATCATCTGTGTACCTTGCGGAAGGGCGATGTCCTTGTTGATGGATATGTCCACCTGGAAAGCGCTGTCGCGCTTGAAGTCGTAGTCGATATTATCCACCTGCCCCACTTTATGACCGCGGATATACACCGCTGCCTGCTCCTCCAAGCCGTGCAAATGATAATAAACACCGTGGTAACTGTTCGTCGGCGAGAAGATATTCACGCCTTTGAGGTAGTTAAAACCGAAGAATAACAGGAATAGGCAAATCGTTGCCAATGCTCCCACTTTTATTTCTCTTGCGTATTTCATATTCTTGCACCTTTCTCCGTTAACCGCTAACCATTAACCTTTAACCGTTAACCATTACTCTTCCGTCCACTTCGACACCCAGCAATCGGGGAAGAGTTTCTTGAGTTCTTTTTGTTTCTCGCCTACTTTGGTGCGGTCGGTATCGATAATCGCGTAGTATTTGTACCAGTCGCCTACTTTGCGGCACTCGCAGACCACCCCTTTCAACTTCGGGTCGTTCGTGTCTAACGGATTACGCGACGCGCAAATCTGTACGCCGTAATAGGTCACCGGCTCTTTGCTCTTGGTTTTCGGCTCTTGGCTCTCGGCTTTGGACTTTTGACTTTCTACTTTCGGTTCTTCTTTCGGTTCCTCCACCTTTTTCATCTCCTGCCGGTGGGTATAGACGCCAAAGGCCTTCACGAGCGCAGTCGCCATCTTATGCATCGTCGAGTCGGCATTCAGGTATTTCTCTTCCTCCGCGTTGGAGATAAAACCCATCTCGAAGAGTATCGATGGACAGGCTGTCTTAAGCAACACCCAGAACGAAGCCTGCTGCACGCCGCGGTCGGAACGGTTGAGGTGCCCCACGAAATGCTTCTGAACCTGCGTGGCGAACTGCAAGGACTGGTCCATGAAATTATTCTGCATCAACTCGAACATGATATACGAGTCAATCGAGTTCGGGTCGAAGCCCTGATAGGTCGTCTTGTAGTCCGACTCCAACTTCATCACCGCGTTCTCACGCATCGCCACATCGAGGTTCTTCTCCGCTTTCTCGTTACCGAGGATAAACGTCTCCACACCTTTAGAGGCTTTGTTTTCAGATGCGTTAGTGTGAATGGAGATGAACAGGTCGGCATCGTTCTTATTGGCAATGTCGGCGCGCGTCTGCAAAGGAATGAACACATCCGTCGAACGCGTATATACCACATTCACATCGGGATACTGCTTCTTGAGCATCTTACCTACCTCTAATGCCAAGGCCAAGTTGAGGTCTTTCTCTTGCGAGAACTTTCCCACCGCGCCCGGGTCCTTTCCGCCGTGCCCGGCATCGAGCACCACGGTATAGTTTTTCGCCGCCGTCAATGCCAGCGAAAACAGGAGTGCTATGCCAATTATCAGGTACTTGCGCATACTTCGCCAATTAAAATCCGCCGCAAAATTACAACAAATTTTTGAAATGTACAAGAAAAAGAAAGAAAAAAATTGCAGAAAAATTTGCATATATGCAATTTTTGTTGTACCTTTGCGGCGAATTTCCAATTTGTTTATCATTTAATTTATGCAATACGAATTACAGAAACTCGAGCGCATGTCGCTCGATGAGGTGCGTGAGATTGCCGTGAGCATGGGTCTTAACCCGCGTCGCAGTCAGTCTATACGCGAGATTAGTTATGCTATCCTTGACGCGCAGGCAGACAACCGCGCGGCAGTCGTTCAAGCCAAAGAAGAAGCGCGTGCCGCTGCCGGTCTTCCGGCGAAGCGGGAACGTACCCGTGTGAAACGCTCGGCTACCAAAGTAAGCACCGACAACCTCAAAGGTGACCGCGTGATGGCTACCGTGGGCAGCGAGAAAGAACAGTTGGCGCAGATGCAAGAGCAGTTGAAGGCCAATAACCACAAGCCGAACAAGACCGTGCAACAGGCCGGTGGCATCTTGGGCGAGGAGCCGAAAGCGAAAGAGGAACCGAAAGCGAAAGAAGAGCCGAAAGTGAAGGAAGAGCCGAAGGCGGAAGTCAAAGAAGCGCCAAAGGCGGAAGAGGTAAAGGCAGAGCCGAAGAAACGCGGACGGAAGAAGAAGGTGGTGGAGGACCCGAAGAGTGAGGACGCTCCGCTACAGGACGCACCACAAGTGGTGCTACAGGACGCCGCTAAAGCGGCTACAGAAGAGCCGAAAGCGAAGAGTCAAGAGTCAAGAGCAGAAGATTTTATCTTGCCGGATTTGGGTGAGCATGTGATAGCCATGGGAACATTGGAGTGCGCACCCGACGGATACGGATTCCTGCGTTCGGCGGATTATAACTACCTGTCGAGTCCGGACGATGTATATGTGAGCAAAGACCAAGTGCGTCAGTACGGTCTCAAACCCGGCGACACCGTGGAATGCTCCATTCGCGTGAACCCGCAGCCGGATAAGTTCTTCCCGATGGACAAAGTCATCCGTATCAACGGTTTGGCACCCGAATTGGCGAAGACACGCGTGGCGTTTGAGAATCTTACCCCACTCTTCCCTGACCAGAAATTCAAACTCTGCACAGGTCATAACGACAGTCTGAGTGTCCGTATGATAGACCTCTTCGCGCCGATTGGTAAAGGTCAGCGCGGACTGATTGTGGCGCAGCCGAAGACCGGTAAGACCGTGCTGCTCAAGGAGTTAGCGAACGCCATTTTGAAGAATAATCCGGAGGTGTATATGATTGTGCTGCTGATTGACGAGCGTCCGGAAGAGGTGACCGACATGGCCCGTAGCGTGAATGCCGAAGTGATTGCTTCGACTTTCGACGAGCCGGCAGAGAACCATGTGAAAGTAGCGAATATCGTTCACGAAAAAGCCAAACGACTGGTAGAGAGCGGACATGACGTAGTCATTCTGCTGGATTCGATTACCCGTCTGGCGCGTGCGTATAACACGGTAGCTCCGTCAAGTGGAAAAGTGCTATCCGGTGGTGTGGAGGCGCAGGCGCTGCATAAGCCCAAACGCTTCTTCGGCGCAGCACGAAACATAGAGAACGGCGGTTCGTTGACGATTATAGCTACCGCGTTGACGGAGACCGGCAGTAAGATGGACGACCTGATTTTCGAGGAGTTCAAAGGAACGGGTAATATGGAGTTGCAGCTCGACCGTAAGTTAGCCAACCGCCGTATCTTCCCCGCCGTGGATATACCTGCATCGAGTACGCGTCGTGAGGACCTGTTGCTTCCGCCGGATGTGGTAAGTCGTATGTGGCAGATTCGCAAGCAGTTAAGTGACATGAACGGTCAAGAGGCCATGGAGAAGTTGCGTACCTATATGGAGCGCACGGAGGATAACGACGAGTTTCTGTTAGCCGTTAACGGAGCCAGATAAGTCGAGTGGCTCGACACCCACTTATGCCATGCGGATACTCATTCTAAACGGGCCGAACTTGAATCGTCTGGGATTGCGAAAGCCGGAACTATACGGCACGAAGACGATGGCACAGATTTTGTTGGAGATACAGCAGAACTGGCCGGAGGTGCATTTTGTGTATAAGCAGTCCAACCATGAGGGAGATTTGATTGATTGGATTCAGGACGCGGCGGAGCCGCTACAGGACGGTTCTTTGAACCTACAGGTACAAGGTATTGTCCTCAATGCGGGCGGATACAGTCACACGAGTGTGGCGTTGCGCGATGCGGTGGAGGAATGCGGCGTGCCGGTGGTGGAAATGCATATAAGCGATATCACGAAGCGTGAACCGTTCCGGCAGACCAGTCTGCTTACGAGCGTGTGCGCGCATAATATAATAGGTCATGGCACCAACGGCTACCAAGAAGCCGTCGAATGGATACTTACTCACTAAACATATTACAAATGAAACGGATTATTTACATAACTGCCCTACTCGCGTTCAGCATCAGCACTTTTGCGACGCAGATAACCGGTAAGGTTATCGATTACGGCACAAAGCAGGCGATAGACTTCGCGAATGTGAGTGTGCTCAAAGCCGGCGAAAGTGCGCCGTTGACCGGTACCATCACCGACGAGACGGGTGCCTTCACATTAGAGGTAGCCGACGGCAAATATACGGTGGTGGTTTCGTTTATGGGCTACAGCGAGCAGAAACGCGAGATAGAAGTGGCCGGCAAGCCTGTGAACCTCGGGCGTATTCAGCTCAAAGAGGACACGCAGGTGTTGCAGGATGTAGAGGTAGTGGGCCAAGGTTCGTCCATGCGTTTTGAATTGGACAAGAAAGTGTTCACGGTGGACCAGAACATCGCGTCGGCAGGTGCGTCGGTGGCGGATGTGTTGGAGAACATACCTTCGGTAGATGTGGACCAGGAAGGAAACATCTCGTTGCGCAACAGCGAGGATGTGGAGATTTGGATTAACGGCAAGCCGGCAGGACTGAATTCCGACAACCGCGGACAGGTGCTTCAACAAATGCCTGCGGGTACGATTGAGAAGATAGAAGTCATCACCAACCCTTCCGCCAAATACAGTCCGGAGGGCACATCGGGTATCATCAACCTCGTGATGAAGAAAGACCGCGCGGCGGGTTTCTACGGCTCCGTACGCGCCGGTATCGACTATGCCCTGGCGGCGCCGTGGAATGTGCCGCCCGGTGGACATATAGGCGCAAACATCAATTTCAATGCCGGTCCGGTGGACGGTTATTTCAATGTAGGTTACCGCTATCATATCAGTAACGGCGGCAGCAAGACTGACCGCTATAACCTGGACGGCATGGGTAGCCGCGATTTGGACTCGAGTATGATAGTCAGTCACCTGACGCAGGACGGTCAGCAGACGCACCGCGGTGGTGGTATCTTCGCTCGCGCAGGCCTGAATTTCCGCGTAGCGGAAGGTCACACCATCGGTGTATCGGGTTTTGGTATGGTCAGTGAACCGAAGGTCTTCAAGATGAGCAACACCAACCATCGTGTGTACCTGCTTACCGACGCCGCCGGCGACACGTTGCGTGCGTACACGCGTGACCAGAAAGCAACAGGCAGTCACCCGGGCGGTAACGCGACACTCGACTACACCTTCGAGATGGACGAACACAAGCTGTATGTGAGCGGTACATACAACCATTTCGGGTTTAACATGCTGACCGACTATACGCAGGTTGAGCGCGACAAGAGTGACCTTTACCAGAGCCAGAACAGCGAGAGTTTAGAGCAAGGTATCGAGGCAAAAGCGGAATACGAGTGGAAACCGACGCCGCAGAGCCGTTTGGAGGCCGGATATGTCTATACGCGCAACTGGAGTAAGAGTGCTGCCGACGCATGGAACAACAACGCCGACGGTTCACATATCAACGAGTTATATGCCTATTATACGACTTTCAACGGCGTCAACCAAAACCATGCGTTCTATGTGACATACGGCAACCGCTTCTTCGACCGTCTGTCCATTCAGGTAGGCCTTCGCGGCGAGTATTACATGCGGCATCTGGAGTCCAGTTACAAGGACGACAACGGTGTTATCCATGACGCGTACGAGAACTACCCGAACAAGAAAGATACAGCGTATTTCCAAGTCTATCCGAGTGCGTATATCAGTTATGACTTCGGTCATGGTCATGAGTTACAGTTGAACTACACGCGTCGTGTGCGCCGTCCGTGGGGACACCAGATTAACCCGCGTATGGACTTCAGCGACAGCACGAATATCAGTTACGGAAATGTGGACTTGCTGCCGTCGTACTCCAATAACCTCGAGTTGAACTACCTCAAGAATTGGGAGCGGCATACATTGAGTGCCGGTGTCTTCTGGAAATACAACGAGGGCGCTATCCAGAACTACAAATACATGGACCCGAACGCGCCGGAGATAATGAAAAATACCTACTTCAACATCGGCTCGCGTCAGGAGTTAGGTGTGGAGTTGGTAGCGAAGAACCGTCTGTTCGGCGAGTTGCTGCAACTGACGACGAGTGTCAATTTCTATTGGAACAACATCGCCGCCGTACACGACAGTCTTATCCATCAGGGCGTGACGATACCGATTGACCTTCCGACACAGAATATCTTTGCCGGCTCGGTGCGTATCAACGCGCAATTCCTGTTCACGAAGAATTTCAGCGGTCAGTTGACGGGTGCTTACCGTTCGCCGCGTGTCGTAGCGCAAGGTACGACGAGTCACTCCTACTCCATCGATGTGGGTCTGCGTTATACGCTGCTCAACAAACAACTCGCGCTCGCGCTTAACGTGCGTGACCTATTGGATTCGCGTGCACGGAGCAACAAGACTTGGGGCGAGGGCTTCTGGCAGTTCAGCGAGAACAGATGGCACAGTCGTAGCATCAATTTCACTATTACCTATAACTTCGGTAACATGCAAAATCGCAGACGCGGTCGTCCGGACGGCGAGATGGGCAGTGACAGCGGAGATGACTTCGACGATAGCGGAAACAGTGCAAGCAGTGAATATTGATGGTGTATGGAGTATGGAGTATGGTGTATGGTGTACGGTGTAAAGTGTAAGGTGTACAGTGTATAAAATTCGAAACATAGTTATGTTGTGCCTGCTGGCAGTGGTGTTGCCGCTGAAGGCGCAGCAAGGGCAAAACAGGCCGTATATAGACGACAAGCTGTTCCATTTCGGCTTCCAGTTGGGTATTAACTTCGCCACCCTCCAAGTGACGGACAGCGAAAAACCTGTGGAGTTTATTGATGGAAAGACGGGTCAGCATGTTGTGGACACGCTTCATGCCCGCGTGAGTTCGCTCCTCCCCGGCTTTCATGTAGGCTTTGTGACGGACCTGCGCTTATGCAAATATCTCAACCTGCGTTTCTGTCCGGGTCTGATGTTCACCAGCCGTACGCTCAATTACAAGAGCGCAAGCGGTTATACGGTGTCGGGTACGCCGGGCAAACGCGGCTCGTCATTGGATATATTGGCGATACCGGTATATATGCCGCTGTATCTCAAGTGGTCGGCGGAACGCGAAGGCAACTACCGTCCGTATGTCATTGCCGGCGGCGGTATAAGTCTCAATGTCAGTCGGGACAAAGAGAAACCCGTCGTGCTTAGTTTGCTGGACTACTTCTGCGAAATAGGTTTCGGTGTGGACTTGTATCTGAGATGGTTTAAGTTATGTCCGGAAATAACCTATCGTATCGGTTTTGCAAACCAGTTAACGCTTCCTGACGACAAGTGGCAGCCTGACCCTAATGATGCGTTCTATACCGGTGCGTTGACGCGTCTGTCGAGTCATGCCGTCTGTCTGACTTTCAATTTTGAGTAAGTGCGTAAGTTTCTCCTTTTCATAGTATGTGCGTGCGCGTTGGTGAGTTGCCGCGAGTACCATGTGAGCGACGACCCAACGCTGCGTTTGGCATTTCTGCATGACACGGTCCTCTTTGACACGGTGTTTACGGAACAAGGCAGTGCTACCTTACAGACCATCGTCTATAACCCTAACCAGTCGGCCGTACTCATTGACCATGCATGGTTGGAGAACGACAAGTTTTTCCGCGTGAACATAGACGGCGAACCGGACAAGACGCTTTGGGAGAACATACAAATCAACGGCGGCGACAGTCTTTATCTGTTTATCCGTGTGGAGATTGACCCTACGGGTCAGAACAATCCCGTGTTGGTAGAAGACAACCTGCATTTTCACTTGACGAACGGCGCAGACCAGACGGTACATTTGGAGGCGTACGGCCAAGATGTGACGCGTATCGGAAAGCGCGGATGCAAACGGACAGAGTTCAACACCTATCATTTCAAAGCCGATAAGCCGTATCTCATTTACGACACGATGCTCATCCGCATGACGATGACCGCTGACGCGGGGGCGACGCTGTACATGCACAAAGGCGCCTGTATCTTCGTGGGAGGTAATGTGCAGGCAGAAGGTACGCGGGAACAGCCTATCCTCATTCGCGGCGACCGGTTGGACCGGCTCTTCGACTCTGTGCCCTATAACTATGCCGGCGGCGGATGGAACGGCATCTATTTGGAGGCAGGAAGCAGTCCGCGCAGCTATACATTCAGTTACACGGATATATTGTCGGGTAACATCGGCTTGTATTGCTTCGCCGACGGCACAGGCACTTTACCTACCCTCACGATGAAGGGGTGCCGTATTCACAACCATACTTTGTATGGTTTGGTGCTCGTCAACACGAATGCCGAGGTGAGCAACACGGAAATCAGTAACTGCGGCTCGTACTGCGTCTATTGTGACGGAGGTACGCAGCATTTCGCGCATACGACGGTGGCTTCCTATTTCGGCTACACGAATATCCGTATTCAGTCGGCAGCCAAAGATGACGCTGCTGCGGTGTTTATCAACAATCTCAGCAAGAGTGCGCAGACGGTCACTTCGTTCCATAACAGCATCATCACCGGTTATCTGACCAATCAGTTGGTGGTCGCTACGCCGTTTGACCAGTACTACCCGGGTGAGTTCATCGGGAATTATCTCAAGACCGACACGCTGCGTATTCCGCATGCGCGGGAGAATGTCTATTGGCAGAAGACAGACAGCGCAAATGTGTTTGTCAATGACTTCTACAAATACAAGGAGTATATCTATTATGACTTCCACTTGGACAGCCTGAGTCCTGCTATCGGTATCGCCGATAGCCTGTTAGCTTTGCCCTATCCATTGGACAGAGACGGTGTGTCAAGGGAGTTCGTTAAGCCGGATGCCGGATGCTATCAACATCCGACTGAATCTGAGCTTTAAGCGCCTCGAGGTTCTCAAAGCGCTTCTCTGCCCGTATATAACGCAGAAAATCAATGGTCAGCGTATGACCGTACAAATTGCCCGAGAAAGACGGGATATGCACTTCGATCGTCTGTTCCGTATTGCCTACCGTAGGGTTCGTGCCGATATTAAGGATAGCGGCTCTGTCAGTGTTTCCCGTCCCTTTGACGCGCACTTCATACACACCCGCTTTCGGGAGTATTTTGGTGGGTTGAGCCACGATATTCGCCGTAGGGAAATCAATCGTTCGGCCTATTCCTTTGCCATGCACGACAGCGCCGGTGAGGGTGTACGGGCGACCGAGCAATCTATTGGCGGTCGCGATATCGCCCCGCTCGATGGCTTGGCGTATCTCCGTAGAGGACACATGGATAGCGCCGTCGCTGTATTCGCCGAGTGTGAGGACCTCTATGCCGCATTGCTGCCCGAGACGGGCGTAATCCTGCGGGTCAACGAGTTTGTCCGAGCCAAAACGATGGTCGTAGCCCATGAGCAAGGTCGTCACTTCCTGTTCGTTTGCCAAGCGCTGCATGAACTGCGCCGCCGTCAGGTCTTTGATTTGCGCAAAAGGAAGTACCAGCACTTCTCCGAACGCACTGAGCAGGGTCTTTCGCTCTTCGAGGGTCGTCAATAACTGCGGTACAAACCCGCGCTGCAAGACCTCTCGCGGATGCGCGTCAAAAGTGACAATAAGCGGACGCAGGGCACGCTCGGCAGCTATGCGTTGCAACTGCTCGAACAAAAAACGGTGTCCCAAATGTACGCCGTCGAAGAATCCTATGGTTGCGATTCTTGGCATTCAGTATTCAGTATTCAGAAGTCAGTCCTCTTCGGAATAATAGCCTTTCTCAATGCCGTATTGGAGTTCGGCATCTTGGATGAGTTGTATCTGCACGGAGGTTATCGCGCGGCCTTCCTCTTTGGCGGCAGCGAGCACATAGTTCAGTTGCTCCGTCTCATCGACATCGCCGTCGAGGTACTCCATCTCGCCCGTCTTCGGGTCCTCACGCAGCAAGCCCTGTTCATCCAGATAGTCGTCCATTAGGTCCAAGACAAAGAGGATGTCGTCCGCGGTAAGCGCACCTCTGTCGGCCGCAGGAATGGTTTTGTAGATATATTCTACCAACTCCCGCTCTTCCGGCTCCATGAGCGCCAATTCAATCGTGTTATTCTCCATAATCGTATGTATCAACAATTTTGCGGTGCAAAATTACTACAAAAATTGCATATATGCAAGTTTTTGCGCTCTTTTTTTGCATGGAGCGGGCTGCAAAAAAAAGGAGAGGCAAGCGTGGTGATGTTGCGTGGTACCCCTCGGAGGGGGTGCAAATAGGTAATAAGTAGGACGAAAGTAGGACGAAAGTACGTTCAGATACAACAAAAAAATGACATATGCAAGAAAAAGAACATAAAATTTGCATATATCAAAAAAAAGCAGTAATTTTGCGGTGCAAAATTGAAAACAACATGAGTGAATTGGTGAAACGCACGTTGAGCGGTGCGGTGTATGTGGCCGCGGTGGTGGGGAGTATATTATGGCACCCGCTGGCTTTCGGTATATTATTTTTCGTGGTGTGCCTATGGGGCGTGGATGAGTTCCATCGGCTGATGGGTTCGTCGGCCGTAGCACGCGGCGGGTCGATGGTATGTGCGGCGCTGCTGTGGATAGCGGCCATGTGGCGTATCGCGGCGCCGATAGGTCTGCGGCACTCATGGGGTATCTACGCCTTGATAGGAGCGGCGTATGTGTTGATACTCGCTGCCACGCTGCTGGAAGAGTTATGGAGCAAGGCTGCGAATCCTGTTGCCAACTGGGGCAACGTGCTTATCTCGCAGACGATGATTGCCGTGCCGTTCTGTTCGTTATGTGCGTTGATGGCTTTGGACAAATGGATTTTGTTGGCGCTGTTTGTGCTGATGTGGGTCAATGACAGCGGAGCTTATTGCGTAGGTACGCTGACCGCCAAACGCGCGGAAGGCAATCATAAGATGTTTCCCCGTGTCAGCCCGAAGAAGAGTTGGGAGGGTCTGTTCGGCGGAATGGCCTTTGCCATCGGCGCAGCGTATATCTTACATCGCTACGGATGGTTCGACAGTATTGCCGCAAACGCGTGGGGCGAGGTGATAATTATCCTCTTCGCGTTAATCGCCACGGGTTTCGGAACACTCGGCGACCTGATGGAGAGTTTGCTGAAACGGACCATCGGCGTGAAGGATTCCGGTAAGTTTTTGCCCGGGCACGGCGGTGTTTTGGACCGTTTTGACAGTATATTACTGGCCGCTCCGATAATCGCAGTATATAGTTGGTTATGCTTCGCTGCCTCGTCGCTCTTATAAGTCGCTGGCCGATAGGTGTACACCACTGGTGTGCCCGCTGGTTGCTTTTTCCGCTGATGTACCATGTGGTGCGTTACCGGCGGCAACTGACGGCAAAAAACCTGCGGATAGCTTTCCCTGAGAAAAGCGAGCAGGAACGGCGGCAGATAGCGCGGGAGTTCTATTTGCAGTTCTGCGACACGATGGTAGAGACTATCTACGGCTACCGTTGCTCGGAGGCAGAGATGCGCGAGCGTGTGGTGTTCGAGCATATGGACGAGGTGAACCGGTTGGTAGATGCTGCCGGCGGAGGTATATTCATGCTGGCGCATATGGGCAACTGGGAATGGATGGCGAGCGTGCAGAGTTGGGTGAGTGAGGGCGTGACGGAGCTGAATGTCTATCGGGCACAGAAGAACAAAGGGATGGACCGATTGATGCTATCCATCCGCGGCAAACGAGGCGGCGCATGCGTGGAGAAACAGCGTATCTTACGGGAGATGGTGCGTTACCGCGCAGAAAAGAAACCCGTGACGATAGGTTTGTTGAGCGACCAGAAACCGCGGCCCGAAGTGACACGCACTTGGGTGGAGTTTTTACACCAAGAGACGGGATTTTTGGACGGCGGAGAAGTATTAGGCAAGAAATTCGGTTATCCGGTGTTCTACGCGTATATCACCCGCACAAAGCGCGGGTATTACAAAGCGGACATGCGCCTGCTGAGCGCTACGCCGCAAGACACGGAAGAAGGCGAGATAACAACCGCCTACGCACGGATGCTGGAGGCAAATATCAAAGAACAGCCGGAGTTATGGCTGTGGAGCCATAATCGTTGGAAATGGTCGAGAGGCTCGACACCCGAACAACTATGCAGATGAAATGTAGTGTAATCATATTAAACTGGAACGGGGCGGAGATGCTGCGCCGGTATCTTCCTTCTGTCATCGCGCACACGAAAGGCGCGGACATTATCGTGGCGGATAACGGGAGTACGGATGACAGTTTGGCGGTGTTGGAGAAGGAGTTTCCGACGGTGATGACCATTGTATTAGACAAGAACTACGGTTTTGCGGAGGGTTATAACCGCGCGATAGAACAGGTGGACAGCGAATACGTGGTGTTGCTCAACAGCGATGTGGAAGTGACGGAAGAGTGGTTAACTCCCCTACTCGCTTATATGGACGAGCACAAGGATGTCGCAGCTGTGCAACCGAAGATACGCAGTTGGCTCAGACGTGCGTATTTCGAGCATGCAGGCGCTGCAGGCGGGTACTTGAGTAAGTTCTATTTCCCCTATTGCCGCGGTCGCGTATTATGGCATGTGGAGGAAGACAAAGCTCAATACGACAGCATTGCGGATGTCGATTGGACAAGCGGCGCGTGTATGTGCGTGCGCACGAAAGTATATAAGGAGTGCGGAGGTTTGGATGCGTCGTTCTTCGCGCACATGGAAGAGATAGACCTCTGCTGGCGCATGCGGAATGCCGGATGGCGTCTGGCATGTATCCCGCAGAGCGTAGTATATCACCTCGGCGGCGGAGCGTTGAGTTACGAGAGTCCGCGCAAGACCTATCTCAATCATCGTAATAACCTGCTGATGATTTACAAAAACAAACAACACCCTTGCGGAGTGCTGTTCGTTCGTGGGATATTGGATTATGCCGCGGCGTGTTTCTACTTGCTGCAAGGCCGTTGGGGCGCTTTCAAGGCCGTCTTCCAAGCCCGCAGAGACTACCGCGCCATGCGGCGTAACTACCGTTAGCGCAACAGGTATTTATGACCGTCCTGAATAACGATGCCTTTATAGGTGTCGTTTATTTTTCGTCCGAGCATGTCGTACATCGGTGCGTTGCGGTCAAGCACAGGTATGTTCTCAATGCCTTCCCAATACTCGCATTCGCCTGCTTCTTCCGTAGGATTCGCCTCGAAATAGACTTTGACACTATAGCAACGAAGTTGCTTAAAGCAGGTAACGGTCACCTGCGTATCGTTGATGTCGGTGATGACCACCGCAGCCGAACACTCTTGGTAATCCTCCGGATAGAACTGGTCAGGGCTGAGGTAATCAATGGTACCTTTGTCCGCCGAGCAGGTAAAGAGTTTGCGCACTGCGCCGTTGACCACAAGGCCTTTGATAGGTTTGGACGCCTCGAACGTAAGCGTATAGCCGGCATTGGCATTGAAATACCGCGCGGTGTCGTTAAAGACGATAGAACCCAGCGAAGCATGCACGCGGATGTTTTTGTCAATGAAGGCGTATTCCTTCTTGAAGACATTCTTCTCCGGCGAGCGCACCGTGGTAGGTTCGCTATACGCATATTCCGGGTCCAGCGGCGTATCGTCCACATAACTTGTTGGCTCAATGACTATCGGCTCTCCATCTACCACAATCTGTTGCAAAAGACGCTGTCCTTTAGCACCCATGGTGAACACGAGGTTGGTGGTCTCACCGGTCCACGTATCCACCTTGTAGTCATCTTGCGCCGTGGAGGCTTCACCCGGCACGAAATTGCCTTCGGAAGCGGTCATGGTCAGATAGTCCTTACCATCCTTTTTCGAGCTTACCAACTGCACGTTTTTAAAGGCCGTAGAAGCAGAAATGGTGATGGTGTTTTTGTTGTAGAGCTTCATGCCCACATAGGTTGAAAATTCAGGCGCATTGGTGGTGTTTCCGCCCTTCTCCAACTTGACGGTGATGCCATCGATGGTCTGATTTTGCGTACCATCTTCATCATAATTGAAGGTGGTGGCCCAACTGCTCAGCACAAGGCTGAGTGCAGCAAAAAGGCTTAGAATCCGAAACTTAGTCCACATGTGAAAGTGAATTTTTGTCCCTGCAGATAAACAGGGGTATATTTATTCAAATAATAGTCTTTGAGTTCGTCTCCCGCAAGTTCCATCGGTGTGCCATCCGCATTCCATCCCCGGTCTTCTCCCAAGATACGCTCCGAGGTGGGCGTGAACGCGCGGACATTTGAATACGCAAGGTCAATGTGCGCGTAGCAGTTGTTAAACACCTCATACACAGCGTGTAAACCGATTACATGACTTTGCCAAATTTTCTCGCTGAACGGTTTCTGCGCGATGATAGGATTGTCCGTTTCGCGGTGACCGGCTATATAGGCGCGGAAGTAGTCGTACGCACGGTATTTGGTGTCACCCGTATAGTCCAGCATCAGGCGCAGGCTGCGCGTAGGACGATAGGACAGTTGAACGAAGATACTCTGCGCGTTATCGCCCATGTAATGGCCCATGTTAAAGGAGTTGGACGTGAAGTCAAGCACCTTGATGGAATGGGTATAACAAGCGATGTACGAACGCATGAACTCTCCGCGCAGCGCAAGACCTTTGACAGGCCATCCGCTCCAGTTGAAACCAACGAGATATGAAATAGGATTATGCTCCGGATTCGAAGGTTTGAGACGCGCGAACTTAAACTCGTCGAGGAAGAACGAACCGTACAGACGGAGGTGGTCCGTAGGCCGCACGGTGATAGTCGCAAAGACTTGCGAGTTCTGGTTTTCCGAACCCAAGCCTTTGGTCAACAGGTGGTCCAGCGACTTATAGAATGCAATCGGAATGAAGTACGCCGCCTGCACATTACGCTCTGCGTAAACAATCGAGTTACCGAAACCGAACTGGATATACTTGCATGGCATGAAAGTGAACATATTCGCCGCCATGAACTTGTTGGCAGGACGGTATTCACGCTCCGTGACACCTTCTTTAGCTTTCTCCACGTAATAATAGGTCGAGTCGAGGGTGTTGCTGGGCAGCCATGCATGGAAATAATCGAACTGGAACCATTTGCAGGGCGTGAGTTGGAGCGTGACCATCGGCACGGCAGGATTATGCGCCGAGAGGATGTTCGAGCAATGCTGGGCGTCGCCCCACGTGATACGCTCGCGCTGGATACCGATAGAACCCCACCACATGTACAGCGAGAGTCCGCCGCGTGCGTCGGAGTAGTCTCCGCCGTAGTTGGCCTCTTTGTACTGCACGCCCGGGATATTATTCAGCGCCGGCGTACCGAGCATCTTGTCCCCCACCCGTGTCCAACCGTAATGAATCTTCGAGCCTTGGACACCTTGTCCGCTCCAACTGTTATCACGGATAGAACCCCAGATAGACACATGGTGCGCCACATCCATTTGTATCTCTGCGCCGTACCAGCGGTGCATCAAGAGACCTTTCTGGTTATACGAGAGGTCCATGCCCAGAATAGGCCGTACACGCATCTTGAAAATCTTGTCTTTGGTCAAGATGTGCAGAGACGGGTCTGCCAAATTGAGATTCGAGACCTTCGTAATCCACTGCGTCACATGACGATGACCGTACGAATAATAGACAGGCAGCGTGTCCATTTCCAAGGCGTAGTCCTGCATGTAAAACTGCAGGTCATCGCGCTGCCGTTTGTTGAGCAACGAGTCCTTACTCTGCGCCTCGACAAGCAGACGGGCGATATAATCCCGCGTGTAGGGTTTTACCGCTACATTGGAGCGGATAATTCCGTCCGTCGTCAGCTCTTCGAGGAAGTCATAAATCTCCGTATATTCGATGGCCTCCGGAATGCGCTGAGCGCTCGCGGGAACAAGGAACAAGGAGCAAAGAACAAGGATTGCTATGTATCGAAAATACCTCATTATTATTTTTTGTAACGCGCGTTAAGGGCTTCGATTACTTCGTCGGTAATGTCATAGCCGGCCACTTTGTTCATCAGCACAGCGTCGTTGAGCACGAGATGGAAATGACCGTCGGAGTTGTACTCACGCAAAAACGCCTGTACGGAGTCTTGGAGTTGCTGGGTCAGCGCACTCTGCTCTGCCATGAAGTCGGCACTCAGTTTCTGACGCAAGTTCTCCAAGTCCTGCTGCTTAGCCATCAGTTGCTGCTCTTTCTTCTGCAGACGGCTCTGCTCGCTCTCTGCGCGCTCGCGACTCAGGAAAGCGTTTGCCTCCACTTTGCGTTGGAAATCCAGTACTTCGCGCTGGAAAGTCTCTGCCTCTTTTTGGAGCGATTTAGCCTTTGTGTCAAGCTTCACCGTGGACTCCTCGTAACGCGACATCAACTTGTCGGAAGCCTCGATGGCGAGGGTGTAGTTTTTGAGGATAGAATCGGTGTTGATAACTGCTATCGGGAGCAGTTCACCGGAAGCCTCAACTTCTTGATTAGCAGTTTTTTTACGACCCGGAGTAACGGTAAAAAAGAGGATAAACAGGGCAACTACGGCAGCTGCCAAAATCGATTCAACGATAATAGAAATTTTGTTCATAATGATTATAATTTTTTAACATTGATTTTGTTCTTTCTGGTGCGTTGCGCTTCCCGGTCCTGAGAGGTAGCACAATGTATTTTATGTTCGCGCATTCGCTCGTTTTCCGCAATGTGCTGCGAGCGAAAAGCATGGTCACGCCGGAAAATAACTCCCACACAAAGGAGCAAAATGGCGACTGCGATGAGTGCTATGACCAGCAACATTTTCATTTTTGCGCACAAAATAGCATGCAAAGGTACGCAAAAAAGTTGAAAGTTGAAAGTTGAAAGTTGAAAATTTTTCATTTTTAGGCCCTTTTGTGCATTTTTTTCAAAAAATGTGCGCGCGCACTTGCGTATATGAAAAACTTTTCCTATCTTTGCACGCTAATTTTGTGAAATCAACTAAAAAACAAATACGATTATGGCAAACGAAAGACAAAGCGGTTTGATGTTCAATGCGTTGACCGCAGGAAGTAAGATTGTAGGTACCATTACGGCGGACAGCGATTTCCGCATTGACGGTCAGATTGAAGGTGATTTGAATTGCAGCGGTAAGGTCGTTATCGGTGAGGCGGGTCGCGTCAAAGGTACGATTGTATGCCAGCAGGCAGAGATTTTGGGTCTGTTGGAGGGCAAAGTGACCTGTCACCAGCAGTTGTCACTGCGCGCAAACGGTAAGATTAACGGCGATGTACACACCAAGACCCTGATTGTTGAGCCGGGTGCATTGTTCAACGGTTCCTGCTCGATGGGAGCAGTGGAGAAGGTTGCACCTTCTGTTAAATAGTTAAAAGGTTAAAATGGTTTTGATTTTATCAAAACGTTCAGTTGTTATGAAGATTAAACCTTTTCGCGGTTTTCGTCCGCCGAAAGCGTTAGTGGAGCAAGTGAGCAGTCGTCCGTACGACGTGCTTAACTCGGAAGAGGCGCGTCGTGAGGCTGCCGGTAATCCGAAGTCGCTCTACCACATCATCAAGCCGGAAATCAATTTTGAGGCAGGCACGGATGAGCATGACCCGCGGGTCTATGATGCCGCCGTGGAGCAATTCAAGAAATTCAAGGCTGAAGGATGGTTGGTGCAAGACAAGAAACCGCTTTATTATGTCTATGCGCAGACGATGAACGGGCATACCCAATACGGCCTTGTGGTCGGCGCATGGGTAGATGACTATTTGGAGGGGCGCATCAAGAAGCATGAGTTGACGCGGCGGGACAAAGAGGAAGACCGCATGAAGCATGTGCGTGTGCTGAACGCAAATATGGAGCCGGTGTTCTTCGCTTACCCGCACCGCGATGACATCGATGCCATCGTTGCCAACGTATGTGCCGGTACGCCGGAGTATGACTTTGTGGCAGCGCCGGAGGGTTTTCGACACACTTTCTGGGTGATAGACGACGAGGCGACCATTCAGCGCATCACGGATATCTTTGCGCAGATACCGGCGATGTACATCGCGGACGGACACCATCGTTCGGCAGCCGCAGCAGGCGTCGGCGCAGAGAAACAGCGTGCAGCCGTCGGCAGTCAGCATACAGAAGAGTTCAATTTCTTCCTCGCCGTTTGTTTCCCGGACAACCAATTGAATATCATCGACTACAACCGTGTCGTGCGTGATTTGAACGGCTTGACGGAAGAACAATTTCTCGCGAAGTTGGCCGAAGATTTCGAGGTCGAAGACAAAGGGACGGAGATATACAAGCCGCAGGGTCTGCATAACTTCTCGTTGTATCTGGGCGGGCGCTGGTATTCGTTGACGGCAAAGCCCGGACGATACGATGATACGGATTCGATAGACGTGCTGGATGTGACGATTTCGAGCAAGTTGATACTCGACAAGATTCTGGGCATCAAAGACTTACGGAGTGACAAACGCATCGACTTCGTCGGCGGTATCCGTGGTCTGGGTGAGTTGAAGCGGAGAGTGGACAGCGGCGAGATGAAAATGGCGCTGGCGCTCTACCCCGTTACCATGCAACAAATCATCGACGTCGCGGACAGCGGAAAAATAATGCCGCCGAAGACCACATGGTTTGAACCGAAACTGAGAAGCGGATTAGTGGTACATGAGTTACAATAGACACATATTCCTCTTTGCGCTATGCGCCTCGCTCTGCGTATTAAGCAGTTGCAGCATTCAGCAGCGTGTGAAGCGGGCGGACAAGAAGTTCGCCATCGGTGAGTATTACACCGCGGCTGACCTATACAAGTCATGCTACAGCCGTTTGTCGATGAAGAAAGACCGTCAACTGAAAGGTTACACGGCGTACAAACAAGGAGAGTGCTATCGGATTCTGAACAACACGCGGGCGGTGAATTGTTACCAAAGCGCGTTGCGGTGCAAATACCATTTGCAGGACTCGACGATTTTCCTGAACTGCGGCTTGGCGCTTCAATATCAGGGTAAGTACAAAGACGCAGCCAAGAGTTACGAACTCTATTTGGAAAAACACCCCGACAACTATGTGGCGCAAGCCGGCAAATATGCGTGCAACAAAATCGAGGAATGGAAGAAACAGACTTCGCGGTACAAGATTTCCGAAGCCAAAGAGTTCAACCAGCGGCGCACGAGTAACTTCGCGCCGATGTTCGTAGGCTCCAAAGGTGACGCACTGATGTTTACCAGCAACCGGCAAGAGAAACAGAAAGGCACGAAGAAGCTCAAACGCCCGAGTAATGTGACGG
>Ga0265298_10003610_pt1 | contig 20317 bp, 19 predicted proteins | sample AusTroGonzalo_MG_3_FD_193486 | JGI IMG/M metagenome (GOLD analysis project Ga0265298, IMG submission 193486) | Bovine rumen microbial communities from tropical cattle in Woodstock, Queensland, Australia - Gonzalo_01 | ecosystem: Host-associated > Mammals > Digestive system > Stomach > Rumen ... | reverse complement strand
CGCCCTGATGAGCGTCGGTGCCGAGGGTGCATCGTGGATGACGCTGTTCTTCAACGACGGCACGCCTGTCAGCGTCAACCTGAACGACAGCACGCTGAAAGGTTCGGCCGTGAATGAGCGTCTGGTGGGTTACGACATTGCTTTGGGAACGCCCTACAGCGCTTTTATGCAGAAGGTGAAGGCGATGCCCGAAGAGGAGCAGAAGAGCAAGATGCCGGAACTGCAGGCTGAGATGCGTAAGGTGGTTGGAGACATGACAATCCTGCTCGAGAAGATTTTCCGTGACGAGCGCGAGACCATGATTCCTGCAGCGTTCGTCAGCGAATTCAAGGACCTCGTCGGCGAGGAGGGTCTGGACAGTGTGCTTAACACGAAGCCCGTCTGGGCCAATCACCCCATTGTGAAGAGTCTTCAGGCGATGGCTGCTGCCGAGAAGGCTGCTGAGGCTAAGAAGACGGCTTTCATCGGCAAGCAGTTTACCGACCTTGAGGAGGCCGACGTTGACGGCAAGCTCCACAAGCTGAGCGAATATGTTGGCAAGGGCCAGTGGGTGCTCGTCGACTTCTGGGCCTCATGGTGCGGCCCCTGCCGTGCTGAGATGCCCAACGTGGTGGCTGCCTACGAGAAGTATCACGCCAAGGGCTTCAACATCGTCGGTCTGTCGTTCGACAATTCGAAAGGTCCGTGGGTGAAGGCCATCAGCGACCTGAAGATGCCTTGGCCGCACCTCTCCGACCTGAAAGGCTGGAAGACGGTTGCCTCTGATATCTATGGTGTCAACAGCATTCCCGACAACCTGCTCATCGACCCGCAGGGCAAAATCGTGGCCCGCGATCTCCGTGCTGAAGGTCTCCACAAGAAGCTTCAGGAGATCTTCGGCGAGTAATCTTTACTTGCGTACAACGGTGGCGCGGATGATGCGGACGTCGTAGACGGGACGGTCGTCGTCGTCGCGCATCTGGCGCTGAATGCGGTTGGCCACATCCATACCCTCAGTGACCTCGCCAAAGACGGTGTAGGCGCCGTCGAGGTGGGGCGTGCCGCCCTTACGGGTGACAATGTAGAACTGGCAGGCGCTGGAGAGGCGGCCTGGGTTGACATCGTCGCCCTCGCGGGCTGCTGCCACGGAGCCGTAGCGATGAAGAATGGCGGGTGTGGGTATCTCGGGCTCCAGCTTGTAGGGCAGGTCGCCTTCGCCGAGCAGTGTTCCTGACTCTGCGTGACGGCTGTCGGGGTCGCCGGTCTGAATCATGAAGTTGGGAATGACGCGGTGGAACAGCAGCGAGTCGTAGAAGTGGGTTTCAACGAGCTTCAGGAAGTTGTCGCGATGACGGGGCGTCTCGTTGTAGAGGGCAATGCGGATGTTGCCCTCGGTGGTCTCGAGGAGTACTTCGGCACGCGAGGACTGCTCAGCGGTCTGGGCGGTCATCGTCAGACAGGCCGACAGACAGAGGATAATTGTAAGTAATTGGCGCATAATATGGTAAATCTATTTCTGCAAAGTTACGAATAATTGCGGAAAGTGCCAAATGTTTCGTTTTTTTTCCTTATCTTTGCAGCGAAAAAGAGCAAAACTAATGATGGAACTGATTAAGAATAAGGAATTTGGGGGCGAGCGCCCGCTGTTTGCCTCGCACAACCTGCGACTGGATCATGTGACGATTGTCGACGGCGAGTCGGCCATCAAGCATTGCTCGGACATTGAGGCGGAGGACTGCCGCTTCATGGGCAAGTACCCGTTCTGGCACGTCGACAGGTTTACGATTGACCATTGCCAGTTTGACGAAAGTGCCCGTTCCGCCTTGTGGTACAGCAACTACCTGCTGATGCGCAACACACGCATCGACGCCCCTAAGATGTTTCGCGAGATGCATCATATCCACCTGGACGATGTCGTCATCAACGATGCTGACGAGACCTTCTGGCGCTGTCAGTATGTGGAGGCCAGAAACCTTGAGCTGCACGACGGCACCTATCCCTTCATGTTTTGCAATTACCTGCGCATCAATGGCTTGAAGTGCGACTCGAAATACGTGTTCCAGTACTGCAAGAACGTGGAACTGCACAACGCCCACATCGTGACGAAGGACTCGTTCTGGGAGTGCGAGAACGTCAACGTCTACGACTCCGTGCTCGACGGCGAATATCTGGCGTGGCACTCGAAGAACGTGCGCCTCGTGAACTGCCATCTGGCTGGCGAGCAGCTGTTGTGCTACTGCGACAACCTGGTGTTGGAGAACTGCACGTTCGACAAAGCCTGCGACCGCGTGTTTGAGTATTCGACGGTGAAGGCCGACATCAAGGGACACATCGAGAACATCAAGAACCCGACGAGCGGACATATTGTGGCTGATAGCATTGGCTCTGTCACCATTGATGATAATGTCCTACAGCCCAACGACTGCGTGATAGACACGCGTACTATTTAGACAAGAGTACAGGAGGACATGCGCATGAAATACAACTTCGACGAATTGGTAGAACGCAGAGGCACGGGCTGTGTGAAGTGGGATGAGACCAAAGGAGAAGAACTAAGCTCCCCTCCTTTGGAGGGGCTGGGGGAGGTCATACCTTTATGGGTGGCCGACATGGACTTCAAGGCAGCTCCCGCCATTCAGGAGGCTGTCCGACGGAGGACAGAGCACGGCGTGTTCGGCTATACCGTTGTGGGCGACGACTACTACGATGCCGTTATCTCGTGGTTCGCACGTCGTCACAACTGGACCATCCGTCGCGAGGAGATTCTCTACACCACAGGCGTCGTGCCGGCTGTCTCTGTCGCGCTGAAAGCCCTTACGCTGCCTGGCGAACGGGTCATTACCCTTACGCCTGCCTACAATTGTTTCTTCTCCAGCATACGCAACACGGGCTGTGAACTGGCTGAATGCCGCCTGCGCTGGGACCGTAACGAGCGATTTGAGATTCCGTGGGACGAGCTGGAGGCTCTTTGCCGCGACGAGCGCACGACGGTCTTCCTGCTCTGCAATCCCCACAATCCGACGGGCCGTGTGTGGACGAAGGAGGAGCTGGAGCGCATAAACGACATCTGTTTGAAGCACGGCGTGAAGGTTGTCAGCGACGAAATCCATTGCGAGCTCGTGATGCCCGGCCACCGTTTCCAGCCGTTTGCTGCTGTCAGCGAGGCGTGCCGCCAGAACAGCGTCATCCTCAACTCACCCTCGAAATCGTTCAACACGGCTGGTCTGCAGATAGCTAACATCGTCTGTGCGCAGCCTGAGTGGCGTCGCCGCATTGACCGTGCCATCAATATTAACGAGGTGTGCGACGTGAATCCCTTTGGTCCTGTCGCCCTAATCGCTGCCTACAACGAGAGCGAGGACTGGATAGACGCGCTGAACGCGTATCTCTGGGACAACTATCGTGCGCTTTGCGATTTTGCCGCAAAGCATCTGCCCCAGTGGCACGTTCGTCCGCTTGAGGGCACTTATCTTGTGTGGATAGACATCACGGCAACGGGCCAGACGGCACAGCAGTATGCCGACCGCCTGATGGACAAAGCGCGAGTCTGGGTGAATCCTGGAACGGTGTATGGGCCACAGTCGGGCGAGGGCTACATCCGCCTGAACATTGCCTGTCCGCGAAGCCGTCTGATGGAGGCTTTAGAGCGCATCGCACGTACCTAAAGAAATACTCCATGAGTTTTGAAAAATTCTCATGGAGTATTTCGCAAAAGTCATGGAGTATTTTTTGAAACTGATAGGGGGGTATTCCTATCTGCTATTTCTATTGGAGTCGGAACGAAATGGGGATGGTGTACTTCACGCGTACAGCCTGACCTTTCTGCTTGCCAGGCGTCCAGTTCGGCATGGCGTTGATGACGCGCAGGGCCTCGGCATCCAGCTCCTCGCTGACGTTCTTGACAACCTTGGCACCACTGATGGAACCGTCTTTCTCGACAATGAACGAGGCGATGACGCGTCCCTGAGTGCCAGCCTTCTCAGCAGCCTCGGGATATTTCACGGTCATGCTTAGGAACTTCATCAGCTCAGGTGCACCACCAGGGAATTGCGGCATTTCCTCCACCACGTCGAAAGCACCCTCGGCCTCAGGAGCCTCCATAGCGATGGCAGCTACCTTCTTTTTCTCAGCAGCTTCCTTTGCCATTTCAATAGCCTTCTTGTCCTTGTTGGACTTTTCTGCCGTTGCTACCTTAGTGGCGTTTGTGGCGGCGCTTTTTTCTTTCTTCACCTCGATGGTCTTGGTGCCCATCTTGATCTGACCGTCCTGACGGCCTTTCTTCACAATCTTCTTCTGTGGCGTCTTCGGCTCGTTATACACGTAGTCATTGACGGTCTCGGCATTCAGAGCCAGAGCAACACCCACGAGGGGGACGAGTGCGAGCAGCTTCAGCAAGCTGGCACGCTTAGAATTCTTATGTAGCATCATATCTATGCGGTTTTTGAGGGTACTGTGACTGATACCGTTGGCCACCGAGTACCCGCAGTGGCTGACGGCTTTTTGGATAAGCAGATACTGATACTGGCGCATATTGATGCCTTGAGAGAGAACCGCTGCGTCGGCCTCGTACTCATGGATGGCGCGCAAGTCCTGGCGCAACATCCACATAGCCGGATTGAACCATTGCAGAGCGGTGAGCGTATCAACGAGGATGAGGTCCACCGAGTGGTGTCGACGGATGTGTCCCCGTTCATGGGCGAGAATGGAGGCGTCCATTGCCTCGTAGTCGCTGGGAGAGAGTACGATGTAGTGCATCCAACTGAAGGGTGAGACGTCGTGCGGAGCAACGCAGACGACAGTGCCGTCAGGTTGCAGATGCTGTTCGCTGCGACGGATGAGCAGCCACACGCGGAGCACGCTTGACAACGTATAGCCCAGCGTGGCTACAACACCTAATAGGAATATGACGACGGCCAGCACCTGCCAGAGCGGCATCTGTGGCGCTTCCTCCACCATCATGGTGAGTCCTCCGAAGTCGATGGCCGACTCTGTAGCCTCCACCACCACCGTCTTGTGAAGGGTGATGACGCAGAGCGGCAACACGTAGGAGGCGATGGCTGTCAGGAGCAGCACCACGCGATTGACGCGATGGAACGTCTCGCGGCTCAGCAGCAGGCGGTAGAACATGTAGAATACTGCTATCAGTACTGCTACCTTCAGGTCGTATGTCAGGAACACAATCATACCCTATGTAATTTACAGTTAGCTATTTACCGTTTTCTATTTTCTCTATGAGTTCACGAAGCTCGTCAACGGAAATCTTCTCCTCCTTCACAAAGGCCGAGACGGCACTCAGGTAGGAGTCGTTGAAATAGTCCTTGATGATACCCGTGAGACTCGAGCGTCCGTACTCCTTCTCCGTAACGGTGGGGTAGTACTGGTATGATGTGCCGTACTGCTTATGATCCAGCAATCCCTTCTTCTCCAATATGCGGACAGTTGTCGACAGCGTGTTGAAGTGGGGGCGCGGCTCGTCGTAGTACTCCAAGAGTTCCTTGACGAACATCGGGCCGTGCTGCCAGTACAGCTCCATAATCTCACGTTCTTTCGTGGTTAGTCGTTTCATATTTACCGTTTTACTTTTTTACTTTTTCACCTTTACTTGGTGCGCCAGTATCTGTATCCGATGGCAAAGTAACTAAAAACTTTAGTTCGATGTAACTAAAAGCCTTAGTTTTTATATTTTGTTAAGAAGAAATGGCTCAATTTCTTAGTTATTCACACATGATTCCGCCAAAACTTCATTTTTTCAGCTCTTAACTTCGTTGACTTCAATTCTTCAATCCTTCAATTTTTCAATTCTTCAATTCTTCAACTCTCCTTCAGCGCCTTGACGTACTCATAAAGTTTGCGATAGAAGGGGTGACGCGTCATCGTGGGAGCATCGCCGAGGATGATGAGTTTCATGCGGGCTCGGGTGATGGCCACATTCATGCGTCGCAGGTCGCGTAGGAATCCTATCTGTCCCTCGTCGTTCGAGCGTACCAGCGAAATCAGGATGATGTCGCGCTCCTGCCCTTGGAAACCGTCGACGGTATTGACGGTGATGAGATGGCGGAAGGGCTTAAAGTACTCGCGCTTCATCAGCAGACGGCGCAGGTACTGCACCTGTGCACGATAGGGCGAGATGACGCCCACGTCGAGCCGTTCGTTCAGGATGCGCGTCTTGCCAATCTTCTCGAAGTACTGCTCCAGCGCCAGCAGCGTCAGCTCCGCCTCGGCCTTGTTGATGCGTCCGAAAGATTCGCCCACGAACTCCTCCTTGAAGGAAATGTCTGAGTTCTCGGAGATTCCGGAGAACTTGGATGTGTCCACCCACGTCATCGGCAAGTCGAGGTCGAGTATTGAGCGGAACTTCACTTCTGGCGCACTCTCCACCATGTTGCCGTAGAACCAGTCGCTGGAGAAGCGCATAATCTCCTCGTTCATGCGGTACTGCATCTTCAGTAGCGTCACCACCTCGGGCTTGTTCTCCACGATACGCTCCATCAGCGTCTTGCCTAATCCTGCTTTCAGTGCGGCAATGCTCTTGACTGTTGGTGGCAGCTGGCAGTGGTCGCCAGCCAGGATGATGCGCGATGCCCGTCGGATGGGAATCCAGCAGGCAGCCTCCAGCGCCTGTGCCGCCTCATCTATAAATAAGGTGCCGAACTTCTGGCCGTCCAGCAGTCGGTTAGCGCTTCCCACCAGCGTACAGGCAATGACGCGTGCTTCGCCAAAGAGTTGTGCGTTGATGCGTATCTCCAGTTCGTTGGCGCGGTCTTTCAGTCGCTCCAGCTTTTGGTGATATTTGCCATCGCCCCGTTTGCGGTGGGCACGCAGGTCGCGAATGGCCTTGCGGATAGCCCACAACAGTTCGTAGTCGGGATGGGCCTCGAAGCGGCGTTCGTAAGTGAACGACAGCATCTTGTCGTTCACACGTGTGGGATTACCTATTCTTAATACGGGAATGCCCCTGTCAACGAGTTTCTCGCTAATCCAGTCGACAGCCATATTCGACTGCGCACACACCAGTACCTGGTTCTCGCGGCGCAGCGTCTCGTAGATAGCCTCGACGAGTGTTGTCGTCTTGCCCGTTCCAGGCGGGCCGTGAACGATAGCGACGTCCTTGGCCCACAGTACGTGGTTGACAGCCTCCTCCTGAGTCTTGTTGAGGTAAGGGAAGTGCAACGGTTGAAACGAGAATGTCTCTGCCTTCTGCTGCGAATAGAAGAGGTCGCGCAGATAGCCCAGCCGTCCCTTTGAGCGCATCACGCGGTCCAGCGCGTCGAACATCATTTTGTATGATGTCTCGTCGAACGACAGCTGTACGCCGATGCTGACATCGGGGTCGAGCATGGTACCATCAGGCACGCTCACCACCATACGGTCGCCGTCGACGTAACTGACGGTGCCTGCGAAGGGGTAGTAGTGAAGACCCTCCCCCGTCCCCTCCCTATAGGGTGGGGAGTCATTATACTGTTGTGAGGTTTCTGTGTTGGAGGTGTTTCCTCCCCGCCCTATAGGGAGGGGACGGGGGAGGGTCTTAAAGAACATCACCGGCTTGCCAAACTCGAAGTTATGCTCTATCTCCGTATCTGTCGTCCTGTGCACCTCCATGCAGTACTGGTTCAGCGAGTTGTAGTAGCTCTTGCCCACACGGACAGGCCACCACACATCGCCGCGCTTCACCAACCGCGCCATACCCCTCTCTTCGGTCTGGCGTCGGAAAGCCTCCTTCTCCGTCTGGTACTCCAGCTGGAGCAGAAGCCGTTGCTGTGTCAGTGCTTGTATTGCGTTCACCCTGCAAAGGTACAAAAAAACGGAAAAACTCAAGACCATTCACGCAAAAGTTATGGAGATATTTCGTTATTTGCGAAATTATTCCTAATTTTGTGCGCAGATTCAACAGAATAACAAAACGCTACATGAAAAAAGTACTATTACTGATATTCACTTGTCTTGCCTTGAGCGTTCAGGCGCAGGACAATGTTCCGTCGTTAAAGATTGGATTCCTGAGCTATGACAGTGCGCTGAAGGCAATGCCTGACTATGTGCAGACACAGCAGAAGTTGGCCACCCTGCGTACTGAGTACGACAAGGAATTGAAACGCGTTGAGGATGAGTTCAACCGTAAGTACGAGGAGTTTCTTGACGGTCAGAAGGACTTCCCGAAGACCATTCTCTATAAACGTCAGACGGAGTTGAAAGAACTGATGGAGCGCAATGTGACGTTCAAGGCCAACAGCCGTCGCGAGTTGGCTGAGGCTGAGCGCACAGCGATGGCACCGTTGCGCCAGACGCTGAATGCCACGTTGGCAGAAATTGCCAAGGAACGTGGCTTTGCATTGATACTGAATACCGACGCCGACGCCTGTCCTTATATCGACCCGGCAATGGGTGAAGACATTAACCAGCTTGTTCATGACGCTCTCCAGTAAGCCGGGACCCATCGGCGTTTTCGATAGCGGCTACGGCGGACTGACCATTCTGCACGGCATACGCCAGCTGCTGCCCGAGTACGACTACCTGTACCTCGGCGATAATGCCCGTACACCCTACGGTCCCCGTTCGTTCGAAGTCGTTTACGAGTTCACCCGTCAGGCTGTGTTGCGCCTCTTTGAGATGGGGTGTCACCTTGTCATATTGGGTTGTAACACTGCCTCCGCCAAAGCCTTGCGTAGCATCCAGCAGATAGACCTGCCACAATGGGACCCCAATCGCCGCGTCTTGGGCGTGATTCGTCCTACAGCTGAGGTCATCGGCCAACTGACGCAGTCGCGCCATGTGGGTGTGCTGGCTACCGAAGGAACCATCAAGAGCGAGAGCTACAATCTGGAGATACAGAAGTTGTTCCCTGATATACAGGTGAGCGGTGTGGCTTGTCCCTTCTGGGTACCGTTGGTGGAGTATAACGAGGCCGATTCGCCTGGTGCTGACTATTTCGTGAAGAAGCGCATCGACGAGATTATGCATAAGGACCCGGAGATTGATGCCATCATTCTGGGGTGTACCCACTACCCGTTGCTTATGCCGAAAATCCTGAAGTATCTGCCGGCTGGCGTGCGTGTTATTCCGCAGGGTGAGTATGTGGCCGAGAGTCTGAAGCGTTATTTCGCGATACATCCGCAGATGGAGCAGCGTTGTTCACGCGGTGCCGGCGTCCACTACCTGACCACAGAGAATCCACAGAAGTTCAAGGAACAGGCCCAGCTCTTCCTCCACGAAGACGTCGAGGTGGAGAATATCACTTTGGGATAGGTAATCAAATCTCTCATCTCCCATTTCTCATCTCCCATGAACGTACAGATAGAACCGACTTGGAAAACGCAACTCGAGACAGAGTTTGGTAAACCATACTTCGAGCAGTTGACGGCTGCCGTCCGACAGGAGTATCGTCAGACGACGTGCTACCCGCCAGGACCGCTGATTTTTAACGCTTTCAACCTCTGCCCCTTCGACAATGTGAAGGTGGTGATTATCGGTCAGGACCCCTACCATGAGCCAGGCCAGGCTCACGGTCTGAGCTTCTCGGTACAAGACGGCGTCATGTTCCCGCCCTCGCTGCAGAATATCTTCAAGGAGATACAGAACGACCTCGGCACGCCCGTTCCGACGACTGGCAATCTTTCGCGCTGGGCTGAGCAGGGCGTCTTGCTGCTCAACGCCACCCTGACCGTTCGTGCCCATCAGGCAAATAGCCATTCCACACTAGGCTGGCAGAAATTTACTGATGCCGCCATACAGGCACTGGCCTCCTCGCGCGAACATATTGTATATATGCTCTGGGGCGGCTATGCCCGTTCGAAGGCCTACATGATACCAAAGGACCGTAACCTTGTTCTCGAGAGTGTTCATCCTTCGCCGCTTAGCGCCAATCGTGGCGGCTGGTTTGGCCAGCATCAGTTCTCGCGCTGCAATCAATATCTACAGGAAAACGGCTTAGCACCCATACAATGGTAATACCTCCTATTATAGAAGTGGGTGGCATTCTGCTGTCATCCGATATCCTGACAGAACGCTTCTGTTGCGATTTGTCAAAGTGTAAAGGCATCTGCTGTGTCGAGGGTGATGCCGGCGCCCCTGTGACGCTTGACGAGATAGGTGAGATTGAGAATCTGCTCGACGACGTGTGGCCCGACCTCTCGGCACAGGCACAGGCTGTCATCGACCAGCAGGGTGTGGCTTATACTGACCGCGAAGGCGACCTCGTCACCAGCATCGTTGGCGGCAAGGATTGTGTCTTTACCTATTATGGTGATATTGAGGATTGGGAGACGCATGAGCCCATTACTGGCTGCTGTCTCTGTGCACTGGAAAAGGCCTGCCGTTCAGGTAATCGTGATTCTCAATCCTCAATCCTCAATTCTCAATTTGTCAAGCCCATTAGTTGTGCCCTCTATCCCATCCGCGAGAAGTGTTTCAGCGACGGTACCGTCGCCCTGAACTACCACCGTTGGGCTGTCTGTGCCGATGCCGTGAGAAAAGGACAAGAACTGGATCTGCCTGTCTACAAATTCTTGAAGAATCCCCTCATTCGCCGTTTCGGTGAGGCCTGGTATCAGGAACTCTGTGATGTTGCCGAGGAGCTGAAAAAGCAGTCACTCCTTTAAGTATGGACTTGCTGATACAATAAAATCGAACAATTGTCGTTATTTTATAAAAAACGAAATGCCAATGAAAAAACTACTATTCTCGATAGCAATGCTTGCTGTCTCGCTGTCTGGCTTTGCTCAGCATGATGTGCATACACTGACGTTTATTCCCAAACTGGGTGTCAACCTGTCTACGGTAACAGGAGATGATGTGTATTACATGAAGGATGGTCTTGCTGATCAGGTCTTGCAGCCGAAGTATCGCATCGGCATTATGGCTGGTATTGAGGGTGAGTACCAGCTGAGTAAGCCTTTCAGTCTCTCGGTATCTGCCCTCTATTCGCTACAGGGCCATAAGTACGATGACATTGATTTTCAAAGGAATTACAATGTGACGTTCCACACCATCAACGTGCCTATCATGCTAAACTTCTACATTGTCAAGGGATTGGCGGTGAAGGCAGGTCTACAGGCTGGCTATGCTTTTTACAAGAAAGAGTCGTATGATCAGCTGATAGGCAATAGTTGGAGCAGCTATTCTACCAGTGGCACTATCTATAAGAACTTTGACCTCGGTGTTCCTGTAGGTCTCTCTTACGATATCGACAGATTGCGTCTTGATCTGCGTTATAACTATGGACTGACCAGTCTCAGCAAACTCAATGGAATGGCCGCCGTCAGCAATCGCGTCATCCAGTTTAGCATTGGCTATGCCTTGCGCTAAACATTTTGAGAGGAGTGTCCGAAATAATACTGTCCGCGCTGACGGGTAATCCGTCCGTAGTTGATGGCGTGGACAGGACAATGGTGATAGCAGCTGAGACAGGTGGTGCAACTTCCGTCGTGTTTCCATGAGGGGGTGCCGTCAAACATAATATCGTCCACAGGACACGCCTTGGCACAGCGACCGCAGTGAGTGCAGACATCGCTGTCGACGGTGAACTTCTTGTCAGTAATCATAAATCGGTTGAAGTAGGCTCCGATGATGTGGCTGAACGTCCAGGGTGTCAAGCCTAATGTCAACTGACTATAGCCTGTCTGTCTGCTGACGACAATCTTTACAAAAGACTCTAAGTCCCTTTGTGCCTGCTCTATCTTCGCTCGTTCCCGTTCGGGCTTGTCTGTATACATAAACGGCAGACAGACATAGCTCTCGGGCATGATGAGTGATTGGCAGCTATGTAGCGCGATTCCCTTCTCGGCCAGCTCCTTTGCCAACATTGTAATGGCCAGTCCCGTGCTGTCGCCACAGGTACACAGCGTGTAAGCATAGTGGCCTGCATGCTCCTTGATGGTCATCTTGCGGATAAATTCACGGACTATATGTGGCGGCTGCCACCCATGAATGGGGAAGCAGAAGCCGATGCGCTCGTCGTCCGCCAACGTGTACTCACATGGTGTGTTCAGTTCATCGGGGATGAACAGCAACCTTTCCTGCGTCGCAGCAGCCAGCTGTTCGGCTGCCCACCGCGTATTGCCTGTGCCTGAGAAATAGAAAATCATGATGCAAAGGTAGTGTAAACAGGGGAGATATACAAATGAAATCGATAAAAAAGCACTTTTTGTCGGAAGGATTTGGTCGTTCAAAAGATTGTGGCTACCTTTGTGCGTCAATTTGAAAAGAATGAGGAAATGAGAAAAAATATTATCAGGAATGCGGCTTTGGCTCTTTTGTGCATGCTGCCCGCTATGCTCCATGCTCAGGTAAATTCCAAGCCGGGCTTCGTGATAACCAACGGGAATGACACTATCTATGGTACAATAGATTATTTGTCGGACACGAAGAATGCCAATGAGTGTCGGTTTAAGGCTGACGGAGCAACAGAATTCAAGGTGTATAAGCCAGGTGACATCAGTGCCTATCGTTTCACAGACAATGGTATCTTCTATGTTACGAAGACCTTTTCTGTTGAAGGTGATTCGAAGACCATCTTTGCCGAATATCTGTTACAAGGCGGTGTAAATTTGTTCCATCACAAAGAGGACGGAACTGATTACTTTTTCTTCACAGACAGAGATGGAAAAATAGCGTCTGTGAAAAATATTGGTTCGTTGCTGAATTATTCCAGTAGAACGGAGAACAAGAATAACAAGCGAGCTGCGTTGAGAGAGGTCAGTCAGATGCTTGCAGAGAGTAGTAAGGCCCAGCACGATTTGTGGGTGAAAGACGTTACGGCCGATAACTTGTCGAAGATTGCTTATGACTACAACATGGAATTCTGTACAGATGCTGGCGAGTGTGTCAAGTTCCGTTATAGTGAAAAAGCTACGCGCAACTTTATAGCAAGGTTGCGCTTACAGGCTGCTATCGCAATGGGCAGTAACGAATTACTTGCACCGTCAAAAACCAAAAACTTAACTATGACCGCCGTTGCTCCTCAGCTTGGAGTTGGAGTAGACTTTTTGCTCCCTCGTTCCAGTAAGCACTGGTCTTTTCAGGCGTTAGGATTAGTCACAAAATGGGATATCTCCAAGGAATACCAAGTATACGACAACAGTCTGCGACAGAGAACTGCCTATCTGAAATATATAAATTTGGGACTACAGGCTGGTGCTGCGTATAGCTTAAAGCCCGAGTGGAAGGTCTCTCCCGTTTTGCGTGGTGGTTTGGACGTTGGCCAAATTATGGGGACTAAGGAGAACGTTACTCCCCTGATGATTGGAGATGGCAAGATGAATGTCTCAAATATTGGATACTATGTAGGAGCTGGTGTTGACATCCCCGTGCAGAAGCATATGCTTCGCTTGGCTGTGGAATATAAGCGGGCACGTACTAGCTATTCAACAATGACCATCAGTCATGTGGCCATGACTGCAGGTGTCAGACTTTAGTGTTACCTCTTTCGGTATCCCGAGGGGCTGACGCCAATGTGCTCCTTGAAGTACTTTCCAAGGAACGACTGGTTGGGGAAGTTCATTTCCTCGGTGATGTCCTTGATGCTCTTCGATGAGTTCTTCAGCAGGATGCGTAACTCAAGCAGAACGTAGTTGTCAATCCATTCGTTGGGTGTGCGCCGGCTGACATGTTTGACACATTCGGACAGGTATTTCGGCGTGATTCCTAGCTGTTTGGCATACCAGCCCACACGGCGCTCGTTCTTGTAGTTGCTTTCCACCATTCCGATGAACTTGCTGAAGATGACGTCGGCACGCGACTGGTGCTCGTTGTTCTCCGGCAGACTGTGGTAAACGATGTTGCTTAGGTCGTAGAGCAGGGCCAGCAATAGGGTGCGTACAAGGTCTTTGATGAAGTGGTTGTCAGAACCTTGTAGTTTTCTGCGGATGACGGCATAATACTCCTTGAAGGTCTGTTGGTCGCGTTCGTTGAGGTGGATGACCGGGTTGCGCTGGGCAAACAGGAAGAGTGCCGACATGTCGCCGATGTTTTGGATTATCTCATGGAAGAATTTCACGCTGACCATGAAGCAGAGACCGTCGAGATCAGGCGACGGCTGGTAATTGTTAATGACATGACGCTGGCCTACAACAAGCATGTCGCCCGGATTTACTACCTGCTCTAGGGTGTCCATCGTGTACTTTACCTGTCCGCTGGTGCAGAGAGCAACGAGGATGAAGTTCATGCGGCGAGGCTCACGTGGAAAGGGCATTGCGTTCATGTGTTCCAACAGTACCAGGTCGTCTCCCAGGAAGCTACTATTCTCCCACTGCTTGGCCATAGCCATACTCGTTTCTGTAATCTGTATCTTTTCCATAGTCTGTGATTTTCTGTTGCAAATATACACATTTTTCTTTAATCTGCGCAATATTTCCCAACATTTAACGTTTTATTCAAAAATAAAACGCGTTTTGATATAAAAAACTTTTCCCGTGATTAACTCAGGACAGAATGGCCTGAAAATCTAAATACTTTAGCCTATGCAACCTATCAAGACTCTGAACGACATGATTGTCTTTCTGCAGCAGCGTGGCGACAAGAAGCGCGTGGCTGTGGTGTGTGCCAACGATGCCTCGACGCGCTATGCCGTTGAGAAAGGGCAGGAGATGGGGTTCATTGAGCCCATCTACGTTGACGGCGACGACAAGGACGAATGTGCCCGCCGTGCTGTGGCGATGTGCAAGAATGGTGAGGCCGATATCCTGATGAAGGGACTCATCAATACCGACAACCTGTTGCGCGCCATTCTGAATAAGGAGACGGGCATCCTGCGTCCCGGCCGGGTGCTGACGCATATCTGTATGGCCGAGATTCCCAAATACGAGAAGCTGCTCTTCTTCACTGATGCCGCCGTTATCCCTATTCCCACACAGGCACAGCGCCGTCAGCAGATAGGCTATGTCAACTACGTCTGTCACGCTTTGGGCATCGAGGAGCCGCGCATCTCGCTCATCCATTGTGCCGAGAAGGTCAGCGAGAAGACGTTCCCCTACACGAAGGACTATCTGGAGATTATCGCCGAGGCGCAGACGGGCAAGTTCGGCCGTTGCATCATCGACGGTCCGCTCGACCTGAAGACGTCGCTCGACAGCGTCAGTCTGCGCGAGAAGGGTATCCGCTCGCCCATCGACGGACAGGCTGACGCCCTCATTTTCCCCGACATCGTGGCTGGCAACGTCTTTTATAAGACGCTGACACTCTTCGCCTATGCCAAGACAGCCGGTGTGCTGCAGGGCACACAATGCTGTTGTGTGCTCCCCTCGCGTGCCGACAGTCCCGAGTCGAAGTACTACTCGCTGGCTCTTGCCGCCATCTAAGGTAATCATAATTATCAATTGTCAATTCCCAATTGCCAATTCACTATGCGAATCCTCGTCATCAATCCCGGTTCCACATCCACGAAAATGGCTGTCTATGAGGACGAGAAGCCGTTGGTGCTGCGTAGCATCAGCCACTCGGCCGACGAGCTGGCACAGTTTGACGACGTGATGGAGCAGCAGGACTATCGCCGTCAGCTCATTCTCGACGAGCTCCGTCAGATGGAGATTCCCCTCGAGTTCGATGCCGTCATCGGGCGTGGCGGACTGGTGAAACCCATTGCCGGTGGTGTCTACGAGATCAACCAACTGATGATTGACGACACCCATAGCGGCATCGCCTTGCATAATCACGCCTGCAACCTGGGTTGTCTGCTGGCTCACGAGATAGCGGAATCCATCAACGCCCAAAGGCAAACAGCCAATAGCCATCTGTCAAGATGCCGTTCGTTCATTGCCGACCCGGGTGTCGTCGACGAGTTGAACGACTACGCCCGCATCTCGGGCTCGCCACTGATGAACCGCATCTGCATCTGGCACGCCCTGAACCAGCGCGCCATAGCCCGTCGCTATGCTGCTGAGGTGGGACGTACCTACGAGGACCTGAACCTTATTATCTGTCACATGGGTGGCGGCATCTCCGTTGCAGCCCACGACCACGGACGCGCTGTCGATGCCAACAATGCGCTCGACGGCGAGGGTCCCTTCTCACCCGAACGTGCCGGTTCGCTGCCCGCCTCCGACCTTATCCGCCTCTGCTTCAGCGGCAAGTACACAGAGAAGCAGCTCTTGAAGCGCATCGCAGGCAAGGCTGGTCTCAATGCCCACTTAGGCACGAACAACGTCAAGGAGATCTTGGAGCGCATCGAGGTGGACGGCGACAAACAGGCCGAGCTTATCCTTAACGCTATGATTTACCACGTGGCCAAGAACATTGCTGCTGAGGCTGCAGTCCTTTGTGGCAAGGTCGACGCTATCCTGCTGACGGGTGGACTGGCACACTCCGACTATATCGTCAGTCGTCTGCGCCAGCGCATCGGCTTCCTCGCTCCAGTCCGTTGCTTCCCAGGCGAGGACGAGATGGAAGCCCTCGCTCTCAACGCCCTCGCCGTGCTTCGAGGCGAGCGTGAGGCGAAAGTGTATGACTAAAAACAGCTAGGCTACCACAGCCGGCTCGAGAATTCTAAAGGATAGAATGTAAATAGGTGCGGAACACTCGTTCCGCACCTATTCTAATATATACCTTTCTTATTATTATGCGTCGATGTTGGCGTAGGTGGCGTTCTTCTCGATGAACTCGCGGCGAGGCTCCACGTCGTCGCCCATCAGCATAGAGAAGATCTCGTCGGCCTCGGCGGCGTTCTCGATGGTCACCTGCTTCAAGAGGCGGTTCTCGGGGTTCATAGTGGTTTCCCACAGCTGCTCGGGGTTCATCTCACCCAGACCTTTGTAGCGCTGCGTGTGTAGACCCTTGTCGTCGCCGTTGCCAGCTACGTACTTGTCGATGAAGGCTTGGCGCTGCTGCTCAGTGTAGCAGTACTCGGAGGTCTTCTTGTATGTGCACTTGTAGAGTGGCGGTGTGGCGATGTAGAGGTGTCCGCCCTGAATGACCTGAGGCATGAAGCGATAGAAGAGTGTCATGATGAGCGTGTCGATGTGTGAGCCATCGACGTCGGCATCGGTCATGATGATAATCTTGTTGTAGCGCAGCTTGTCGATGTTGGCCTCGCGGTCGCCTTCGCCCTCCACGCCGAAGCGTACGCCGATGGACTGGATGATGTTCATGACGGACTCGGACTCGAACACGCGGTGCCACTGTACTTTCTCCACGTTCAGAATCTTACCGCGAAGAGGCAGGATAGCCTGGAAGTGACGGTCGCGGCCAGACTTGGCTGAACCGCCGGCGGAGTCACCCTCGACGAGGAAGATTTCGCACTGCTGAGGGTCTTTGTTGGAGCAGTCGGCCAGCTTGCCGGGCAGACCGCCACCCGTCATCGGGTTCTTGCGCTGCACGCTCTCACGGGCCTTGCGGGCGGCGATACGGGCTGTGGCAGCCAGCACCACTTTGTCGCAGATGAGCTTGGCCTCCTTCGGGTGTTCCTCCAGATAGTTGGCAAGAGCTTCGCCCACAGCCTGCTGGACAGCGCCGGCAACCTCGGAGTTTCCGAGTTTCGTCTTCGTCTGTCCCTCAAACTGCGGTTCGGCGACTTTGATGGAGATGACGGCTGTCAGACCCTCGCGGAAGTCCTCGCCGGCAATCTCAATCTTGGCCTTTTCAATCTGCTTCGAGATTTGGGGGTCGGCATCGGCATAGCTCTTCAGCGTACGCGTCAGAGCAGCACGGAAGCCCATGAGGTGGGTACCGCCCTCAATCGTGTTGATATTATTAACGTATGAATGTATGTTCTCTGAGTAGTCGGTGTTGTACATCACGGCCACCTCGATGGGTGTGCCCTGCTTCTCGGTCTTCAGATAGATGACATCATCGAAGAGGTGAGTGCGGTGACGGTCGACGTAGCGCACGAACTCCTTCAGGCCCTCTTTGGCGTGGAACACCTCGGGCTCGCGGAGCTTACCCTCTTCGTCGGGACGCAGGTCGGTCAGCGTGATGGTGATGCCGGCGTTCAGGTAGGCCAGCTCGCGCATACGCTTGGCGATAATGTCGTACTTGTAAATAGTCGTGGTGAAGATGCTGCCGTCGGGCCAGAACTGCTGGCGTGTACCCGTTTTGTCGGTGTCGCCCACAATCTTCACGTCGTAGAGCGGCTTACCCTTCTCGTACTCCTGCTGGTAGATGTGGCCGTTGCGGAACACCTGCGACATCATGTGTGTTGACAGGGCGTTCACACAGCTGACACCCACACCGTGCAGACCGCCGGACACCTTGTAGGAGCCTTTGTCGAACTTACCACCTGCGTGGAGCACGGTCATAACGACTTCCAGAGCCGACTTGTGCATCTTTTCGTGCTCGTCGACAGGAATACCGCGGCCGTTGTCCTGAACGGTGATGGAGTTGTCTTCGTTGATGGTTACTTCTATGTGTGTACAGTAGCCTGCCATCGCCTCGTCGATAGAGTTGTCGACGGTCTCGTTGACCAGATGGTGCAGGCCCTTCTCACTAATATCGCCGATATACATAGCCGGACGCTTGCGTACGGCCTCCAATCCCTCGAGCACCTGAATGTTACTCGCGGAATAGTTTTCGTTTTGAATCTGTTCTTCAGTCATTTCAATCTGTGGTCTTATTAGGCTGCAAAGTTACAAAAAAAACGTCATATAAACAAAGTTTATATGCTAAAAAACCACAAAAATAATAAGGCCGCAACCCGTGGTGGGCTGCGGCCTTATATGACGTCATGTCGCTTACAGCTTGTTGATGTGCAAGCAGAGGCTTGACTTCAGGTTTGCGGCCTTGTTCTTGTGGATGATGTGGGTCTTAGCCAGCTTATCCAGCATCTTCTGTACCTTCGGATACAATGCAACAGCCTCGTCCTTGTTAGTCATAGCGCGCAGCTTGCGAACAGCGTTGCGCATAGTCTTAGCGTAATACTTGTTGTGGAGAGCTCTTTTCTTCTCCTGGCGAATTCTCTTCACCGATGACTTGTGATTTGCCATTTTTCTTTTGTTGTTTTTAATGTTAATATTAAATGCTAAAGCCTATGGGTCTTGCGTCGCAAGCGGCTGCCCTGGGCGAACTTTGGAGAGGCTTGTCGTCGTTGCCGACGGCCAGTGGCCTTTCACAAAATTCTCCGCCACCCTGTCCCGGCCTGAGGCTGGTAGCACTTGGCTGTGCAGATGACGGATTTAACGTTTTTGTAGTCCCTAGGAGAGTCGAACTCCTCTTTAGAGAATGAAAATCTCTCGTCCTAACCGATAGACGAAGGGACCAGAAAAGCGGGTGCAAAGGTACTGCTATTTTTCGAATTGGCAAAATTTTCTTAGAGAAAAATGTACTTTTATGCTGTTTTTTGCATAAAAAGCGCTACCTTTGTGGCGCTATGCTGACAAAAACGCAGGCTATTGTGCTTCACGCCTTTAAGTACGGCGAGTCGCGTCTCATCGTCGATGTGTTTACGCGACAGGCGGGTCGGCTGTCGTTCATCGTGACGATGCCGAAGTCGCCGCGGGGACGCATGAAGAAGCAGTTCTTCCAGCCCCTGACGCTGCTTGATATGGAGTTTGACCTGCGTCCGAAGATGCAGCTGCAGAAGATGGGCAACGTCCAGCTGGTCTATGCCTATTCGTCTGTGCCTTTCGAGCCGTCGAAGCTGAGCATCTCGCTCTTTGTGGCGGAGTTCCTGTACCACGCCTTGAAGGGTGAGCAGCAGAACGAGCCGCTGTTCGACTATGTGCGCTTCAGTATGGAGTGGCTCGACGGCTGTCAGGCGTCTGTGGCCAATTTCCATCTGGTGTTCCTGATGCGTTTGAGCCGTTTTCTCGGGTTCTATCCTAATCTGGAGGGTTGGAAGGAAGGCTGCTATTTCGATTTGCGTGCAGGCGTTTTCTGTCAGGATGTGCCTTTGCACCGCGACTTCCTCCAGCCGGAGGATGCCAGACGAATGGAAGTGCTGATGCGTATGGACTATCCGACGATGCACCTGTTCCGCATGTCGCACCTCGACCGTCAGCGGTTGTTGGATACCGCCATCAATTACTACCGCCTGCATCTGCCTGACTTTCCGGAGTTGAAGTCGTTGGCGGTTCTGCAAGAGATTTACAAATAAAAAAGTCACTGCAATATGGAAATGTATGAGTATGTGAACGATGCCGTCGAATTGCTGAAGCGGCTGATAGAGACACCCTCGGTGAGTCGTGAAGAGACGCGTGCCGCCGATGTGATGGAAGAGTTCTTGAATCGTTGGAACCTGCCTCACGGCCGTGAGTGCAATAACCTGTGGGTGGGTTGTCCTGACTGGGACGACAATCGTCCGACAGTGATGCTCAATGCCCATATTGATACGGTGAGGCCCGTCAACTCCTGGACGCGCGACCCTTTCAAAGCCGTGCAGGAGGGCGACAAGCTCTATGGTTTGGGTTCTAACGACTGCGGC
>Ga0265298_10003608_pt1 | contig 20321 bp, 8 predicted proteins | sample AusTroGonzalo_MG_3_FD_193486 | JGI IMG/M metagenome (GOLD analysis project Ga0265298, IMG submission 193486) | Bovine rumen microbial communities from tropical cattle in Woodstock, Queensland, Australia - Gonzalo_01 | ecosystem: Host-associated > Mammals > Digestive system > Stomach > Rumen ... | reverse complement strand
TGCTTCTGATCGGGGACATGGCCTCTTATCTTCTTCCGCCTTTCTTCCAGCAGATTTTCACCGACAACATCATCACGCACAAGAATCCGGAGTGGTTCGGACCGATGATGGCCATCTATATCATGCTGTTCGTCCTGGAAGTGCTAATCTGGCTGCTGCTGAATCCCCTGCGCAGAAGGGAGCTCGCCAAACTAGGCGTCAGCGCCTCGTCCCGCTTCATCTTGAGCCTGCTGCAGCTGCCCATGAGCACCATTGACCGGTATTCTTCCGGAGAACTGGTTGCGCGCTACTCCAGCATCAAGAACGTCGTGACGTCGATGGACCGCTTCTCCTACGCGCTCGTCCTGGTCCTTCGTCCGATCATCTGTGCATGGCTCCTGATGCTCTACAGCTGGAAACTGGGACTGGTGGTGATCCTCTCGATGGTGTTGCTGGTGGCCGTGATGCGGACGACGTCGCGCAACATAAAAAAGAAAGCCAGGGGCTCGGAGGTGACGGATGCCCGCCTGCAGGGCATGACGATGACAGGCCTCAAGAATATCGAAACCATCAAGTCGATGGGAGGAGAGCATACCTTCTACGCGGGATGGGAGCAGACCTATGTGACCGCGCTCAACGCGCGCGTACGCACCGCGATGACAACCATGGGCATCGGATCCCTTCCCCTGCTGGTCCTGAACCTGTGCAACGCCTTGATCCTTTGTCTCGGCGCCTGGTATATCCTGCAGGGCGAACTGACGCCCGGTATGCTGCTGGCCTCGCAGGCCCTGGCTACCAGCATCACCTTCCCCATCAACTCAGCGGTGAACGCAACGCAGGAAATCTACCGTTCACAGGCCGCCATGGAGCGCCTGGAAGAGGTTGAAGCGGTCTGCCGGAACAGTCGCCTGGAGATCCCCTCCATCAAAGATCTTCCGGAACGCCCCAAACTCCGCGGAGAAGTGGAGCTGCGCAACGTCACCTTCGGCTATGACCGCAACCTGCCTCCGATCCTCAAGAACTTTTCGCTGAAAATCCGTCCCAGCGAGAGAGTCGCTTTCGTCGGTTTTTCGGGGTGCGGCAAGAGCACCATCGCCAAACTCATTTCCGGACTTTATGACCCGTGGGAAGGAGAGGTCCTCCTTGACGGAATCCCTGTACAGCAGATCAACCGGGCCGTCAAGAACAATTCCCTTTCGGTCGTCAACCAGGATATCACCCTTTTTGAAGGCACCATCGCCGACAATATCAAGATGTGGGACAATTCCATCGAGGATTTTTCGATGGTGTTGGCAGCCAACGATGCCCAGATCCACCAGGACATCGCCAACCGACCCGGTGCTTATCAGACACTGTTGACCGAAAACGGCAAGAACTTCAGCGGCGGGCAGCGTCAGCGCATCGAAATTGCGACCGCCCTGGCCAAGGATCCCACGATCTTCATTATGGACGAAGGGACCTCCGCCCTCGACCCCAAGACCGAAGAGCTGGTCATGCAGCATATCGGAAGCCTGGGCATCACCACCATCCTGATCGCCCACCGCCTGAGCACCATCCGCGATTGCGACTGCATCTACGTGATGGAGCAAGGGCATGTCCTGCAACAAGGCACACACGAGGAACTGATGCAGCAGGAAGGACTATACCGCGAACTAATGAAATACGCTTGATCTATGGACAACCTTTTCTTCGAACAATTGGTCCAGCGTATTGAAGGGGATCAGAAGGCGTTGAACGATGCCTCCGACCTCATCCGTGGTATGATCGACCGAAAGGTGTGGAAACAGCTGACCCGCCAGGATGAGATTCCGGCAGACATCCATCTGCTGGAAGAGGTTTTCTACCGGAACCAGATCTTTTTCCGGCAGGTCCGGCTGGAGGGAAAGTGGTGGTCACGCTGCTCAGGCAAGTTGCTGGCTTTCACCAAAGAAGAAGATGCACCTGTCATCCTTACGCCGCGTTTTTCGGATTATATCTTTACCCATCCCATCACGCACCGGCGCTGCTCTGTCCGGAAAGACGGCGATTGTCTCAAGAAAGAAGCCTTCACGCTCTGCTATCCCCTGCCCGGCGGCGAACTGACCCTCATGGCTTTCCTGAAATCCGCATTGCGGCAACTGTCATTCGTCGATTACCTCTGTGCCTTCCTGGCCTGTCTGGGCGTCGTGCTGCTGACGATGGTCACGCCGTACATTTGCAAGATGCTGTTTGACGAAGTCATCCCTTCGGGTGACGCCGCCCAACTCGCACCCATCGCTGTGCTGCTCTTCAGTGCAGCCGTGGGCCTGGTCATGGTGCAATTGTCGCGCAATTTCCTGGTGGTGCGGATGAAGGACAAGGTCGAATATGCCCTGCAGACACCGCTGATGACCCGGCTGCTGATGCTGCCCCTCACTTTCTTCAAGCAATATGCGCCCGGTGACCTTTCGAACCGTGTCCTGTCGGTCGTGCGTTTGTTTACGAAACTGACGGAGGACATGCTCTCCACGATCCTATCGCTGCTCTTTACGGTCGTCATGTTCATCCAGTTCTTTACCTACGGCGGCCCCTTGCTCTGGACAGGTATCCTCGTGATGATCATTTACCTGCTGGCCATCTATTGTGTCTATTATTTCCGGAAGCAGGTCCAGGACAGCGCCAATGCCAGTGCATCCAAACTGACCGGCGTCATTTACAACCTGGTATCCGGTGCCCAGAAGATACGGACCAACGGGGCCGAAATCCGCGCATTCAAGCACTGGGCTGTGGCTTACGAACCTTCCGAACCCTTCGGAAGCCGGTATCCGGCGATGTTCAATGTCGGCAGTTCCCTGAGCTACAACGCCCGCCTGCTGCCGCTGATCGTGACGATGCTCGCCGCCTGGCATTACGGCCTGGGGCTCTCCGACTATATCGCCTACTGCAGCGTACTGGCTCTTGCGACGGAAGCCATCGCCAAATTTGAACTGATCACCAAGGACGTGGCCTTGCTGGGGCCCGAGCTCAAGCTTTGCGAACCCATCCTGCAGGCCGAGTCAGAGGCACAGTCCGGCAATATCCTCCTCCGGAGCGTGAGCGGCAAGATTGACATCAGCGGTCTCAAGTTCCGTTATGCCGAAGACCTGCCCTACATCTTTGACGGACTCGATTTGCATATCAACCCTGGTGACTATGTCGCCTTCGTAGGCCCTTCGGGCTGCGGTAAATCGACGCTCATACGCTTGATGCTGGGATTTGAACAGGCAGAGAGCGGTTCCATTTTCTATGATGAATACAACCTGGAAGATATCTCCAAGCCGAGCCTGCGCCAATATTGTGTCAGCATCTGCTTGCAGGACGGCCAGCTTGTGGAAGGCACCATCCGCGACAACATCCTTTTTGGCAATGCCTGGCAAGATGACGATGCGGTCTGGGAAGCGATCCGGATGGCGGCCCTTGAAAAAGACATCCGGGAAATGCCTCTAGGACTGGATACCCCCATTTCCGCTGACGGACAGGGTGTCTCCGGCGGTCAGCGGCAGCGCATCATGATCGCCCGTACGCTCATCCGCAAGCCACGGATCATGTTTCTGGACGAAGCCACATCAGCGCTCGACAACATCAGCCAACACATCATCGCCGAAAACCTGGCCAAGATGCACTGCACCCGCATTACCATTGCACACCGGATGAGTACCCTCCGTGAATGCAACCGCATCATCGTCCTCAACGGCGGCCGCGTTGTCGAGGACGGCAGCTACGACGAGCTGCTGGCCAAAGGTGGCTATTTCAGTGAAATCATCAAACGGCAAACCAGCGCCGCAGAGCACCCTTCGCTTTAGTTGAGAAGCTCGATCGCCGGATCGAGCGCCTTTTTCAAGGCCGGGACGTCGATCTCGAAATAGTGGTAGCAGTAGAGATACTTCGGCTTGATGAGATTGGCGGTCTTGACAAACTCCTCGTCTGTCATCGTGTAGGGCAGGTTCTTCGGCAGGAAAGCCAAGTCGATCTTCGGCAGGTCCTGCATCTCGGGAATCGGCTCGGTGTCGCCCGCCAGATAGACCTTGAAGCCGTCAAAGTCGAGCACATAGCCATTCCCCACCCCGCGCGGATGGAAAAGATCTCCCTGCGGGTTGCGCCGGTTCACGTTATAGGCCTCCACAGCGCAGATGCTGATGCCCTGCCACGAGCAGATCTCATCGTTGGCCAGCACGGTGTAGCGGCCATCCACCCGGCCCACGTTCTGGCTCACGATATACGTGGTCAGCGGCGTCTCAATCTCCGAATAGGCCTTGGGATCGTAATGGTCGTAGTGGTTGTGGGTGACCAGGATCAAGTCGGCAGGCGTTTCGCCCTTGTAATCATGGACCTGGCTGTACGGGTCGACATAGATGACTTTGCCTTGGATGCTGAACCGTAAGGAGGCGTGTCCGAATACCTCGACCCGGAGCTCGCCCATCGGGGTGTTGAATGTTTTCATATTGACAAAGATAATAAAATTCGGATGAAAAAAGACGGCCGCCCGAAAAGGCGGCCGTCTCGTCAGACAGGCAGACGGAGACTATTCACTTCCGGAATAGCCGGGGTTCTGCTGGATGTCGGGATTCGTGTGGATCTCGTCGATGGAAATCGGAAGACGGCACAGGTTGTTGTTACGGTCGATGGTCAGGCCACGGCGGGTCGAAACAGTCGAGCCGTAGTACGCATTGTCCTCGAAGGTGATGGTCTTGTTCAGACGGCAGGCCTCGAAGAACAGCTTGCCCTCGCAGAGGAACTCGCGGCGGTACTCATTGTACACGGCGTCAGCATTCACGGTCGCAGATGTCCACGGCGTGTAGTCAGGGTTGCGCTGGGCAATGGCGTTCAGATACTCGGCAGCCTTGGCCTTGTTGGTTCCCAGAGCAGCTTCTGCAGCGAGCAGATAGGCCTCGGAGAGACGGAAGACCTTGATATTGACGGCCGTGTAGTTGGACGAGCCTTTGTCGCCGGCGAGATTCGTGCTGCCTGAATACTTGTAGCACCAGTCCTTGCCATAGGCGGCGCGGGCCTGGATGCGCGGATCCTGGCTGGTATCACCGTAGTAGTGGCCATAAGCCATGATGCCCCAGCGGACGTCATTCTCGCCCATAATATCCATCCAGTACTTGCTGGCGTTGAAGTTGCCATTGGCGGCGTTGATGTGGCCCTTGCGCATGTAGTAGCAGCCCAGGGAACCCGTGCCGAGGTCACCCTCGCTCGGGTAGATGGCAATCTCGAGGATGGACTCGCTACCGAACTCGCGGCTCCAGGAAGCCACCCAGTTGGCCGGCGTGTAGAGCGCATACTTACCACTGTTGATGACATTCTCGAAGCAGGTAAGTGCGGCGCTCTGGTTGTCCATGTACTGGTAGACCTTGCCGAGCAGCATCTGGTTCGCGTAGTAGTTGAAGTAGCCGCGCGCCACCGACTTCGACAGCAGCGGTGCCGCCTCGTTCAGGTCGGCGAGGATCTGGGTGTAGGCTTTCTCCACCGGGTCGCGGAGCAGCTTGGCCGAAGCGTCGACCTGCTCGGTGACCACCGTGATGCCATCGCTGTTCTTATCCATGTTGTAAGGCTTACCATAGATGCGCACCAGGTCGAAGTGGATCAGCGCGCGGATGGTCAGGGCCTGGCCCAGGATGTCGTCGAAATTCTCGGTCGTGGCCTCATTCTGCATCTTCTTGATGTTGTTGATGATGTTGTTGGCCTGCAGCAGGCAGTTGTAGCCCGTGGACCAGAAGCTCCAATACGAGCTGCTGGACGCCGAGTGGTTGAAATAGTAGAGCGCATCACCCGGGTTACCGCCGGTATAGATGGTCATGTCACCGCCCTTCGCATCGCCGTAGAGCATGAAGTTGCGGCCGTAGTAGCTGGAGGAACTCATCTTGTAGATCAGTCCGTTCAACATGACCTGTGCATCGTGCACGCTGGTCAGGCAGGTCGAAGAGTCAGCCTGGTTGGTCGGAGCCATGTCGAGGAAACCCTGGCAGGAAGCGAACGTCAGGACACAGGCCAGTGAAAGCAATATGTTGGTAATCTTTTTCATATCTCTTTGTTTTTGAGGGTCCTAGAAGCTGAGTTCAATACCGAAGGTGTACGTCTTTCCAATAGGAGTCTCAAAGGCTCTCGATCCGTAGGCGTTGACTTCCGGATCAGCCCATTTGTACTTGGAGAAGGTCAGCAGGTTGTTGCCGTTGAAGTAGACACGGGCTTTGGTCAGGCCGATCTTCTTGATGACGTTGGTCGGGAGGCTGTAGCCCAGGGAGAGGGTCTTCAGGCGGAGGAAGGTGCCGGAGTGCAGCCAGCGGGAGCTGTATTCCATGGCGTCTTCAAGGTCGCAACCGCGGAGCTGCGGGTAGATACCGGAATGGTCGCTCGGGGTCCAGACATTGGCCAGGTACTCCTTGCCGCGGATACGGTTCCAGAAGTAACCGTCATCAGCAATACGGTAAACGGCGCCGTCGTAGATCGTGCCGCCTAGCTTGTAGATGAAGTTCAGACCGAAGGTCAGGCCGTTCCATTCGAGGTCGGTGTTGATGCCGCCGTATGCGAACGGGTTGGCGTCGCCCAGGATCACCTCTTCGGAGTCGTTGAAGTCGAGCACCACGTTGCGGCCATTGATCTTCATGTCGCAGTTGTCATTGTTGGAGTACCAGAGGTTGTCACCATTCTCGGGATTGGTGCCGGCCCATTCGCGGCCAAAGACGGCCAGGGTCGATTCGCCCACCCGGTAGAGGAACTGCGTGTTGCCGTCGCCGCCCGTCGGGTCGTACCAGATGATGTCGGCATCGTCGTACAGCTTGGTCACCTTCGAACGGATGAACGAAGCGTTGATGCCGGCGCTCCAACGGAACTTGCTGGTGCGGATGATGTCACCGGCCAGTTCGACCTCGAAGCCGTGGTTGTTGATCTCACCGATGTTCTGGAGCGTGGAGCTGAAGCCCGTGGTCGTGGAGATGGGCACGTCCTGCAGCAGGTTCTTGGAGTCGCGGTTGAAGTATTCGACGCTACCGGTCAGGCGGCTGTCGAACAAGCCGAACTCGAGGGCGAGGTTGTAGGTGTAGCTCGTCTCCCAGGAAAGGTTGTCGTCAGCTGCGTTGATCAGCGCGCCGCCCGGGGAACCCATGTACTGGTAGCTATAGCCAGCCAGCGAGCGCCAGCCGTAGTTGCTGCTCGGCAGCGTACCGTTGACACCATAGGAAGCGCGGAGACGCAGGTTGTTGATGACATCCTGGCTCTGCATGAAACCTTCTTCGCTGATGCGCCAGGAAGCAGCCACCGACCAGAAGTTACCCCAGCGGGTCTTGGCACCCAGACGAGAGGAACCGTCGCGGCGGAACGAAGCCGAAGCGTAGTACTTGCCGGCATAGTTGTATTCCAGACGGGAAAGGATGGACATCATGGAGTTTCCCCAGCTGTAACCGCTCGCATCGAGCGAACCGGCGGTCGACACAGTGTGGAGAGCACTAACCGGAAGATCCTTACCGGTGGAACGGTGGAAGTCGGTCGTGTTCTTTTCTGCTTCGAAGCCCACCAGCGCGGACACGTTGTGGTCGCCGAAGGTCTTGTTAAAGTTGAGGGTCGAAGACGAGACGAGTTTCTTATAGATCGTCGTCATCTCGTTCACGCGGCCGTTGTCGGAAGCACCGCTGTAGTGCTCGGGGCTATAGTACAGGTGGTCGCGATAGCGGGTGTCGTCGTAGGAGAAGACGGTGCGGAAGTTCAGCCAGTCGGTGAACTTGATCGTAGCCGTCTCATTGACGGAGAGCTTCAAGCTCTTCGAGTTGTTCTCCCAGAGGTTATTGTAGTAGAGCAGGTTGTAGCCATAGCTCTGGTAGCGCGAGGTCCAGGGATCGCCCGTCTTGTAGTCATCCGGCCAGTAGAGAGGCCACAACAGGTTGACCGACTGCATGAAGTAGTTGTCGGAGTTGTTGATGGTATCGTTGAAGCCGGTGCGGTTGGTGCTCGCGACCGACACGTTGGTGGCCAGTTCGAAGTGCTTGCCCACCTTCTGGTTGAGGTTCACGCGGCCGGAGAGACGGTCGAAGCCGTTGATGTAGACGCGGCCCTGATCCTTCGTGTAGGCGAAGGAGGTGTAGTAGTTGCTGTTCTGCGTACCGCCGCTCACGCTCAAGTCGTAGGTCTGATAGACGGCCGTACGGAAGTAGGCTTTGTTCCAGTCGAAGAACTGGATGTTGCCGTTCGCGTCGCGACGGGTGATGATACCGTCGGTACGGGTGTCGATGTGGACCGGATCGTAAGCGCCGGTACCCGTAGCAGAGAGTTCATAACCGAAACGGCGCCAGCGGCTGTTCAGCATGCTGATGGCGTCGGCCGATGCATCGGCGTCGTTGTAGCCTTCCACGCGGGTGTCCGCATCGTGGAAGATGGTATACAGGGCGTTAACGTTGTCATACACAGAAGCGGGCTCAAAGTTCTTCACGGCCCAGTCGGGGGTGATACCCACCGAAGCCTTGAAGCTGACCGTCGGACGGCCTTCCCGGCCGCGCTTCGTGGTGATCAGGATGACGCCGTTTGCGGCACGCGAACCGTAAAGGGCGGAAGCCGCAGCGTCCTTCAGCACCGTGATGGACTCGATATCACTCGGGTTCAGGGAGTTCATCACGTTGTTGGTCGAATAGATGTAATCGCTCATCTGACCGGCGTCACCAGATTGTGCCGGTACGCCGTCGATGACATAGAGCGGTTCGTTGGATGCATTCATAGAGCCGATACCGCGGATACGGATCTGCGCGGCGGAACCGGCCTGTCCGGATGAACTGGTGATCTGCATGCCCGCCACCTTGCCGTTCAGCGCCTGCTCGAACGATACGGTCGGGACATCTTTGATGGCTTCTTGTTTCACGACGGAAGCCGCGCCGGTGAAGGTACCTTTCTTCGCCGTACCATAAGCGACCACAATGGTCTCATCCAGGGACTCGGCGTTCGGAGCCAGGGCTGCATCAATCACGGCCCGTCCGTTCACCACGACCTCCAGGTCGTTGAAGCCGATGGAGGAGAAAACAAGGACTGCATTCGACGGCACGTTGTCGAGGGCATACGCACCGTTCTCATTGGAGGCGACACCCGTCATGGTACCCTTCACCACGACACTGGCAAAGGGAATGGGCGAGCCATCCTGCGAAGAAGTCACCCGTCCGGTGACCCTTGTCTGCGCAAAAAGGGAGCTGCATGACAGCACCATCAGCGCAATGATCAATACTTTCTTCATAAGCAGTTTTTTAGATTAAAAATAGGTTGTGTGTGTATTCTTGAGCCTTGTTATTACAAATTTATACAAAAAAATTTGCAAAAACGAAAGGAAAGACGGCAGTTTTTCCGTCATTATCAAAAATTTATAAAAAAATGACTTTTTAATCTAAAAAACGCACCATTACTCCTTCCTTACATATAACCCTATTTCGCGAAGACGGCGGGCATCACTGCTCGCCGTCTCTTATTCGATGGTAGCGTGGCACAACCCCCGCTGATAATCAGCTGAATAACGAAATTCGCTTGCGCGTTTTTGCGCAAGCGAATCATGCTAAAGTGCTGGAAATCAGATGGGATACTGCCACAGGGGATTATTTTGCGCGGCGGGCAGCGCGAGCGGCTTCGCGAGCAGCGGCGCGTTGCGCACGGCGGGCGGCACGGGCGGCACGACGGGCTTCCTTGCGGGCCTGACGTTCCGCTTTGCGGAGGGCGCGTTTTTCGGCACGGGATAGTTGGCCGGTGCGCACGACCGTCTCCGGCGAGGCGACGGCGACTTCTTCAGTCGTCTTGGCTGGCGCTTCCCGCTTGATGACAGATTCCTGCTCTTGAACCACGGGCTTAGGGGCCTCAACGACCGTAGAATCGAGATTCCGGGTCAAGCCCGGGGTGACGGAGAGCGTGTCCGGGGTGACAGACAAGGAGTCTGGAACTACAGGATGACGACCAACGGAAACGCTATCAGGCGTAACAGGTTTTTGGCCGACGACAGGCTCGTTATGCTGTACTTCTTCCAGAATCTCATCGGATGCCTTGTCGGGAAGCGCGAACAGGGCCCGCTGCAGCGAATCCTGGACGCGTGCAATTGAGTCGCGTTCACGCTCGCGCTGCTCGAGTTCGGCGCGCTTCCGCGCGTTGATCTGCTCGAAGAGATCGTACATGTAGCCGTCGAAATATTTGTTCGTCTCGTGGTAGAGCGGCTTACTGAGGTTTTCGTACTGCTTGCGCTCCGTTTCACGCACTTGCCGACGCGTGATATCCTCGCGCGAGACCGGACGCTCTTCACCCCGCCACTCGAAGCCCTTGAGCCGCTGCTTCGACAGCTCCAGGTCTCCTACAGGATAGGCATCGCTCTTGATGGCCTCCATGTAGAGCAGTCGTTGGGCCGTGCCGTCCTTCAGGGCGGCGGTCAGCGACTTGGCTTCCTTGACATTGATAGTCGTCACCACCTCTTCCTCCACCATGTAGAAGACGGCGGCCACGCCACCCAGCGCGTCGAAGCGGTAGAGCTTGTTGTCGCGAAACCAGCCCTGCATCTCTGTGCTTCGGATCTGGTTGAAGTGGATACTGTCCTGCTGAGAGATAATCCAGGCGTTGGTCACCATGCTGCCGCGCTCAAAGGTGCCGCCCTTCATGAGCAGCTGCATCTCGTCGGCGCTGAGCTGGTTGCGGACCTCGTTCCAGAGCACGGGACGCCCGTAGAGCCGGGCGATGGAGTCGATCTCACAAAAGACGACGGAGTCGCAGACGCCTTGCAGGTCGCTGCGGTACATTTTCACGTTGTTCCAGCCGTGCACGTATCGAATAGGCGTGGTGTCCGGCGGCGCCACGATCGTATCGCGCGCCGCGATGGCGGTACTGTCGAGCCCCCGGATCGAGTCCGGCGTGACAGACAACGAATCCGAGGTGACGGCAAGGGAGTCCGGGATCACGGAAAGAGTATCCCGGAACACTGACAGAGAGTCCGGAATATCAAGCCGCGCGAGCGAATCCAACGCCCCTAAGCTATCAACCGGCATCAACGCAGCGAGCGAGTCGGCGGCGGCGAGGCGGGCCAATGAATCGGCGATGGCCTGTTGTTGCTTCTCCACCCATTCCGGCGGCAGCTTGCCCACCTCACGCATCTTCTGGATGCGTTCCTTCTCGCGCGCCTCCCCTTCCTCGGTGCGCTTCTTGCTCAGCGCATCGAAGAGCATGTCCTCGAGCCGCTTCTCGGCCTCTTTCACCTCCGCATCAGGGATCTCGTTGCGCGGCACCGAATACACATAGAAAGTATCAGCCCGCGTGTAGAGCGTATCGATCTCATGGTTCTCGTTTTCACCGTAGTAGATGATGGCCGGGTCGCCGGTCAGATAGCCCCGCTGCGAGAGCGAATCCGTGGCCGGCAGGTACTGCATGTGGTCGCCCAGATAGACGCTCTTGTTGGTCGAATCGAGCACCTGGGCGTTGCGCAGCAGGTCCACCGCACCGTCTTGCTGGCGGTAGTACACCTCATCGGCCCAGGCGTCGTAGCTGGGGTCGAACATGAACACATGGTCGGAGAAATAGATCACCTGCGTGGGCCGGTCGTACCAGCCGGCATCGGCCCGCAGGAAGCCCTGGTCACGCCACACATAGGTATTGCGCCCGAAATGTGCGCGTTCCGTCTCGTTGAAGTAACGCAACTGATTCGTCTTGATCTCGATGGAATCCATGTAGAGCTCCACCTGGTCGTCGAAAGTAAAGAGTCCCTCTTTCGCATCGTAGGTGCCCGTGCGGCTCTCGATCACGTTGCCGTCCTTGTCTTTCATCGCGCCGCCGTATTCGAACACCGCCACGCTGTCCTTGGTGTTGTAGGTCAGGCGCTCTGTGCGGAGGGTATTGCCATCCTTGTCGAAGAGTTCCACCAGCGTGCCCCGGAAGAGAGCCCGGTTCTCGTCGATCCAGTAGAGCATCTCCTCGCTCTTGAGCATGGTCTTGTCCTGAATGAGCTGGACATTGCCGTAGGCCTCGATAAAGCGGCTGTTGACGTTCCAGGAGGCGGAGTCGCACAGCAGATAGGTATCATTGTGCAGGAAGCGGGCATGCCCCTTCACCAGGCGGTACTGCATGCCGAACTGCTCATACTGCTCGGCCCGTTCAGCCTCGAGCATGCGGAACAGGCTGTCCTGGGACGTGGAGGACTGGCCAAAAAGCGGCGCGCTGCAGCCCAGTATGAGCAGCAGCACCGCCAGCAGTCCCGTTCGTCCCGCCTTCATGTGTTATTTAATCCAGCCTTTCCGTTGGAATTCGCAGCCCTGGAATATAGGATCGATCACGATGTAGGTCGACTTCTGCTTCTCAACGATGAAATCTTCGATCGCCTTCAAGGCGTTCTTGTTGTTGACCTCGTCGATCAGGGCGCTGTAGTCATCCTGGTAGTTGGCCACGTGGGCGGGCAGGATCTTTTCCAGATAGAGGATCTTGTAGATGGTATTGCCGTTGCGGCCTTCGTTGTCGAGCGACTCGAAGGGCTCGGAGATATCACCCTCCTTCATGCTGCGGAGCACGTTGTAGTCGTTGGGCTTGAGCTGGTCCTTCTCGAAATACGAAGAGCCTGTGTACTCGTCAGCCATCAGGCCGCCGTTGGTGGCGCTGTGCTTCTCTTCCGAGAAGGCGCGGGCCGCGTCAAAGAAACTCAGGGTGTCGCTAAGCACGAGGTTGCGGATGCTGTCGAGCTTATGGAACGCACGTTCACGGTCTTCCGAGGTGTACTGCGGCTTGATGAGGATGTGGCGCGCATTGAACATGTCACCTTCGCGCTCAATGAGCTGGATGATGTGGAAGCCGTCGGGGGTCTCAACCACCTGTGACACCTGCCCCACCTTGAGCGACATGGCGGCGTCGGAAAACGCGGGCCAGAAGATGGCGCGCGAGGCCATGCCCAGCTCACCGCCCTTGCTCAAGCTGCCCGGATCCTGGGAGTAGAGGCGGGCCAGCGTGGAGAACTTCTCGCCGTTCACAATGCGTTCACGAAGGCCGACAAGGCGCTCTTTCACCGCCAGTTCCGCCGCTTCGCGGTCAGGATAGATGCCGATCTGGCGGATGCGGTACTTCGTACTGATCATCGGCAAGTCTTCCGCCGGAGTCTCTTCACAGTATTTCTTGATATCACGCGGGGTAAGCTTCGGCGTGTTCGAAGCCACGGTCCGCTGCATCTCCTGGATCAGCGACTGGTCGTTGAGCGTCTGCCGCCACTCCTGGCGCAGCTTGTACAGGGGCTTGCCGAAATATTCTTCTGTCTTCTGCTCGCCGCCCAGGGTCGACATGATCTCGTTGATGCGCTGGTCGAGGCTGGCCGACACCTGCGCGTCGTTGACCGTCAGGGAGTCGAGCTTGGCCTGGGTCAGGAAGAGCTTCGACACGAGCATGTTCTCGAGGATTTCACAGCGGGCGGTCTTGTCGACCGTCAGGCCGCGGGCACGCATCATCTGGGCCTCGGCTTCGATCTCCGAAAGCATGATGATGTCGTTGCCGACCAATGCCACCGACTTGTCGACCACGCCTTCGTATTGCTGCGCGGCGGCCGGTGCCAGGGCCAGGATCAGGGCCGTCACGGCCCAAACTATCTTTTTCATCATAGATTTATTTCTCACGGGTCAAAGGTAGAGCAACTCTCGCGCCAAAAGCTAGCGCGTGGAGTAGTTCGGGGCCTCACGGGTGATAGTCACGTCGTGCGGGTGGCTTTCCACCATGCCCGCAGCGGTGATCTTCACGAACTTTGCTTCACGCAACGCGGCCAGGTCCTTCGCGCCGCAGTAGCCCATGCCGGCGCGCAGGCCACCCACCAACTGGTAGATAACCTCGCCCAGCGTGCCTTTGTACGGCACCTGTGCCACGATACCCTCGGGCACGAGTTTCTTGATATCCTCTTCCATGTCCTGGAAGTAACGGTCTTTCGAGCCTTTCTGCATGGCTTCGAGCGAGCCCATGCCGCGGTATGACTTGAACTTGCGGCCGTTGAGGATGATGGCCTCGCCCGGGGCTTCCTCCACGCCGGCGAAGAGCGAGCCGGCCATGATGGTGCTGGCGCCTGCCGCCAGAGCCTTGACGATGTCGCCCGAATAGCGGATGCCTCCGTCGGCGATCACGGGGATGCCGCTGCCCTTGAGGGCGGCGGTGGTGTTGAGCACAGCGGTCAGCTGCGGAACGCCGATACCGGCGATGATGCGCGTGGTGCAGATAGAGCCCGGACCGATGCCCACCTTCACGGCGTCAACGCCGCAGTCCTTCAGGGCAAGGGCGGCCTCGCCGGTGGCGATGTTGCCGGCCACGATCTGCAGGTCGGGGAAGGCTTCGCGGACCTTCTTGATGGTCTTGAGCACACCCATGGAATGGCCGTGCGCCGTATCGATCACCACGGCATCGGTATGGACGCTCACCAGACGCTCCACGTCTTCGAGGCTGTGGGAGTTCACGCCCACGGCAGCGGCTACGCGGAGACGGCCGAGGCTGTCTTTCGAGGCTTTCGGATTATCTTTGATCTTGGTGATGTCGCGGTAGGTGATCAGGCCGGCCAGGCGTCCGTCTGCATCGACCACGGGGAGTTTCTCGATGCGGTGCTTGCGCAGCACTTCGGTGGCCTCGGGAATCGTGGTCGAGGGGCCTACGGTGATCAGTCTTTCGCTGGTCATCACGGTTTTGATCGGGGTGTCGGGGTTGTCCTGGAAGCGAAGGTCACGGTTGGTGACGATGCCGATCAGGCGACGGCCGGCATCCACTACCGGGATGCCGCCGATGTGGTTCTGCGCCATGAGCCGCAGGGCGTCGCCCACGGTCGCATCGACGTCGATGGTCACCGGGTCGTAGATCATGCCGTTTTCGGCGCGTTTGACCTTGCGCACATGTTCCATCTGCATTTCGATGGGCATATTCTTGTGGATCACGCCGATGCCGCCTTCGCGGGCGATGGCGATGGCCAGGTTCGCGTCGGTCACGGTATCCATGGCGGCCGAGACGATCGGCACCTGGAGCACGATGTCGCGGGTAAAGCGGGTCTGGATGTCCACTTCGCGGGGAAGGACTTCGCTACGGGCAGGAATGAGCAGCACGTCGTCGTACGTCAGTCCCTCCATAATGATCTTGTCGGTGTTCATAAGGCGCAGATACAGGTATATTTTGGCAAATATACGTATTTTTCCGTCAACTTGAACATGACCCCGTCATGCCGGGCTGCGGCGTTCCCTTCTAGGCGACACAGAACTGTAAGAATGAGGGATTACTCTTCATCCTTCACTTGTTTTACCGTCCAATTAGAAGGAATACCATATACAGCACCTGTTGTCCATGAGTTTGTCATTTCTTCGTTATTGTTTCTAATGAAGGTGCATGTGTTAGAGTTAGGGACTGATCCTCCAACCCAATCTCTAGTATATGAATCATTGTTCGATGGTGGATTCGTTGCCAAGCATTTGATATAGTTGAGTTCCGAACAATTGTAGAACATATATCGATAGCAATATGTAACAAGCGTCGTTGCTAGCAGTTTCGGAGCTCTTTCAAAACGCGTATTCTGGAACATACCACGATAACAACTGGCTGCGAGCGTTGTGGCGGGCAAGAAGTTTTCGTCAACAGATTTCAAGTTCGTGCAGTTCGCAAACATATCTTCGAAACAGTTAGGCGCAAGAGTCGTGGTTCCACCAAACAGCGACCCCGTCAGGGCTTTGATTCCTGTACAGTTTTGGAACATCTGGAAACAATATCTGCGTCTGTTGCTTGTGCCAGACATGGTAACTTCTGAAGCGAAAGAAGGAATGGACGAAAGTCCGGTGCAATTGTAGAACATTCGGAAATAACACTTATCTGCCAGCACCGTTGCCGGGAGATCGGGCGCGGAATGGAGAGAAGTGCATCCCATGAACATTTCCGTATAACAGAAGGCAGCGGTAGATGCAGGAAGGATGAGAGGATCATTCGGATCAATATCCACCCAATTTACCGTGCCCGAGGCGGCTGGTATGTTTTTTTCCAAATTTTCAGCATTCGTATCTGTGACGTCTCCGTAGGAGAACGCACTTCTGAAAGCATTGGCCGGGAGCGTGGTCGGGTCGGCAAGGAGGCTTGTGATTTCGCCGGCGATGTAACAAACTTTGCCATTCGTGGTGAATAGTTGTTTGTCCCCTTGGAGGTTGCAATCTGTCCTGGTGCCTTTGAAATATACTTCTTCATTGGCATCAAGACCAATTCCGCCGTTAGTTTTTGTTGGAGGAGTCAACCAAGTATCCCCGTAGTCCTTGCTGTACAGAACGCTACCGTCTGTGTACTGGAAATACACCTTTGTTCCATCCTCCTTAGCCTTAATCCGGAAACAAGTCAGTTTATTGAGCGTGCGGACATATGCCGTTTCAGGAACGACGGCGGGCTCGGGGATTGTGTATGTACTATCAGCTATCTTGAAGGAGTTAGTAAAACCCGCCATCCAATAGTAACTGGCTTCTCCACTCCAGGGAATGAAGATGTATTTTTGAGGGGTGGATTTGGAAGCCACCAGATAGCCCTGGGAGCCCCAGATGCTCATGGGTATCCAGGTCGTCATCTGGCTGTCCTTGAGATTACTCCAATCAGAATTGGTCGGAATACCCACTTTGGTCGAAAGAACGCTACTACTAAAAAGCGTTCCCATGGCCCATGGATCGCTGGCTTCTTCATTCACGGTCTTCCACCTGCTGTTTGCAATCTGCACATAGCGGGAACTGCCGACGACCGGCCAGGCGCTGTATGCCGGAAGTTGATAGGCCTTGTTGGCAGTAATGACGCCTCTGTTCTTATAATAGTGAGAGTAAATGTCGTCTTTTTTAACGGCAAAGTAATAGTCGGCAGTAGAGGCAGTAGAGGAAGAGGATGCCACTGATTTTCCGCTGACATAATATCCTACTCCCCCTGCGAGGGTATCGGCGTAGCCATAGATGGGAGCGCCTGCGTTGCCGCCCGTTATTTCCGTTACTTCCCCATTATCGGCAGTAATACTTGCAAAGCCGGCGGGGCGAAGGGCATTACAAGCCAACTGGATGGTTCCAGTAGGATTATCGTACGGAATGAAAAACTGTACGTAATCGCCGGGGTATTGCATCTGAATGGTAGCCAATAAGATGTGGTCCTCGCCTACTGTCTCTACCTTGTAGTTCTGTTTACTGGCATAAAAGAAATAGCTGTCTGTGCCCGTGTTAAATGTCCAAGTGTTATTGCTAAAAACAGGTGTGGCGTCATTCACATAAGGCAGATAGACCGCATGGAGAAGGCCGGAATCACCCAAAGCAGACAGGCTGGTACCCGTTCCCTCGTAGGATGCGGTCCAAATCGTACCGTTGAAAGTAGCCGTCAAATAGCCAGTAGTAATGCTGGGAATAAAGATAAACACTTTGTCTCCATTTTCCCAATTGCTCTTGACGCCCTTGGTAGTTCCTTCAGGGTGCTGAATGGCAAGGTTGAAGTGAAGTTTGGCAGGATCAAAGGAGTCTTCGATATCGGGCACAATGGGCTCAGGCTGGCACGCAGTAAAAGCGAGCAGCATGGCAAGCAGTGTGATTAACCAATTTCTCATTTTCATATCCTCCTTCGCTAAAAGGGTTGTTCCGGGCCAAACGGATTAGGGTAAACAGGGTTTATACCGGCATGCATAACCCAATAGGTCGGAATCCCGTTGTAGTTACGCGGCCAAACTGCCGAACCATTATAGACAAACTCGCCATGATCATCAGCCGTATTAGGAACCCCATTCAACCAATCAGACGTACTGCCGTTGCTGTTAATTCCGCTGGTAGCCATACAAATGACAGAACGAAGGGAAGAACAGCCATTGAACATGGAGCTATAGCAATTTCTAACCAGCGTCGCTGCAGGGAGAGCGGGCGCTGCAGCGAGCGATGTGCACTCTCTGAACATGGAATTGTAGCAACCCTCCACCAGCGTCTCACAAGCCAGCGCCGGAGCGGTAGTCAAGGAAGAACAACTCTTAAACATTTGCTTATAACACTCTGTTGCTAATGTACTAGCTGGCAGGTTAGGAGCTGTCGTCAAGTTAGAGCACCCTTCGAACATCGACTGGTAGCAATTTGCCTCCATTGTGGTGGCTGGCAGTGTCGGGGCGGTTGCCAGGGACGCACATCCGAAGAACATCTCCTTGAAGCAGTTGGCCTGCAGGGTGGACGGCATGACCAGGTCACCGGCGGAAACCAGTTTCGCGGAGTTCTTGAAGATACCCGTAAAGGTACCGGTCGTCACGGTCGTGTAATCCATTGCGGCCAGGCTTAAGATATTGCCCGCCACAATGAAGTTTCCGGTGGAAGAAATCGTACCGCCGTTTCGGACGCCTCTGAAACGGACGATATCGCCTGGCGCCACAGTTATCGAAGTGATGCCATTGCTCTTCCAGTCTTCCCAATTCTTGGAATACTGCAAACCAGAACCATTATAAGACAGGGTACCTCCCTCAACGGCCTCGACATAGAACTCATTTCGCCTCAGCCAGCCATTAGGGATGCCGTTGACACCTTCGGAAAGCGTCGCTTTCACATGGCCATAGAAATCACCCGTTGCGGCAACGCCGGTCACCCAACCGGACAAACTTGTACTGGGTATTGTACCCTTGCCGATCATCGTGATTTCATTCAGGTTAGTGCAGCCGTTGAACATATCCTTGTAGCAATTGTCAACCAAACTCTCCGCCAGAAGGGCCGGGGCCGTTGTTAAGGATGTACAGCCGGAGAACATCGATTCGTAGCAGTTCGCGGCGAGGGTCGTGGCAGATAGGGTCGGAGGCGTCGTCAGGGACGTACAGCCGGAGAACATTTCCTTGAAACAGTTGGCCTGCAGGGTGGTCGGAAGGACCAGATCAGCGGCGGAAACCAGTTTCTCAGCGTCCTTGAAGATGCCCACGAAGGAGCCCGTTGTCACGGACGTGTAATCCTCTGCGGCCAGGCTTAAGATATTGCCTGCCACATTGAAGTTCCCGGTGGAAGAAATCGTACCGCCGTTACGGACGCCCCTGAAGCGCACGATATCGCCTGCTGCCACAGAAATCGAGTTAATGCCATCGCTGGTCCAATCTTCCCAATTCTTGGAGTACTCCAAGCCAGTGCCATCAAACTTCACGGTTCCAGCTTCAGCAGCCTCGACATAGAAATCCTTTCGATTGACCCAACCCGTAGGAATGCCGTCATTGCCTACAGCTATGGTCGAGTTCACATAAGCGTAGAAATCGCCCGTCGGGGCAACGCCGGTCACCCAACCACTCAAATATGAGCTTATAATCGTGCCGCGAGCGATCATGGTAATCTCGTTCAAGCTGGAGCAGCCATTGAACATATTCTTGTAGCAATTCGAGACCAAGGTCTCAGCCAGAAGTTTCGGGGCGGTTGTAAGTGCCGTACAGCCCTGGAACATAGACTCGTAACAATTGCTCGCCAGGGTAGTCACAGGCAATGCCGGAGCTGCGGTCAATTTGATGCAATTCTGGAACATCGACTCGTAACAGTTGCTGGCCAGCGTCGTGGCCGGCAGCGCGGGTGCAGCAGTCAAGCCCGTGCATCCTTTGAACATCGACTTGTAGCCAGAACCCGACATTGTGCTCATCGGGAGTATCAACTTGGAGGCATCCACCAGGCCGGTTTCGTCCTGGAAGAAGGATTGGAACGACCAGCCGGTTGCATCGGCACCCCAGTTCTCCTCCGGCAGGTCTTCTTCAGTGAAATTGTTCCGGAACAGGGATGCGATGTTGCCGCCCACATCGAAGAGGCCGGAACCCGTGACAGAGAACTTGTCAGTGCCGCTCCAGCTCTTGACGTTTCCTCGGAAATACACTCGGTCACCACGCTTCAGGACCAGGTTGGAATTCGAGCTGTAGCCGGCCCATGATTCGTCGTTCTTCTTGTATTCGACTTTGCCGCTGCTGAATTGCAGCTTCACCGTGCAATTGTCGACGATATCTTCGCGCGCCTGCACATAGAAGTAGCGGAGTTTGACCGCCGGCGTATTCGAGTAGGAGACATGAGCCTTGCTGAAGTATTCGTTGGCCACCCAGATGGTCGTCGCGTTGTCCCGGCGGGTCGTCTTGAAATGGCAAGTGAAAGTGCGGATGGGCTCACCGTCCAGGTCGAGCGACTGCGGCAACGTCTTGTACTCCTCGTAGGTCAGCGTCCTGCTGAACTGGAAAGCCCGCTTGCCCGCATATTCGGCATGGTCGGAGATGGAAGTATTGGCCGACACCGGCAGGTTGTTGTTGTCAACCTGGTTGTCGGGCGTCAGGGACATGTCTTCCGGCTCGATCGTGAAATGGATGGGGAACATGGACTCCGCCAGACCGACCGGAATACCGACGTGGAGGCGAATCGTCTTTGCCATCTCCCTGGGAACGCCTT
>Ga0265298_10003607_pt1 | contig 20326 bp, 15 predicted proteins | sample AusTroGonzalo_MG_3_FD_193486 | JGI IMG/M metagenome (GOLD analysis project Ga0265298, IMG submission 193486) | Bovine rumen microbial communities from tropical cattle in Woodstock, Queensland, Australia - Gonzalo_01 | ecosystem: Host-associated > Mammals > Digestive system > Stomach > Rumen ... | reverse complement strand
CGTCCGGGTTGTCCAGCAGCAGCTGTTCGTAGCTGAAACTCATCCGCAGCCGGGTCGATTTCTTCAGGATGTTTTCCGCGCCGAGCATCTTGGCCATCAGACCGGTATTGGTGCGGTCCGATTCCAGCGAAAAACCGGCCGCCGAGGCGAAGATGACCGCACAGCGCGGTGCTTTGCGTCCTTTCACACTCGCACAAACCGCCTCGACGTCCGCAGTCACCTTGGCCGCCGCGGGGACCTGTTTCAGCGTTTTCCCGTTCAGACGGCAGAAAAGATCCAGCAGGGCATTGAAATCATAGTAGTTGTTGTAGGTGACGCAGACCGCATCCACGCCGGACTGACGCATCAGCGAAGCGACGGCATGATGCCGTTCCAATTTCGAACTCAGCAGGACCAGATCGGGATTCACCTGCGCGATCTTTTCCGGATTCGGCACCGTCGGCAGTCCGATCAGAGGAAGTTTCTGCATGCTCGCGGGCAAGGCATTTTTCTCCCGCAGTTTCGGCACCCCGACCGCCGTGCCGCCCGCCAGGTCCCACACTTTCGCAAATGACCCGTAGGTGATCACCGTGCGTTTCGGATTTTTCTTCAGGACCACTTCCTCGCCGTTCTCCTGCCGGTAACGGATCATCGCTCCGTCCTCGGACACGATCTGCGCCGATACGCTCAAAAAAACAGCGGATAAAATTGCTGTCAATACAAGTTTCATATTATCAGGCTCCATGCCACGCGGACGCCGCCGCTTCCATCAGTTCCGAACCGGCGGAAGCATAGTAAAAACGTCCTTTGGCGGTTAATTGACAAGTTTTCGGAAACCGGGAAAAACGCCGTTCGAAAAATCCCCGGTCCGTCAGATTGTCCAGGCATTTTTCCAGTTCGGCCATGACCGCCGGACGCAGTTTTTCCGGGACGGTCGTTTCGAGCTCGTCCAGGTTCAGACCCATGCGCCGGTAAAGCTGTGCGGAGATTTTCGCGCCCAGCGGATAATCCGCCGGGAATTTTCCCGCGTTTTCCAGAGGCTTCACCCCCGCAAGCACTTTCGCGGCATACGCCGGACGGTCGGAACAGAGTTTGAACCGGTAATTGGCGAGCCGTCCCCCTGCCCCGGCTCCGAACGGCAGACACGGTCCTTTGTTCGCCGAAATTTCGTTATGCAGATTCCGTTCGCGCGGCGAAAAACTGAAATGTTTCACCGAAATGCGTTTCGCGCCCGCCGCTTCCAGATATTCCTCGCCCAGACGATGCAGTTCGAAACAGACCGCTTCATCCGGCACGGACGGCAGGTCCCCCGCTTTCACAGCTTGCGCCAGCGCCAGTTTTTCATGCACACGCAACCGGTAGAAGGAAAAGCCCGAAAGTCCGCTTGCGGTCAAGGTTTTCAGGTCATCCAGAAGCATTTCCGGCGTCTGTCCCGGCAGGCCGTACAGCAAATCGGCCGCCACCGAAGCCTGATTCCGCGCGGTCAGCCGCGCAATGGTGTCCAGCACGGTTTCCCGGTCCGAGACCCGTCCGAGTTTCCGCCTCAACTCCGTATCGAAAGTCTGCACCCCGAGCGAAAACCGGTTGACCCCGCCGGAAAGCGCCGCATCGATCAGTTCATCCGTCACCCCGTCGATCCGGGATTCGAGCGTGATCTCGCAGTCGTTGGCGAGCTTGAATTTGCGGTGCAAAGTTTCCAGCAGTCCGGCAAGTTCACCGGGCGTCATGTCGCTGGGCGTGCCGCCCCCGAAATAGACCGAATTCACCGGGAAAGACAAAAAAGAGCCTTCCGCATCGGAAAGCTCCCGTTTCAACAGTTCCACATATTCATGCCGTTCCGCCGCCGTTCCCCCGCCCGAATAAAACGGACAGAACGAACAGCGGCTCCGGCAGAAAGGAAAATGGATGTAGAGGATCAGCGCGTTACCATCGAGTGGAGTTGCAGCCGCCTCTTTCCAGGCCGCATCCGACGAATCGACGGGCGCGGCGGGATATCCCATCGTGCTCCGTTTCTTTATCCAACCGGATGCTGTGCCTGGATTATTCACCGGCGCCCTTGCCTTCCTGCAATGGTGAGTAATAGGTGTCTTTATCGGACGGGCCGATGTTGCCGGCCGAAACATTAGTTGCCGCTTCGGACGTTGAATTATAATAACTGGCCCGTTCTGCGCTGGCATGCCCATCACCCCAAGTAAAATTGGCAATTTTACCGGAATGTCTGAAATGAACATTGTCTTTAGATGAAACTGCTTCACGAATAGTGGAACCCGAGCCTTTCGGAGCGACAGGTCCGTAGACATAATTAATTGGCTCTCCGAATGAAGAGTCCCGGGTGCTTATCGTATCAGCAAAAGCGACAATGCCGGATGGCCGTGCCAAAAGTTTCATCCCCCAAAGACTGCCCTTGTAAGAACTGCCTATTTTGTCAGCGGGAATGCCGGTGTAAAGTTGTGTACCCATTCCATAATAGTTATATCCATACCCAGTTCCTTTATAGGCTTTTTCCGGATCGGAAATGTTTTCCCACTCTTTGTAAGGAGCAGTGCAGACCAATGCTTTCCAGTCATTCCCCATATAGGGCATCATAATGGATGTTTTCAAATTGATGTAATTATCGGGATTCCCGGCATCCGCTCCTCGTTTTCCCAGCCACAATTCCCCTCCCTTGTTCATTTGATATTTGGGATAAGAAGGCAAGCAGTAACCGTAGTCATTGTAATATCCTGCCGTCGCCAGCCCCATCTGCTTCATATTCGACATGCAGCTGATGGCTTTTGCTTTGCCGCGGGCCGAATTCAATGCAGGCAGGAGCATTCCGGCGAGGATCGCGATGATCGCGATCACCACCAGGAGCTCTATCAGGGTGAACCAGCTGCGGCGCAGCAGGTTGAAGTGGATGGTACAATGGCGGGTTACGGGCGTGGACGAACAAAATTTCATTTTGCACCTCTCTGTGTCTTTCGCACAAGTTTTTAAGGTTGATCGTATTGCTCAGAAGGCCAGGCTCTGACTCATGCACAGCCGAAGTGCATTCACAGTTGCGGGACAGTTCCCGGTTCGCACGGGATTCACTGATCCATCTGATTTTTAAGAGCTGATAATATACACCTTTTTTCCGCAAATGCAAGAAAAAAGGTAAATTTCAGTTTTGGTGCGGGGGTCACTTTGCCGATGGATATTCGATCACCGACGGCTGGTAACGGGCGGCTTCATGCGCACGCATCATGGTCCTGATCACATTGTAGGCTTCCTCGGCCGTGACCGGATAAGGTGCTTTGCCCTGATACGCCTGATATACATGATACCACATCGTGTCCGGATAGGTGTAGCCCTGGTCGGGATCTTCCTTGCCCTTCTCGATGACTTTGCCGCGCTGCAGCAGATGTCCGTAAGTGGCGGCGGGGATCGGACGGGATTCCTCGATGAATTTCAATTGCTCGTTCGGATTGCCGTAGACCAGCGGGAAATTCTCCCGGACGCCGTCCAGCCGGGTGAAACGGATGGAGGGATCCAGATAGCGGAGCTTGAGCTGCTGTCCGTCGGCGGGAATGACCAGCGAACCGCGGCTGCCCCAGATCTCGTAGAGATTGCCGTAAATGGTCAGGATCGTGGAGATCTCGATATCGACCACGCAGTCGTTTTCGCCGACCAGGACGAGCTTGACCTGATCGTCGGCATCGCCGCCGCCGACCACATGGGAAAGTTTGCACCACAGTTCCTTCACCGGCGAATTGAGGAGTTTGAGCCCCTGATCGACGAAATGCGGCCCCCAGTTGTTGAACAGTCCGCCATGGAATTCGGTAAGGGTCTGCCAGTCGAAACGGCGGACGTATCCCGGATGCCGGTGGATCTTGATCATCGAAAGATCACCGAGGAGACCGGAGCTCAAAACTTCCTGCATCATCAGGAACGGAGATTCGAACCGGCGGTTGAAGCGGAAGAAGAGTTTGCCGGGATACTGCTTCGATGCTTTCAGGAGCGCCTCGCCCTGTTCCATGGAAGTGGCGAAAGGCTTGTCGATGACGGCCGCCTTGCCGGCCTCAAGCGCCATCAGTGTGTGCGGGGTATGGTCGTCATTGCGGGTGGCGACCGTGATCATATCCAACGACGGGTCGGCCAGCATTTCAGCGTAGTTCGAATAGATCCGGGCATTTTTGAACTGTTCCGGCAGGTTTTCGCGGCGGTCGGCGGCATGGTCGCAGCCGGCGGCGATCTCGTAAAAGTCCGGGAACTGGGCGATTTCCGGCGCGTGCATATTCCGTCCGGCCCGGCCCAGGCCGAGGATCCCGACTCGTATTTTCTTATCCATGAATGATCCTCCGGGTTATTGGATTTTGACGACCTGATCGGTTTCGGCAGAACGCATCATGGCTTCCGCGACGGCGAAACTGGAAAAAGCCTCCGGAATGCCGGGCGAAAAAGTCTTCCCGGTCCGGACTGCATCGGCGAAATTCATCATTTCATTCAGGAAACCGTTGCCGGTGCTGGCATTATTGACCCCGATGCTCTGCGCGGTTTCATCGCAATCGATCTCCTGCACGGGAACGCCGAGCTTTGCCAGCTGGAGGGTCTTCGTGGAATTCATGGTCAGGGCACCTTTTTCGCCGTAGACCTCCATCATCTCGCCGGTCCGGCCGAATCGCTGCCAGGTGCACATCATGTTAACGATGACGCCGTTGGCATAAGTGACCGTGGCGGAAACCTGGTCGGAGGGGAGTTCCTGCGAGGGATCCAGCAGAAGCCCCTGGGCGTAAACGCGCTCGGCCGGACCGAAGAACCAGTTCGCCAGATCGATATGGTGGGCAAGCATGTCCAGGATCACGCCGCCGGAACGGTTGTATTCGGTGAACCAGTCGCCGGGCAGCCGTTTGAAGCCGCCGAACGGCAGGTCCACGTTGCAGAAACGGATGCGTCCGAGCTCACCGGCATCCAACATTCCCTTGAACTTTTGGGTTTTGAGCATGTGACGGCGGACAAATCCGATGCCGAACGGTTTGCGGAAATCCTTGAGCAGGGATTTGTATTCTTCGGACTGTTCGGCGAAACGGCAGAAAGGTTTTTCGGTGAAAACGGCTTTTCCTGCCTGAACGGCGGCGCGGACTCCGGCCAGATGGCAGTCGGTGGGAGAAGCCACAATGACCGCATCCACTTTCGAGGCGAGTTCCTCGGCGGAATTGCAGACGGCAGGTCCGTATTTTTCGTGCATCGTTCTGGCTTTTTCGGGATTGATATCGTAAACGGCGGCGAGTTTCACGCCTTCCATTTTCGAGATGCTGTCCGCATGGGTGGTTCCGAGGCGCCCGGCGCCGATGATTCCGAATTGAAGCATTTTTCAGTTCCTTTCTATGAAATCGAAGATTATTTCAGTAAAGCCAAGGATTTTTCAAGAAGACTCATAAAAACAAGCCTTTCCTGCTGTTTTGATGATATTATACACTGAAAACAGTCATTTGACAATGTACAAAAACCACAATTACATGCACAAAATGCGCATTATGCCGGATTTTCCGGTCCGCCAGCATTACGGGAACCAGGAGAAAATGCAATATCCATTCTCCGCACGTTTCAGGAAATCAAGATCCGCGGTTTGAAAAACGCAGCGGCCAATGTTATATTGATGCGGAAATGAAAAAAGAGCCGCGAGGGCAGGAAATGAAATATCCTATCGACACCGTCCGGACCCGGGTGCACATTCAGCCGGTGCTGCATCTGGTGGATTTTTTTGAGGAATCGATCGCATACGACCGGCACTGGAAACTGCCGTTCAATTCGCTGAGTCTCTGCGTCCGGGAAAATCCCCTCGATCCTTCCTGGATCGAACTGCCGGAAAAGGGCAGCCGCATCTGTTATGAAAAGGACATTGCCCATTTCACCACGGTCGAAACCCCGATGCGGATCCGTTATACCACGGCCAACCGGCATTTCTGCATCCATTTCCGCTATGAACTTTTCCCCGGCGTCGACCTTTTTTCCGGCATCCATGAGCGTTATATCATGAAAGAGAAAAACCTGGCGCAAAAGATCAAAGCGGTGTTTGCGGAACCGGACCCGATGAAACGCCTGGCCGGTGCGGAAGCCATAGCGATGGAAATCATTCTGCGGTTCTGGCCGGAAAAACTGCCGATCGGGCTGGAGAAAATGGAACGGTTCGCTCCCCTGCTCCGCTATGTGAACACCCATCTGGACAGCCGGCTGGGGATCCCGGAAATGGCCACATTCATGGGATGGTCCGAAGCCTATTTTTCCCGCACCTTCCGCTCAGTGTTCCGCATCACGCCGAAACAGTATCTGGTCCGCGAACTCTTTGCCCGCGCCATGAGTCTGCTGAACCATCCGCAGAAAAGCATCAAGGAGATCTCCGATGAGCTTAAATTCTCCTCGGAATTCAATTTCTCGCGTTTCATCCGGCATTATTCGGGACATTCGCCGAGCGAACTGCGGAGCCGTCATTCCGGCCCCCTGTATGTCAGAAAATGATATGCAATAAATAATTTCTGACATTCCATTTCCGTTTTCCGGCTCTATATTGAAACCAAACAACCGAAAGGAAGGGATGGCATGAATGAACGAATCGCACGTCTGGTCAAGGCCGCACGCGCCGGGGAAATTTTTCCGCCCGTCAGAAAAGTCGAATACGATGAATTTGACCTGAAACTGGCCGATCCGCTGCGGATCGCCAAACGGCTTTCCGAATATATGGAAGCACAACCGTGTTATTTCACGGATGACAACGAACTGCTGGGCATGATGCATTTCGACGGGTCGGTGGAAGCGGAGCTGTTTCCCCGCACGGGGCACCGGTTTTTCCGGGAAACGGCCTCACAATATTATTTCAAGCCGCAGGAAAATCTCTGCACGTTCGAGTGGCAGCATTCCAACGCCGATTTCGGCAAGGTGATCGATCTGGGACTGGAAGGTTTCCGCCGGGAGATCATCGAATCGCGCAAGCAGTATCCCAGCGACCTGCAGAAGCTGAATTTCCTGGCCGGACTGGAATCGATGATCCGCGGGATCGTCCGCCGGTCGCAGCAGTATGCGGCGGAATGCCGGAAACAGGCATCCGTATGCAAAGATTCCGCACGGAAAGCAACGCTTCTGCGCATGGCAGCCAACTGCATGCAGGTGCCGGAACACCCCGCCCGGACTTTCGAAGAGGCCATGCAATGCCTGTATTTCTGCTTCATCTTCCAGCCGGACAGCATCGGACGTCCGGACCAGTATCTTTATCCGCTGTATCAGAAAGACATGGCCGATGGGACGCTGACGAAGGAACACGCGAAGGAACTGCTGCAGGAACTCTACGTGATGATCCATGGCTGGACCCGCTGCAGCAGCACGAATTGGGATAAAGGCGCGGAATCGCATTTCGTAGTCGGCGGCTATACGGCCGATCATAAGTGTGCCTGGAACGAACTGTCCGAAGTGATCGTGGATGCCATGATGGAAGCAGATTTGATCCGTCCGCAGGTGTCTTTGCGCTGGAACAAGCTGACGCCGCGGTCGGTGCTCCGCAAAATGCTGGACTGCGAACGGAAAGACAAGAACAAACGCATCGCGCTGGTCAACGACGAACCGAGGATCGCCGCCATGCTGAAAAACGGCATCCCGTGGGAGACCGCTTACGATTACATCATGGTCGGCTGCAACGAACCCGCCTATCAGGGCGGGATCTCGCTCGGCGGCAATACCATGAACATCGTCCGGTCGCTGGTGAACACGCTGAACAACCGGCGAGCCGAAGTGCTGGACTGTCCGGATTTCGATTCGTTCTACGCGATTTACGAGCAGGAACTGCACCGTGACCTCGAAACGATCCTGGATTATTCGAACCGGTTCAACATGCTGCGTTCGCGCGACTGCAATGTGCTGACCTCGCTGTTCATGACCGGCTGCATCGAGCGTGCGACGAGCGTGACCCAGGGCGGCGCTGCCCGCGCCAGATGGTGCGCCAATTTCATGGGTTCGACCAACCTCATCGATTCCCTGTGCATCATCCGCCAATTCGTCTACGAGGAAAAGCGCTGCACCATGGAGACCCTGCTGGCGGCGCTGGACGCGGACTGGAAAGGATATGAATCGCTGCGCACGGAAATCCTGAAACACGGCAGGTTCTTCGGCAACAACGACGAGCTTTCCAACGGCATGGCGAGGCGTTTCTACACTTCGGTCGATAATTTTGCCAAGGGACGGACCGACATCTTCGGACATTACCTGTGCTACGGCAATCTCACCGGATACCGTCTGCATTTCTCCCAGTATGGGGCGCTCACTCAGGCGACGCCGGACGGCCGGATCGCGGGCAGCGCCCTGCTCTTCGGTTCCGGCCAGTCGGAAGGCAAGGACCGCGACGGCATCACCTCGCTCCTGCTTTCGGTCGCGCACATGGATCCGACCCTGATCATGTGCGGAAACTCCATCCTGAATCTTTCCGTCGATGAAAACACGGTCCAGAACGAGGAAAGTTTTGAGAAACTGGTCTCGCTGATCGAGATCTATTTCCAGGAAGGCGGACTGCATCTTCAGCTCAACCATGTTTCCGCCGAAGACCTGATCGCGGCGAAAAAGGAGCCGGACAAATACAAGAGCATCCGCGTGCGGGTATCGGGATTCTCCGCCACCTTCGTCAAGCTGGAAGAGGAGATCCAGGACAACGTGATCGAACGGACCGTCAGCCGTGTATAAATCATGAGGAGATGAAACGATGAACGAGTATTACCAAGGGAAAACTGCCTGGGTCACAGGTTCTTCACGCGGCCTCGGCCGCTGCATCGCCGAAATGCTGGCGGAAGCCGGATGCAATGTCGTCATTTCCGGACGCAATCAGACCAATCTCCAGTCGTCCGGCGAAGGAAATTCCGTGGATGAAGCCGCGGCGGAAATCGCGGAAAAATACGGTGTCCGCTGTATCGCCGTCTGCGGTGAACATTCCGATGAAGACACCGTCAAACGCTGCCTCGACGAGATCCATGCGAAAATAGGACCGGTCCAATATCTGGTCTGCGCCGCGGGCGGCGGGAACATCGGAACTGCCCTGAAAACAAGTCTTCCGAAGGATTACGCTTCCGATTTCGATCTGGCATCCGTCAAGGCGATGTTCGCCCATAATCTCTTTTCGGCCATGCTCTGCTGCCGCGCGGTCATACCGGATATGCGCGCCGGCGGATTCGGGCGGATCATCACGGTCGGCAGCATTGCCGGGTGCGGCGGCAATAAAAACGGGAACGACGGATTCGCCGCCTATTCCATGGCAAAATCCGCTATCCATCAATATACCCGTCTGCTGGCAAAAAAACTACGGCACGACGGCATCCCGGTGAACTGCATCATTCCGGGCAACATCAACACGCCGAGCACGCGGATCCGGTTCGGCGGCGACCGGGAAAAACCCGTCGAAGGCTTGAGCCGTCTGGAACATGTCGGCAAGCCCGAGGATATTGCACATCTCGCCGTTTTCCTGTGCGGACCTGGCGGGGAATATATCTCCGGCCAGCTCTTCCGGGTGGACGGCGCCGAACAGCTTTCCCCCTGCTGATCCGGGGTTGAAAACGGACGGAAAGATGCTATATTTTCTCCGTGAACCAAATATCAGGAGATACTGAAATGAAACAGAACGGCGAAACGCTGAAACGGCTGAAATCTTGTGAAGAATTCGGGATACCATCCATCGACTGCGTGGTTTATCATAAGGGGAACTGCGTATTCCGCTATATGTCCGGATATTCCGACGAAGCCCGGACAAAACCGGTCAACGGCACGGAACGCTATAATATTTATTCCTGTTCCAAAGTGATCACCTGCACCGCCGTCATGCAGCTGGTCGAAAAGGATGTCATCCGGCTGGACGATGCCGTGTATGAATATCTGCCGGAATTCCGCGATATGAAAAAGCTCGTCGACGGCAAACTCGAACCCGTGAAAAACACCATGACGGTCCGCCATCTGATGACCATGACTGCCGGACTTACCTACAATACGGTGTCGGAGAATCTCCAGCGGGGAAAACAGGAAACCGGCGGACGGATGCCGACCCGCGAAGCGATGAAATATCTTGCCTGCGATCCGCTGGTGTTCGAACCCGGCTCTTCCTGGCGGTACAGTCTCTGTCACGATGTGCTGGCGGCCATCGTGGAAGTTGCGTCAGGGAAACGGTTCGGTCTTTATGTGAAGGAAAACATTTTCGACCGGGTCGGAATGAAACATTCCACCTTCCTGCTGCCGGATAATGAACTCCCGGGAATCACCGCCCAATACCGGTATGATGCGCAGAGCGGGAAATACAATCCCTGCGGACCGCAGATCCAAACCTACAAACTCGGAAGCGAATATGAAAGCGGCGGCGCGGGCTGTATTTCCACGGCGGACGATTATATCGCGTTTCTGGAAAACCTCTGTTCGGGCGAAACTCTGCTCCGGCGTGATACCATCGCACGGATGATCTGTCCCCAGATCGGCAAAAACGCGGAAACAGCCTATCATCAGACAATCCAGCCGGAATACTCTTACGGTCTGGGTGTGCGCTGTCCGAAACCGGGCAGCAATGCGCTGGATTGGGGCTGGGGCGGCGCCGCCGGCGCCCATCTGGCCATCATTCCTTCTCTGGAAATCACCCTCTTTTACGTTATGCATGTTCTCGGCTCCCCCGTTCAGGAGCGCAGGAAAAAATTGACGGAAGCCGCGATCCTGGATATCATCTGAACCGGAATACAGGATTTACATGAGCGTAGAAGCAATCGTTTTCGACATTGAAAAATTCGCAGTGCACGACGGGCCGGGGATCCGGACCGCTGTATTCATCAAGGGCTGTCCGTTGCATTGTCTCTGGTGCCACAATCCCGAGTCGCAGTCCTTCGAACCGGAACTGCTGTTTTATACCGGCAAATGTATGCACTGCGGCATCTGTGCCGGGGCCTGTCCGCAAGCCTGCCACACGGTCAGAGGAACGGGGCATGTTTTCGAGCGCGGCAAATGCATCGGCTGCGGACGCTGTGCGGAAAGCTGTCCGGCGGATGCGCTGAAACTCTGCGGCCGGAAAATGAACGTGGACCAAGTCATGGCCGAGGTGCTGAAAGATCAGGTTTTCTATCAGAATTCCGGCGGCGGGATCACGCTTTCCGGCGGGGAGCCGCTGGCGCATTTCGCATTCAGTTCTGCCCTGCTGAAAGCGGCGAAAGAGGCGGAGATTCATACTGCGGTCGAAACCAGCGGCTTTGCCCCGTGGGAACGGATCAGGGAACTGCTTCCGCTGGTCGATCTCTGGCTGTGGGATGTGAAGGCCGCGCCGGAGAAACATGAAAAACTCACCGGCGTCCCGTGGGAACCCATTCATGCCAATCTGAAAAAACTGGCCGGATCGGGCGCTGCAATTATGTTACGCTGTCCGCTGGTGCCGGGGATCAACGACGATGACGCGCAGCTGATCCGCATTGCCGAACTGGCTGACCGGCTGGGCTGTGTACAGCGGATCGACCTGGAACCGTATCATCCGCTGGGAGAAGGAAAAAACCTCGCGCTGGGACGGAATGACGCTTTCCATTCCGCTTTTGCCTCGGATGCCGACAAAAAACGCTGGCAGGAAACGATCGCGGCCCATACCGCGGTCCCCGTGCATATCTGAACAGCGGATCCGCTTCCCCGGTTCACCGGATCATAAATTTTTCATATTTTTTTATATTTCTGTTTGACAAATCATCCGTATCCTGTATATTAGACAAAAAATAAAGGATACATAAAGGATACATGATGCAAATCCGCAAGGCGCCAAAAACAGAAGCAGTCTACCTGCGGCTGAAAGAGAAAATCGACTCCGGCATGTACCCGGCCGGGATGCTGCCCGTGGAGCCGGAACTGGCGGAACAGCTGCAGGTGTCGCGGAAAACCCTCCGCAGCGCCCTGACCCGTCTGGCACTGGAAAACTACATTGTCCGGATCAAAGGCGAAGGCACGTTCATCAACCGTTCCGCGGCGGAAGCCGGCCGGATCCTGGTCATGGTCCGGGATGAAGAAAGCATCACCAATCCGGACCGCTATATTCTGCCGGGGATCCAGCAGGAAGCCGCCGCGATGAATCTTCAGGCGGATACCTGCACCTGCCTGTCCCTGACCGCGGGTTCCGCCGAGGCGGCAGTCCGGCGGATCATGAGCAAAAATTACCGCGGCATCATTTCCATGGAATCGAACTTCACCGGCACGGAACCGGTCATCAGCATTCTGAAACGAACCGGGCTTCCGGTGCTGCTTCCCCACGCGATGCCCTGCGATGCCGAAAACACCCCGTTCGCCGTCATGGGCACCGATTACCGCCGGGTCATGCGCGATGCCATCCAGTATCTGGCGGGCCTCGGACACCGCCGGATCGCTTATCTGGCTTTCAAAGAATTCCGTATCGCCAGAAAAGATTATTTCCGCCTGCTGGAGGAACTCGGTCCGGACCGCGATCCGGCCTTGTATTTCGATTCACCCAGCTACCGCGACCATGATACGATCCTGACATCGATCGGAAAAATGTTTGCCGGATGCAGGAAACCGCCCACTGCCGTGCTCTGTTTCTCCGATTATTTCGCGCTCTGTCTGTATGAATATCTGCAGGCGAAACATCTGAACATTCCCGAGGACGTCGCGGTTCTTTCCATCGGCGGCATGATCGGATGCGATTTCCTTTCGCCCCCGCTTTCCGCCATCGACTTCGGCTGCATGGAAATCGGCCGTCTGGCGGTCCGCACCCTCATGGAAATGCGGATGAAAAACGAATTGACACGTCCATTCATCACCACCCCGCACCATCTTACCGAGCGCGAAAGCACCCGGAAAAACGCAATTCCGCGGATGCCCGCGGCTTTCCTGCCTGACATGGAGGAGCAGAAAAATGTTCAATGCTGCTGAAAATCCACTGATCCCGATGGGAGCCGTGACCGGCCGTCCCAGCCGGGAAAAGATACACGCTTTTCTGAGAGCCTTCCGGGAAGCGGGATTCACTCAATTTCTGATCTATCCGCGTTCGGGTTGTGAACTCGAATACATGTCCGCCGAATGGTTCGACACCTGCGGCATCATTCTGGACGAATGCCGGGAACAGGGCTTTTCCTCCGTCTGGCTTTACGACGAATTCAACTGGCCCAGCGGACAATGCGGCGGCCGGCTCATGCAGGAAAATCCGGAATACAGCCTCAAGTATTTGCGTGTTTCCGAAAAGGACGGGCATTATTCATTCGACATCTTTTCCAATCCGAAAGCCCCGGATGTGCTGGATCCCGAAGCAATGCGGAAATTTATTGAATGCACGCATGAAAGGTATGCGGAACATTTCGGAAAAGACTTCGGTTCCCTCATCAAAGGAATTTTCACCGACGAGCCGGCTTTCGCATATATCGGCGGAGAGCCCGCCGACGGCCCGAAGGCGGACATCGCTTATTATCCGGGACTGGAAGAAGATTACGAAAAAATGACGGGCAGTTCCCTGCGGAATGACCTGGTCTTCTGTCTCCGCAACCGATGTGCCCCCTTCTGGAAACCGTTTGCGGACCAGTTGCTGGGAAAACGGTTCCTCGATTCCTTTGTCCGGCCGATCCGCAGCTGGTGCGATTCGCACGGTCTCCTGATGACCGGTCATCTGCTGTCTGAAGATACCCTCCGCGGATCGTTCAATGCCAGCGGAACGCCCATGGCGGTCACAGACACTTTTTCACTGCCTGCAGTAGATGAGATCGGCACCCAAATGGCGATCCACAGCATCGAATGGCTCACGCTCGGGACCGCCGAACACGCCGTGCGGAAAAACGGAAACGGCGGACTGGCGGAACTTTTCGCCCTGGGCCCGTGCGACATGAGTCTGGCCGAAATCAGAAGACAGATCCGCCTTTTCGCCATGTTCGGCATCGATCATTATCTTCTTGCTGTTTCGCCATTCGACATGCGGGGCAACGCCATCAAGACCCAGTATTTCAACCCCTTTTCGCCGGCCCAGCCGTATTTCCCCGCGTTTGCCGCATTGAAAAGCGACGCGGCGGCAGCCGCAGCCATTGCCGGAAAGGGATACATTCCCGAAATTCAGATCCGCCGTCCCGGAACCGAAGCCCAGCTGATCGAACTGCTGATCCAGCTGGTGAAAAATCAGAGACAGTGGAGTCTGATCGGGGAAAACGAGGAAGGTTCCGCCCCAGTGGTGCTCCGGCTCGAACAGGAGGGGATCTCCACCGAAAAAATGCCCGACGGCTCCTACCACAGACGTTCTTCCTTTTCCTCGTTTCTGAACGCACTCGACGAAATCAGCCCGCTGAAAACTGCGGTCCGGGAGCCTGACGGTTCTCTTGCCCAGGATATTTTTGTCCGAACTTATACCGACGGGTCATGCCAGGTCATCAACTTTTCCAGCTCACGGGAACCGCGCCGGCTTTGTCTCTGCCGGAACGGCGGCGAAGCAGTTTTCGAACTGCCCCCTGACGGGACCTCATTCTTCTGCGGGTGGCGGGTCCAGCTTGACCGGCCCAATCTGAAACGTCTTCCGTTCGAAAAGGGCCTTTGCCGGATCCGCCTGGACTCCGAACTCGAAAATCTCGTCCTGCTGCTGCGGCAATGCGATGCGCCTGTCGTCCTCGAGCTGGACGGTCACCCGGTCGAAGCATCGGGTTCAACAACCGCCCTGCCCGAAGGATTCCGGGAACTCTATAAGGAAACTGCTCCGCTCCGGCTGGAAGCAGGGGAACATGTGCTGGAAATGAAGGGAGACTTCCCCGAATATCCTTACCTTCCCAGTGCATTTCTGGCCGGGGCTTTCGCCGATTTCGGCAGCCGCATCGCAGAATATAAGGACGACGGAGCCGGACTGGAGAATTACATCGGCAAACTCATCCAGACCGGCATGGTGGAAATTCCCTGCGGCGCTTCCACGCTCCAATTCGAAGCGGACGGTCTCTTTACGGAACTTTTCCTCGACGGAGAAAAAATGCCGGAACGGCTCCATGCGCCGTACATCTGGCGAATTCCGGAGCACCTCGCTGGAAAAACCGTTGAGGTCAGGATCGAAAGATCCACTTCCTGCGGCCCGATGTTCGGAACAGAACGTTTCGCCCAGCTCCGGCCGGGAGACAATCCCCGATGGCTTCAGCCGTATTCGCCCCGGGGAAAAGTCCGGCATCCGGCAGTGGAAATCTCATTTCAATAGGAAATTATGATAAAAAAGGAACGCAGGATATGAAAAAAGAGATCTTCGCCATTTACTTCCCCAGCTGGCATCCGGACCGGCATTATGAACAATGGTACGGCAAGGGCTTTTCCGAATGGGAACTGCTCAGAACCACCCGGCCGCTGTTTCCCGGGCATCGGCAGCCGCTCGAACCCGAATGGGGCTATTTCGACGAGTCCGACCCGGTCTGGATGGCGAAGCAGATCGACCTTGCCGCCGATCACGGCATCACCGGTTTCATGTTCGACTGGTACTGGTATGAAGGCGACCAGTTCCTCGAAAAGCCGCTCAATGAAGCGTTCCTGAACGCCCCGAACCGGAACCGCCTCAAATTTTTTCTGATGTGGGCCAACCACACCTGGGGCATCTGGCCCGCGCTCGAGAAGGATTTCCACTGCATGAACGGCAACGAGAACCAGTCCAGCAAAATCTTCCTCACGATCCGCCATTCCGAGCAGGACCTGCGCGAGGTCATGGAATATTCCTGCGAAAAATATTTCAAATGCGAAAACTACTGGAAAATCGGCGGTAAACCGGTCTATTCGTTCTACAACTGCAATACCCTCTTCAGATACATCGAACCGCGGGATGTTCTGCGGATCATCAACGAAGTCGCGAAGAAACACGGTTTCCCCGGCATTTACACCCTGATGAACATCGGCTGCTGCAACGACAACGAATACTACTGCGGCTGGGGACGCATTCCGAAGATGCGGGACAACGGATTCGACGCCGTTTTCGCCTACAACAGCGGTCTGCGTTCGGACTTCGAAAAAACCGTCGCACCGGACAAACCCACGCTCGATTATTCGTTCATGATGGAGAACCAGAAATATTGCTGGGACCGGATCGCGGAACAGGGAATGCCGTTCGTGCCGAGCATCACGCTCGGACTGGACGTTGCCCCCCGCTGGAGCCGTCAGCTGACTTATCCATGGGATTACGCAAAGACCGGATACTATCCGATCGTGGTGAACAATACGCCGGAACGGATCGGCGAAATGCTGGATAAAGCGCTCGCGATGGATTCGGATACTGTCATCATCAATGCCTGGAACGAGTGGAGCGAAGGAATGTCGCTGATCCCCGAAAAGCCCATCGGCGATGCCTATTTGAAAACCATAGAGCAAGTCTTGAATAAAAATTCACAGCAAAAGGAGGAAGGTCCAAAATGAGAGCAGAAATCAGAAAGGTCAAGATCAACAGTCCGGAACAGAAGAAAACATTCACGCTGATAGAGCTCCTGGTCGTTATTGCGATCATCGCGATCCTGGCGGCGATGCTGCTGCCCGCGCTGAACCAGGCAAAGGAGACCGCAAGAAGCATTTCCTGCGCCAACAATCTTGCGCAGTTTGGAAAAATCACCGCACTTTATATCTCGGACAATAATGATTTCTTTCCATATGGTGATTATTACGGTTCCAATGAAAAGTTCTGGCGTATGGATTCCAAGTCTTCCGCAATCAGAACCTACATACCCGGCAAGAACAATAACTGCAATTATATTGCAGGATTGCAAAAAGGTACAGACAAACCGCTTCTGAAGGGGAAATTTCTGTGTCCCGGTGTGGATGAAAGAAACATTTCCCTGGACTGGAACGGGAAAATCTCCAACCGCCCGATGACGGTGGGCTCGATGTTTTTTTCACTATCCGTAAATGCATATCTCTCCAATACTTACGACAGGACGCATGGTCAGAATCTGCCGGCGCTCAGGATCACCACGGTCAAAGAGCCGACCAAACTGATCTATTATACCGATGGAAACGGACAGGGATCAACCACCGGTTACCAGTGCAAATGGAAGGCATCTCAATCTGATACGGGGTTGAAGAGGAATATCCCGGCCAGACATAAAGGCGGCGCCAATTTCAATTACGCGGACGGACATACTGCTTGTCTGAAATGGGAGGATTTCCCGACGGTAAACGAAAAAAATTGGATTCCATAAAAAATTGGATCGAAACAGAAAAACGATATCAGACACAGAGGAGAAACCATGAATATCCGAATCATCCGAAATGCAATGGCAGCTCTGCTGGCGGTTTCCGCCGTCGAAATCATGGGAGCACAGAAACTGCAGACCGAACCGGGGTCGCCGCGCAAGATCGTCATCGGGGACAAACCCGCCATCACGCTGTGCAAGGACGGCAAGGCGGGATTCGAGGTGATCAAGCCGGCGAATCCGGCGGCGAATCCGGCCATGCGGGAACTGATCGCGCGGCTGGAACAGATCACCGGCAAAAAAGTGAAGCCGGCCGCGAAGGCATCGGGCAAAGTCCCGGCGTTCTATCTCGGAGTCTGTCCGGAAGCGGCGAAACTCGGGCTCGACCCCGAAAAACTCGACCGCGACGGCTATTACATCAAGACCGACGGCAGCCGCATCTTCATCACAGGGTGCGACAGCACGAACCGCAAAAAGATCCAGCGCGCGACGCTCTACGGAGTATATGATTTCCTCGAACGGTTCGCGGGTGTGCGCTATTACTTCCCCGGCGAGATCGGGACCATCGTGCCGAAAAAGAAAGACTGGACCCTCCCGGAGATCGACATCACCGAGCGTCCGGACACCCAGTATCGCTGGATCTACTGCTACCCATCCGCCAAGCTGGCGGGCAGCAAATACCAATATCCCGGACAGAAAGAAAACAATCCTTCGATCTGGCGGGACAGCACACTGCGGAGCATCCGCAGCTGCCACGGGCTGAACGACCTGGATCTGGTCAAGCGTTTCGCCAAGACCCATCCGGAATATTTCGCGATGACCGCGACCGGAGACCGGCATGACGGATCGAAAATCACGACCAGCTACCACAAGCACGGACATCTCTGCTACAGTTCGGAAGGACTCAAGGAAGAAATCTATCAGGATGCGGCGGCGTGTCTGACCGGCAAGCCGGCATCTTCGCGCGGGATCAGCAGATGGTCGCAGCGCTGGAACACGATGCACGTCGACCTGGCGCCGAACGACGGCATGCTGTGGTGTCTCTGCCCGAAATGCAAAGCGATCCAGGAACAGGGGCCGCAGGCGATGAGCGACCATATCTGGAAATTCGCGGCCGACATCGCCAACCGTCTGAAAAAGAACGGCATCGAGGGATACGTGATGATGGACAGCTACGGCCAGTTCAAGCTGAAACCGACCTTCGAACTGCCGAACAACCTGATGATCGGCGTCGCCGTGAGCGGAGCCTGGGGCATGAACAACGAAAAGGTCCGCAAGAGCGGCCATGACCGGCTGAAACTCTGGTCCGAGACGGTGAAAGGCAAGGTCAAGACCTGGACTTATATCACCAAGGCGAGCGCGGCGGTGCCGGTCGTGCCGAACTTCACTCCGCGCGCCGTCGGGGCGTTCTACAAATCGGTGAAGGATTACATCTTCGGCAGTTTCCTCGAAGCGGGAAGCGACCACTGGATGTACGGCTTCCTGAACTGCTACGTATTCTCCAAGGTCATGTGGAACTGGGACACCGACGTGGAAGCGCTGATCGACGAGCACTGCAAGCTGATGTACGGCAAGGCGGCGCCGCAGATGGGCAAGTTCTACCGCGAACTCGAAGAAATCTGGATGAACAACGTCGTCAAGGATATCGTGCATACCTCGTGGGGCGACAACTGGAAGATCCCGACCCGGCGCGAAGTCTGGACCAGAATCTTTTCGCCGAAAAAGATCGCCGAGTTCAATGCGCTGCTGGACCAGGCGGAAAAAGCAGTTGCCAAAGATCCCCAATCCCTGAAACGGGTCAAATTCATGCGGAACGAACTGTGGCAGCCGGTGATCGACGGCCAGAAGGCGTTCCAGTCGGAAACCGCCAACCGCACCGCATGGACGATGTATGCCGGGAAAGCGGACAAGATCACGCTCGACGGCAAACTGACCGAAGCCACCTGGAAAAAAGCCGAAGCTGTGTGGCTGGTCGCGAACAAATCCGGAAAGCCGACCGAGGTTCAGACCACGGTGAAAATGCTGCAGGACGCAGACAATTTCTACTTCGGATTCGAAGCGCAGGAACCGGAAACGGCGAAGATGATCGCCGCGACAGACCGCAAACCGGACAGTACCGAAGTCTGGCGCGACAACGGGCTGGAGATCTTCCTCTCCGCCGAGTCCTCCAGTGAATTCATCTACCAGTTCATCTTCAATTCGGCAGGCTTCAAGTCAGACATGAAAAACAACCTGTTCACGGTCGATGCCGCCTACGATTCCGGCTTCGAAGTAAAGACCGCAGTCGTTGCGGGCAAGAGATGGACGGCGGAAGTGCGCATCCCGCGCAAAGCGATGCCGGAACTGGCAGGCCGGAATTCGCTCGTCGGCAACTTCACGAGGCACCGCGTGCTGACAGGGCAGCAGGTCGGAACCGAATTTTACGCATGGTTCCCGAAGAAACGCAACATTCCGGAAGACTGCGGCACCATCCGGCTCGATGAGAAACAGCCAGACGGCAACCTGATCAAGATCCCGGACTTCGACGGTGCGGTCCACAAGCGGTTCATGGCCAAGGGCTGGGCAGCGACCGGCAAAAACGCCGCGATTCTGGTGACCGACCATGAATACTTCATCACCAAGGGTGTTTCGGTCCGGCTCGAACCGGGCTGCACCGCGATCCGTCAGAGTTTCGGGCTCGAACCCGACAAAAAATACAAGGCGAGTTTCTTCGTGCGCACCGAAAAACTGAATCCGGGACTGCGGATCATGATCCGTTACGGCGGCAATCCGGCGCCGTCACTCTATATCCTGGGCGATTACCGCGATTACATCCGCGACACAGTGAACTGGTACCGGGTGGAAAAGACCTTCCGCACCCCGAAGGAATTCGGCAAGCAGTATCCGCCGCATATCGAATTCTTCATCGGCAAGAGCACCGGCAAATGCTGGATCGACCACGTGGAAGTCGTCGAGGTGAAATGACCTGGTGAAAAACACCCGTCATCGGGATATCCGGCGGAAACGGTCCGTGCCTGCGGATCTTTCCGCCGGATTGGAATTGAATCACGCTGAATTTTCTTCGAACCCAGGAGGACCAGAAGATGAAACGTCTGATGATTTTTGCCTTGCTGGCCGCGGCCTCACTCTGCGCCGAGGGTAAGTTTGACCTCAAACCAGTTTCCCCGCGGAAGATCGTGATCGGCGAAAAGCCGGCCATCACGCTCTGCAAGGGCGGCAAAGCC
>Ga0265298_10003606_pt1 | contig 20328 bp, 30 predicted proteins | sample AusTroGonzalo_MG_3_FD_193486 | JGI IMG/M metagenome (GOLD analysis project Ga0265298, IMG submission 193486) | Bovine rumen microbial communities from tropical cattle in Woodstock, Queensland, Australia - Gonzalo_01 | ecosystem: Host-associated > Mammals > Digestive system > Stomach > Rumen ... | reverse complement strand
TGCTTGTTTTTGTAACAATTCTATGAGATAATCTTACTGTCGAAAGGGGGAAGGGAAGAGCGGGCACCGAGGTCAAGGCGCCGACCGACAACCCCGCCACCGCCGGCTGATCACCGGATCGGAACTAAAAAATAAAAAAAGTTCCGAAAAACCCCTTGACACGATCCCAAGACCTATGGTATAATACCAATGTCAAGAGGGCAGAAGAGAAAACAGACACCCACCCCAATGGGGACGAAACTCTCACCTGTTGACCGGAACTGAGTAAAGGTTGGGGCAGAAAAGTTTCGGAAACCCTCTTGACAAACTACCCAAGGTGTGATACACTTAATACATCAAAGGGAGCCGAACCCACCAAACGGAGAAAGAGGTAATGACTATGGAAAAACTGACTTACGTATCCGCCATCAACTTCGCCCTGCGTGCCCTCAACGGTGAGGAGCTGACCCAGTCCGACAAGATCGCCGTTGCCGACAAGCTGATCGCCCTCGGTCAGTCCCTTGAGAAGCGGAACGCTTCCAAGTCCGGCAAGCCGACCAAGACCCAGAAGGAGAACGCCGAGGTCAAGGGTCAGATCGAAGCCGTGCTGACCGCCGAGGGTCAGAAGTGCGGTGAGATCGCCGAGAAGGTGGGCATCTCCGGTCAGAAGTGCTCCGCTCTGCTGACCCAGATGGTCAAGGACGGCATCGCCGAGAAATACACCGAGAAGCGGGTCACCTACTTCCGGATCGCTGATCCGGATGACCCGGTTCAGGCTCTGCCGGGCGAGATCACTTACTGATCTCGCCACAGGGATCGCAGAAGTCCTTTGGCGGTAGCCCAGTTCTGCGTCACCAAAAAAGAGAAACCGCCCACTTGCTCGGCTCAGGCAAACGCCTGAGCCGTTCGCTTGCGGCCGCGAGCGAACGGCATTTTAAATTTTTTGGGGATCCCGCAGTTTTTAGCGCCGAAAGCCGAGCCGAAAAAAAATTCTGAATTTTCCCAAAAAAGTGCTTGACAGATTTTCGGTTTGGGTGTATTATAATACTGTCCTCAGCGAGAGGGCAGAAAAAATTGAGAGAGGTGCTACCCCATGAAAAATCGCCTGATGGTTCTTGACTCCGAAACCTGCAACATTCTGAAACTGGACAAGGTTACCCCCGGCAACAATCTCGCCTACGACATCGGTTACTCCGTGATCGAACCCGCCACCGCTGAAGTGATCTGCGAGAAGTCCTACATCGTGCGGGAAATCTTCTTCGGTGAGATGGAGCGGATGCAGTCCTGCTACTACGCCGAGAAACTGCCCCGCTACTTCAAGGACATTGCCGAGGGCAAGCGGGAAATCAAGGCTTTCTGCGATGTGCTAATGGACATCATCACCACCGCCCGCCGTGAGAATTGCGTGGCAATCGTTGCCCACAATGCCCGCTTCGACATTGATGCACTGAACACCACCTTTGAATGGCTCTACGGCATCCGGTGCAAGGTTCTGGACTCCTTCGAGATTTGGGACTCCATGAAAATGGCGAAAACCTTTGCCGATCGCCCCACCTACCGCAAATTTTGCGAGGAAAACGGTTACATGACCAAGCACGCAACCCCCCGCCCCCGCATGACCGCCGAAATCCTGTACCGCTTCATCACCGGCAACCTTGACTTCATCGAAAGCCACACCGCCTTCGAGGATACCACCATCGAGCGGGAAATCGTGCTGAAAGCCTACCGCACCCACTACAAAATGGAGCGGGTTCTGTACGAAAAAAGGGGTTGACAAAACCCCTTCCCCCGTGGTACAATAATTGTGCGAAAGGAAGGTGATCCCCATGACGAAACCCTCTGATGAGTGGGTCGATGCCTACATCGACAGCCACCCCGACTCCTGCATCGAGGATGCCGAGCTTGCATGGTGGGACATGCAGGTCGAGCAGGACCCCGAGGTCGGCAAGCTGACCGCCGAGCAGGAGAAGGTCAGCAAGGAACTCCGCAAGGGCAGGGCGGTGGATGCCTACGGCAAGGAGCGGAAGCGGGAGCGGAAACCGGACGAGGAGAAGCGGGAGCTGATCCAGCGGTTGGTGGAAGCCCTGGCTGACCTCTCCCCCGAGGTGGTCAACCCCGAGCGGGAAATCCGGTTCGGTGCCTACTCGGTGACCCTCACCCGCCACCGCACCCCGAAGGGCTAAGCCCTTCGGGGCTTCCTTTTGGGCTGCCCAATCGCGGGCGCGATTGGGCAGTTTTTCCGATCGGAGGGAGGTTTCAGATTTTTGGATCCGAAATTGTTACAAAAAGTTCAAAAAGTTATGTCCTAAATGTGATCCTTTTGATACACTTCTGTAACATTTTTATGAGATAATAATCCTGCCGGAGGGGAAGGGCTCTCCCCGAAGGGCACTGGCAAGGACGGGCAGTCCGGTGGGAAAATTTCCTCAAGAAATTTTGAAAAACCCCTTGACAGTCCGCTGAAGGTGTGATATAATGAGTCCGTAATCAAGGAGAGCCGAACTCCTAAAAACGGAGAAAGAGGTAGATACCATGGAGAAACTCACTTACGTCGTCGCCCTGAACACCGCCATCGCCACCCTGTCCGCTGATCCGGACATGACCGCCGTGGTCGAGAAGCTGACCGCCCTGCGTGATCAGCAGGTCAAGCGGAACTCCGCTGAGCGGAAGCCGACCAAGGCTCAGCTCGCCAATGAGGAGCTGAAGGGGGTTGTCCTCTCCGTCCTCACTGCCGAGCCGGCGACCGTGACTGAGATCATGGGCAAGGCTGATGCCCTGTCCGCCCTGTCCAACCAGAAGGTCTCGGCTCTGGTCAACGCTCTGGTGGCTGACGGCAAAGCCACCAAGGTGGCGGTCAAGCGGGTGAACAAGTTCGCCCTCGCCTGATCGCCCCAGGCCCCGGAGGGCCAGCCCAAGAGTTGGGCTGGCCTTTCGCGGTCGCGAAAGGCCAGTTTTTTGGCTGATCCGAGGCCCACGCATTTTTTACCGCAAAAAGTCAGAAAAAAAGTGTTGACAGCTGATCCCTTTTGTGGTATAGTATTCACTGTAAGGAGGGGTTGCGATGGCTGAGCGTGCGGTGGCGCTGATCGGTTTTGTGTTGGCTTTTGTGGGGCTTTTGGGCGGTATAATTTTCCGCACAGAGGGCTTGACAATTTGCGTGATCGGGCTTATAATGATGTTGTTCGGGTTATTCTTTGATGACGAATTTTGAGGAGGGGCTAACATGACAAAGATTGACGTTTTCCAGACCTTTGAGGACACGAACATGAAGCGGATGCAGGCGGTTTATCTCAACGCCTACGGCTTCACGGCGAAAGAGATCAGCAAGTGGGTCAGCTACGCTGAAAACACGATCAAGACCTACATCCGCAAGTTTGCTGACCTGTTGGACAAGGCGAAAAAGACTTTCTACCACATCACAAAGAAAGTCAAGGCTGTTCTGATCGGCGGTCGGCAGTTGGTTTACCTGTTCAAGTTCTACGATTCGGACGGCAAGCTGATCTGTTCCAAAGTCGGCACAACTACCCGGCTACCGGAACAGCGGTTGCAAGAGGAAATCAAGTACTACCGCAAGCACGGAATCCCGGTTGAATCCACGGAAATCTGTTCCGTGATCGACTGTGGAGCGATCCCTTGCGAAGGTGCGGAAAGTATCACCCGGGCGGCGTTCATCCGCAAGTATCCGGACGCCTTTTGCAAGAATGATCGGTTTTTCGGCGTGGACATTCCCACGGTCACATTTAACCGGATCGTGAAAAATTATCTCGCTTCAGAAATTGCCTATTGACAAAAATAAAAAAATTTGATAAAATAATTACAGAAAGGAAGGTGCTAAGGAATGACCAAAGAACAGTTCATCGAAAACTACCTTGACAAGTACGAGCGTGAGCACCCGGACGAGCGCATTGACTACGAAGCCCTCCGGGAACAGGCTGATTGCGAGTGGTACGACAACGAAGTTGACCACGGCACAGCTACCGAGTACGCCCTGACCCCGGAACAGGAAGCCGTGAGCAAGGACTTGCGGAAAGGGCGCGCCGTGGACGCTTACGGGAAAGAGCGCAAGCGTGAGCGCAAGGCGAACCCGGACAAGCAGGACATCATGAGCGCCCTGTACGATGGCTTGCTGAGCTACCTCACGGACGAGAACCGCAAGGCGATTGACCACGTAGACATGACTAACCCGGAGCGCCAGTTGGACTTCAACTGGAAGGGGGTCAGCTACTCCGTCACCCTCACCGCTCACCGCCCCAAAAAGGGGTGAGCAACCCTTACCAGATCCGACATTGTCGGATCTGGTATTTTTATTCGGCTGGGCGCTCGCGGACGCGACCGCCCAGTTTTTCGCTAGGTAAGTAGGTTTCACATTTTAGAAATCGAATTGTAACAGCTTCGTAACAACTGTAATACTCCCGAAATGGCGACGGCCCGGTCGCGGGCGACTCGGGCCGAATTTCCGATCGCATTATATGGCCAAAAATTTTCTCGAAAGCGCTGGCATATGCCATATGGCGCTAAAAAATCCCGAAACCGGGCCTAGCACGCTCGGGATACTGTATACAGTATCCAAGGGCAAAATCTGGCCTAAAACTACATTGTATGCAGTTTTTTCTTAATTTGTAACCATTTTGTAAGCAATTTGCAAGAAAATTTAAGAAAATCGTAACATTTATCATGAAAAATTTGATTTTTCTTAAATTTTATGATAAAATATACTCGGGGGGAAGAACTTTTGCGACCGGAACATGTGTTTTGTATACAAAATACTGTATACTGGATCCAAAAGTGGATCGCGAACGCACTTTCGAGTGACTTTGAAGCTCAATTCGCGCATATATCGTTGATTTTTAAGAAAATTTTTGATATTATAACAATAGGATAAGAGAATATCCTATATATAATAGCCAAAAGGAGCATGTACATGGATCAGAAAACTATTATTGAGGCGCTACAGAAGGCTCTTGCCGATGGATCCGGAACATTGGATGACCTTGATAACCTGCTAAAGCGTGCTCAGACCGACATCGCCAAAGTAAAAGATGAGGAGAAAGCAGCAAAAGCAAAGGCTGAAGCTGAGAAGCGCCAGGCTGGACAGCGCATTGCCGAACTAGCTAATCGCCTGCTTGAGGGCAAGCCCACAGACGATGATTGTGCGCTGGTCGTTAATGCGTGGATGAAATCCCGCGGCATCGACGGAACCCTCACCGGCAAGGATCTCGACGAGATCTTCACCAAGAGTGACGCAGCATCTAAGAAGATGACCGCGGATCTCGATAAAGCTTTGGAGGATTTGACCAATAGTGTAAAGGAATGGTGCGGCACGCTTGGTCTTGATATTAATGTCAAGCAGCCAAAACCTGCGGCCAAGCCTAAGAAGGAAGATCCCAACGATGTGATCGATGACTTCCTAAGAACCTTTGGTCTTAGATAAAAGAAAAGGGCCCTGGCTATGCCAGGGCTTAATTTTGTATACAAAATCCTGTATACAGTACATTGTATACAGTATACAATAAATCTATTTACGATAACGGTGACGAGGAAAATGCATATAGGTGTCTAGCACCGATCGGCACGCCACATCTCACCTATGTCACAATTTTTCTCAGTTTTATCCAGTTTTATTCACTTAGATCACTACAATGATCCCATCTATTAACATTTTCCAGCTTATCTACACGCTTTTCTATCTCGTCCAACCTGTTCGTCACAGTATCAGCAGAATTCACAATATTAAATAGATCAGCATTAAAATAAGCATTATCTAACTTTATATCCACACTTGGATTCCGATCAATAGTATAAACAACGTTAGGATCCTCAATAAATGTTTCCTTTTTAGGTTTAGATTCAACCTTCGATCCATCAAGAGCACAAAGATATTTATGCAATTCCGCATCAGCTACAACGATCTCATGCAAATTATCTTCAATGTGCGTGTTCTCACTGTCAATCTTAACTATCGTCTGGTTCATATCCCAAGGACAATTTGCGGCTAAGATGCGCACAGGCATAATCTCATAACCCATATCATATCTTTCATAGACATCAACAGGTAAGATTACATACTTCTTATAAGTGCGGTCAAAGGCTGGCCACCTAAGCTCAGCAACTGTATAATATGTCCGTATAAAATGCTCTGGAGTTAACTTCTCCATCTCTTTAAATACATCAATAACAACTTGATCTTGTATCATAATTATATCCTCTTTATTATTGGTCTTTGCTCCATTTATTGGTCAATTAAATGGATCTTCCTTTCCTATTTTCTATGATAATAATATCATAAATTTATATCATTGTCAACTTTATCTATTTTAACTTTCGGATTTTTAAATCAGTTTTTCGTTTTGGATTGAGATTTTCATTTCATAATTGCCGTTGTTCCTCGCATTAGGGGTATATATCGACCGAAGGGAGATATATACCCCGTATATTTTGTATTATTTAGTATTATTTAGATATTGGTAGATTTTTTTCCCAAAGTATGGTAGATAAATTTCCCAAAGTATGGTAGATTTTTTACCCAACATCTGTTTTCTTATAAAACATCGACCATCCTGTGAGTCTATAACGTGGAGATTTACCATCAAAGAAATTCTCAAAGGAAATCAAACCTACATCTTGTAATACATCAAGAGCATTGTGAATCATTTGCCGGGCCCGCGGATTTCCAGCTAATTTCATGCCAAGATGTTGCGCGATCTCTTCTTGTGTAAATACATAACCTTTTTTATATCCCCAGCGTTGCCCCAAATAAATATAAACTTTGATCACAGACTCTTTAATTGTATCAGTAATAAATTGAATTGTTTCAAGAGGCAACAACAAGTAAATATCCTCAATATTTGGCAACACATAATGATCGCCATGATCTTCAACATACCCAGTTTCCATTAAATAAGACAAATGCGCACGAAATGTTTTTGTACTTTTTACACCGATTTTTTCTGCCATCTTGGATTGCGCCGGCAAATCAATCTTTGCCACCACAGTCACCCCCTCATCAGGAAACGACATAGATTGTAAATAAGCATACAACTCGGCATCAATCTTTGAATCTTTTAGAAACGTAACTTCTTTAGTGAGATCAGTATCCGCAGGAAATCTTTTTTGAATCAAATTCTCACCCCCTCGTTTGTATTTGAAATTTAGTTAAGTAATTCTTTTCAAAATTACCCATGTATGGTAGATATTTTTCCCAAGTGTGGTAGATAAATTTCCCAATTTTAAGTATGGTAGATTTTTTACCTAAGTATGGTAGATAAATTTCCTAAAAATTTTACCTACATGACATAATAAAAGAGGATCTGCGCGAAAGCAGATCCATAGTCACTTTAAGGCTTCTTATGCCGCAGGAGGCGTCGGAGTCGTCTTGCGTTCATCAAGAATCGTCTGGAGATCCCGTTCAAATTTCGGACTTACAGGGAAGATCCAGCACAAAAACTCAGGTTTGCTTGGATTTGGAGTTGTGCCACTCGGAATATTCCCCATCTCGATCAGCTTCATCGCAATGCGGCGTGTGTAAATAATCTTGTTCGTCATATTTGTTCTCCTTTTTCTCATTTATCTGTACAGATAAGCTATATCACTCATCTTCTGTATCCATAATAACAAAAATTTTTACCAAAATCAAATCTCACGGGGCCGTGACGAAACGATTTTTCCCTCACACGGTTTTGAAAGCATTTTTCCTAACCTTTTTAGCAAATTTTTGATTCTTTAATAAAAATTTGATAATATATTTATAGTGAAGGAGGGATTGTAGATGACAGTTGATCAGAAGGTTGAACAAGCCGTTGATGTGGCAATGGATGAGATCCACGATGCTTTTTGGACAGTACATGAGAATTTTGATTCGGAAATTACCCCCGAGCAGTTTGCCAAAAAGGTTTTTGCCTATTTTCAGACCTGCCTGGATAATATGACGGAGGTTTGGAACGAAGAACTCTATCAAGAGGAGGAATGATCTATGGCAGCAGATTTCAACTACCGTAACGGATACCGTCTGGCCGTTCAGACCAACCGTGAACTTCATGCAACCATCGAAGCCTACAAGACCCTACTGGACGCCGCAAAAGACGAGCTCGCTCGTGTTTATGATGAGAATCAAAAGCTGAAGGATCGTATCGAATATCTGGAGCAGATCCAGAATTGGACTTATGGAGGAGACGCTTATGCTGATGACGGCAAGTGAACAGAAAGAAATGCTGGATCTGATTAAAGAATGCCAGGATCTGAGTGCGGAAAAGACTGATCTGATGCAAGAGATAGTAGAAACTGCAAAGGCTGTAGCTGCGGAAAATGCGGCGCTCCGTAATGAGAATGAACGTTTGAAACGACATTTAGCACTTGCAGAGGGTCAGATCATGCGCATGAAGGCGAAAAAGTGAACACCCCACCTAGTCACTTGTGTGGCTAGGTTGTTTTTTTAAAAAAAATTTGATAATATATCTATAGTGAAAGGGGGAAAAGAAAATCTATGAGAAAAAGTGGTGATACCAGATCCCCGCCGGGAAGTTCCAGTCGAACCCCATAGTCACTTGAAAATTATCAAAAATTTTGATAATATATATATAGTGAAAGGGGGAATGAAAACCTTGGATGGCCCGGTTTACATCGACGGAGAAAAACTTCGACAAGACCTGATGGATTACTTCGGAACTTCGACTTTACCGTTCAAAATGGTAGCTGTTGCAAGAGTAGAGAGTGCGACCCCGGAAGAAGTGATCTCGCTGGCTGAAGATGAGGGCTTCGATCTTGATAGTTACAGGATCTGACCTAAAGCAACAGTCACTTGAAAACTTCAAAAAAAAATGATAATATATATATGAAAGATGAGGGAAGGAAAACCCACCAAACCAGAAAGAGGTAGATACCATGGATAAGATCAAGATGACCAAAAAGACCGCGTTTGCTCTGGCCCAGGATGCTCTGAACACCATCGACACCGACGAAGCCCGGATCGCCTGGGATGTGATCCAGAAGGAGATCGACCGGCTGGATCGTGTGGCTCTGAAAGCCAAGTCCGGCGAGACCAAGGCTGACAAAGCCAAGGCTGAGTTCCGTGCTCAGATCCTGGACTACATCACCGAGCAGGGTGGTGCCTACCGCGCCGGCGAGATCGCCATGTCCTTCGGTGTGAGCACTCAGAAGGCTTCCGCCGCTCTGAACGCTCTGGTTGCCGACGGTGCCCTGACCAAGGTGGACGGCGAGAAGCGGACTGTGAAGTTCGCTCTGGCTGACGCCGAGTAATGAAGTCCTGGGTGGGAGGGCTTGACTCTCCCACCCCACGCGAGGGCGGTTGTGATGCGTGTAATAAAACAGTTGTACCGTCGTGGCGACGCAGCATGGATCTGCGGGAAGGCGGTCTATATGCGATAAGGCTGGGATGAATCGCACCGGCTATAGACGAACTCCACAGTGACTTGAAAACTTAAAAAAATTTTGATAATATATATATGAAAGATAGGGGAGCTGATAAACCCCAAAATAAACAGAGAAAGAGGTAGATACCATGGAAAAGTCCGCGAAGATGACCTACACCGTAGCCCTGAACACCGTCCTCGACACCTGTGAACTGAACGACGAAGTCCGCGAGAAGCTGGAAGCCCTGATTGCTTCTCTGGCGAAGCGGAACGCCAAGACCGGGACCCGGAAGCCCACCAAGACCCAGCGTGAGAACGCTGAGCTGAAGGTGAAGCTGGCCGAGTTCGTTGCCGGCACCGAGGGTGTCCGCGCCAAGGACGTCGCTGAGGCGTTCGAGGTTTCCACCCAGAAGGCTTCTGCTCTGCTCAAGCAGCTGGTTGACGAGGGATCCCTCGTGAAGGCTGAGGGCGAGAAGAAGGTCACCCTGTTCAAGGTGGCTGACGCCGAGTAATCCCGCCTGATCATATGAACCCCACTAGTCAATAGTGGGGTTCATTGATTTTTTAAAAAAATTATTATATAATATATATGAAAGTTGAGAGAGGAGTTGATTTTGATGGCAGTTGCAAAGTCTTATGAAAATATGGAAATGGTCGGGGAACCCTTCATGCAGGATGGTCGTATGTACGTCAAGGTTTTTGGCAAATGTCCGCGGTGCGGTGGATCCGGCCGCTATTCCTGGAACCAGATGGACGGCGATCGTTGCTATGGCTGCATGGGATCCGGCAAAAAGACTCTGTCCGTGCGCTGGTACACTGATGCCGAACGTGCGCGGATGGATCGTGCCGCTGAAAAGCGCGCCGAAGCAAAAGCGGCTAAGGTTGAAGCCCGGCGTGTGAAGATGGCTTCCCGCAATGTGTTCGGCTTTGGCGAACTGGGTTTCATCACTCTTTACAAGGGCGATCCGGAAGTGATTTCTGATTATTTCAAGTCCTTCTCTATCGACGAAGCTGGTCATCGTGCGGCTTGGTTCAATCTGATCTTCAAGTGGTATACTCCTTCCAAGATGGAAGTGCCCGAAGATCTGCCCGAAGGTGTCGAAGCGATTCGGCTGGATTGGGATGAAGTGCGGGATCCGGAAGATGAAGAAGGTCTGGCGATGAAGGACAACGATTTCGTTACCGCATATGTCCAGGCTTTGATCGGAACTCCTAACCCCTCTGAATACCAGGGTGTGGTTGGTGAGTGGATCCGGACTGAAGTGACGATCAAGAAGAACCTTCGGTTCGAAAATCGCTATGGTATCACTCATATGCACATCATGGAGGATGTTGACAAGAACGTTTACGTTTGGAACAGCTCTTCCAAGGATCTGGCCGAAGGCAAGACTGTAACGATGCGCATGAAAGTGAAGGAGCATAAGGAATATAATGGTGTTAAGCAGACGGTGGTTTACTACTGCCGTCTGGCCTAACCCTCCAGTCACTTGAAAACTTTAAAAAATAATGATATTATATATATAGAAAGTGAGGGATGAATTATGATGAAACTCTTTGATGCGTATCGGAAACAGAACACTGAACCCCAGAACGACAACTACTGCGATGTGGACTTCCTGCTCCGGTTCTGGCGCGAGAACAAGGGCAAGTATCTTGCTCCTCTGTTCGGCGACAAGCTGATCCTTGAGAAGGAAGTGGAGTATGCCCGTGGCCGCGATCAGCTCCGCGAGGATATGTACCAGATGGTTCGCACCCAGTTCTACTTTATGGATCGGTTCACCCGTGCCATGCGGGATCATGCTATGAACGAACATGACCGTGAGTTCGATGTGGTCGTTGACAACATCGGTGCTTCCCTGCGCAACAGCGAGAACCTTGTGGATAACAAGCTCTACCTCGGTTATGTCGAGTATGAGAATGACCGTGGTCGCTGGGATTACAAGGACATCAAGTCCTATACCTTCACCTTCGAAGATGGTGCCAAGGTTCAGCTTCAGATGGGTATGAAGATCACTCGGGCTATGACCCAGCTGTGCGCCCATATCGGTATGTCCGAAGAGTGGGAACAGTTCCGGATCAAGCACTCCCAGGTTCTGAACCAGAAGAAACTGAAGGGAACCCTGTGCCTGTCCATTCACCCTCTGGACTATGCGACCGCTTCCGACAATGACAACGGCTGGTCCAGCTGTATGTCTTGGCGCGAGAATGGTTGCTATCGTCTCGGCACTGTCGAGATGATGAATAGCCCCATGGTGATCTGCGCCTATCTCAAGAGCGACAAGCAGCATATGTCCATCCTTGAGGAAGATGACTGGAACTCCAAGAAATGGCGTGCCTGGATCATCGTGACCAAGGACGTGATCATCTGCAACCGCCACTATCCTTACCACCAGGAACACTTCGCCACCAAGGCGATCGAGTGGGTGCGCGACCTGGTTGGCGAGAAGTATGGCTGGGAGTATGACGAGATCCATACCGATTTCATCCAGTATCAGCGTGATGTGGATATCCCCGTGGAGTTCCACACCAACTATATGTACAATGATATCGGTGGCGATGACGTCATTGGTTGCTTCAAGAAGGGCGCCAAGATGAGCAATATGCCTGGTGTCATCAACTTCAGCGGTCCTGCTGAGTGCATGTGCTGTGGCGCCGAGATCTATCCTGACCATCAGGAAGCCGATACTCTCCTGTGCGGAACCTGCAATCAGTTCGCACAGTGCGAAGAGTGCGGCTGTGATCTCGACGAGGATCAGTGCTACACTGGCCCCGATGGCAACACCTACTGCGAGGAGTGCTATAACGAGCTTTTTCGTGAATGCGAAGAGTGCGGCTCCATCCAGAATCGGGACGATTGTAAGGAACTTACTTTCCCGCTTTACCGTGAGGCGTGGGAGGAGTGGGTAACCAAGACCTTTGGTGCAAAGGATGCGGTTCCTAATCGGGATCATCCCGCTTATCGCACCTGGTATCGGAATCGCTGGAGTGCTGGTCATGTAGCCAATAGCATTTGGCTCTGCTCCGATTGTGCTCGTCGGCTCGGTGTTACTGACATTGAGTTCCGTGGCGACACTATCACTGTACCGAATCCTGCTGAACACAGCATGAAGAGTGCATATGACCTGGTTAACCCCGAAGATTGGCACTGGGCCAATCATATTGACGAGATCTCGTGGGTCGATGATGATGATCGCAATCATGCGAAGTACACCATTGAACTCTTCAAGATCTACTGGAGGTTCTTCATCAAGGAGAACTTCCCCCATTTGGTTCCTTTCGCTGCCAAGGTTGACAACGAATAAAAAAAATGTTACTATACAAGTACAAACAAGAGAAAAAGGAGATTTGAATTATGTCCAATGAAGTCAAGATCACGAAACGTGATAACTTTAACACCCTGTATGAACTGGTTTCCAATGCCGGCCTGGATGCCGAAACTGAAGATAGGCTGCATGCCTTTATCGACCATGAGCTGGAACTGATGGCTCAGCGTGCCGAGAAGTCCAAGAAATATCAGAAGGCTCACAAGGCCAGCGATGACGCCATGACGGATGCCATCATGAAGGTTCTGACTGATGCTGATGCTCCGATTTGTATCGCTGATATTGTTAGCAAGATCGAAGATGCATCCGCACAGAAGGTTACCTATCGCCTGGGTAAGCTGTTTAAGGATGACAAGATCACCAAGGACACCCAGACTGTCAAGACCGATAAAGGTAATCGTCGGGTGACGTTCTATTCTCCGGTATATCATACCGCTGGATAATTTGAAATTGATATATGCCCGGGTTCCTTTTTGAACCCGGGCTATTTGGAGTTGAGTACATGAAACTATGTTGTTCTTACCGAAGTGCTCCGCAATATCGAGAAATTGTAGATGAAATTCGGTATTCATTAAATGCTTTAGGACAGGCATTAGAAGCACTTGAGAAGTACCCCGATAAGATCATTATCATTGAGATTTTGGACTTGGAACATTCTCAAGTTGCATATGATAAGATTAAAGGACTTATCACAGAAAATCTCAATATCGTAATTGATTGCTATAAAATGCGAGATTATATTGTCATGAGTGAAGATCCCGCTTTTACCAAGGTCATGTATCATTATCCTGTAAATACATATAATGATTTATGGCGAGTTTTATATTACAAACCATGGGCTGTATCAATAGCAGAACCACTTACATTTGATGTAATTCGTGTGCGGCAAGCCGTTGATAAATCCAGCGATCGGCATGTGCGGATTAGAGTATTGCCCACATTGGGTAGACCAACCGAATGGAATAATCTTGCTCTTGTTGACAATGGATTGCGGCATTTCTGGGTTACTCCAGAAACTGTTGGTGAATATGAAGGATATATCGACGTGCTTGATTTATATGATGAGGATCAGCATCGTGAAGAAGCACTTGTAAAAGTATTTCATGATGGTTTTTATCTCATGCCATTGGGATCTCTTGTTAAGAATCTCAATAGTAGCATACCAGCAAATATGTTTGATATTACTTTTATTCAAAAGAGAATGAATTGTAAACAAATATGTATGCGGGATCCTTCTATGTGTAACTATTGTGCTACATTTGAGAAGATAGCACAACTAACGCGGCCTAAGACTGACAGTCTAATTGATTTATTAAAAAAATAATGATATAATTTATATAGAAAGTAAGAAAAGGAGATGACATATGCCAACCTTCAGTGTCAAAGAGCGCAGAAACTTCCAAAATTTGTGTCATCTAAGTGAGCGGGGAGTTTTATCTCTTATGACGGATTTGCTTCATCAGAAGTATGACCATGATAAGATTGTATCAACTCCCTCTTTTGTTTACGCTTTTGGAGATATTCCAGTAGCGTTGGTTGCTCACGCTGATACTGTATTCAAAATCCCGCCTGCGTTGGATAACTTCTTCTATGATCAGGATCGTGATGTCATGTGGAATCCTGATGGGATGGGAGCTGATGATCGTGCGGGTGTGTTTGCGATCATCCAAATCTTGCGGAAATATAGATTAAAGCCGCATGTAATTATCACAACTGGTGAAGAGTCTGGATGTATTGGCGCAGGTAAACTGATCGCCCATATGGTCCAGTTCAAGGAACCTTTGAAGTTTATGATCCAGTTGGATCGTCGTAACCGCAAAGATTCTGTGTATTATGATTGTGATAATCCAGAATTTGAAAAATTTATAAACAAGTTTGGTTTCAAAACTGAGTGGGGAACCTTTACAGACATAAGCGTGCTTGGCCCTGTATGGGGTGTAGCAGCTGTGAATCTGTCAATAGGATATGAAGATGAACATCATGAGATTGAGCGGTTACATGTCGATTGGATGTATGAAACGATCGAAAAAACTGTGCAGATCTTGCGGGAAGTGCAATCGCACCCCGAGATGAAATCTTTCAAGTATATCCCTGCATATGGATCCTATTATGGACATGGCTATCATTATACTTACTCTGATGGTTTGTGGGATTACTACGATGAATTTGATGGGGAGTATAAGCCGGCAGCAACGCCGAAGGGGTTTCGGCACTGCGACTGGTGTCATAAAGAGGTTCCGGAAACCAATACAATACCTGTTCGATTTGAGCACGGAACCACCGACCTCGACATGTGTTTAAGCTGTCATGAGAAAGTTTCTCACCAGGTTGTGTGGTGTAAGCAGTGCGGAACTGCATATTATATCCCCCAGATTAACATGAAAAAAGTAAACGTTTTGGATTATTTGTGTGAGGTGTGCCGTGATAGAAAACTTAACGGAGATTCAGAAACAGTTCAACCAAGTCTTAAAGTACTCCCAGGATCTTCCTTGCCTTCCCCAGACGGACAAGTGGTTTCAACAGTGGAAGGCGAACAAAACGTGGTTCCTGGACAGCGCAGAAACGTTAATCTATGAATATCCTGAAACCGTAGTCTTTGATCTCGATGAAGAGAGCCGGAAGTCTAAGGTTGATGAATTCATTGATTGGGTTTATCGTGAGTATGGCGAGGATATGTATGATTTCTTTAAGTGCAATTATGACGGTATCCTCGACAATAAACTGAAGGAGCCCTATGGTGATTTCCCAAGAGGGATGCGTTTATCCAAAGTGCTGATGAAAGAATTTGGGTTGGATGCTGAGGATGTGCGGCAGAAGCTTTCTATGCTGATCCAGTCTAATAAAGTGAGCGGCAAGCTGTGCATTTCTGTACATCCTCTTGATTATCTTTCTGCAAGTGAGAATAATCATGGATGGCGGAGTTGCCATGCTCTTGATGGTGAATATCGTGCGGGAAATATTAGTTATATGCTGGATTCTGGAACGATAATTGCTTACTTAAAAAGCACCAGTGGCGATGTGGAGTTACCCCGGTTTCCTAATTCTGTGCCGTGGAACGACAAGAAGTGGCGTGTATATCTGCATTGCGATCTTGAAAACCATGTTGTATATGCAGGCCGTCAGTATCCTTTCCATACTGAACGTGGTTTGGAATTGATTGCCGAGATGATCCGCAATCTTTGGTATTTCAGAACCAAGAGGGAACGAGATGAAGAAAAGGCTCATGCCGAGGATGTACTTGGTTATCCTCTAACTCATAAAACTTTCTTGGATCGTTATATGCAGAGTTATAAGTTCCGTCATCTTGGTCTTAAAGGTCAGACTTTGATCAATGGTGAGCCTTATAACTTTACTGAAACGAAGTTTATCGTTGCTGGAGATCGTTGGGGCGAAAGTGTTAAGATTGTTCCTGCGAAAAATTATATACGTAATAAAGAGGAAGCCCTCAATTTCAATGACGTGATCCAGAGTCATACATATTCTCCTTGGATGATGTTATATGGTGATGAGAGTGTCAATGGAATGTTACCTATGAATCCTCGTAGTGTATACTATGTGGGTGAAAGGGTTCCTTGTGTGTGTTGCGGAGAACGTGACGCAAATGACAGTGATACTTTCCTGTGCGGCCGGTGTCGTAATAACGAGGACGAGATCGAATGTGAACGTTGTGGTGAAGTCTGGCCAGTTACTGAAGTGAATTGGGTAGATGGATATGGTTATCTGTGCCCAGATTGTGTCAGAGATATTTGATAATTTAAAAAATAAATGATATTATTTCTTTAGAAAATGAAGAAAGGGTTTTAAGCGATGGCGAAGGGTAATGAAGCAAAGGCTGCTCTGATCAAACGATTTGCTGCAGCAGTTGGCGCCGATTATTTGGGCGAGCAGGATAAAAAGTATTACTTCAATAGTAAAGAAAATGGAGAGGTCGTGCAGATTGCGGTTAGTATGACTTGTCCGAAGACTCCGGTATCATTTAATGGTCATGGCGGAGATCTGAATTTTGATGATGAGGATGGTCCGGTCGCTGCTCCCTCTGGTGGGAGTCCTGTCGAAATGACAGAGGATGAGCAAGCAACATTGGATCGACTTATGAAAGAGTTAGATCTCTAATGGATATTGAATTGGATTTAACTCCCAGATCCAGGGAAGATATAGTCTTTGGTGAATTCTGGGGATTAACCCAAGAGGAATATGAGAAATATCTAAAGTGGTGTCATGACATTAAAGCAGACGGTTACTCGGGTGCAATAGGTGGTGACACCACTTTTCATATCACTCCTACTTCTGTGGGTGAGATTATCACAGTGACTTGCCGCAGAGTCAAACGTGATGCAAATGGTATGCCTATTGAAAAGCGCAAAGGTAAAGATGGACATAGACGTTACAAAATGAAGACATTGAAGTGTACTTTGAGAGATATTTAAGGAGGAACCATGCGCGTATATTATAGTGCCAATGATTATATTGATTTTCCTACTGCAACCCATTGGACTTATCAAGATGCTTATTGGGTAGAACTTGCAGATGAAAACGAGAACCTGGTAGCTATTCTCAGTTGGCGCAATGTCTGGTTAATTAAGATGCTATAAGGAGGATCATATGACCCAGTGCAATGTTAAATTTGGCGAATATAATATGAAAAGTCATAATCGCTATTATCATCGCTCTTGGGTAGATGATTATCTGTGGCGTGTTAGTTTAGATTTGGAAAAGGATCCTTTGTGGCGCGGTCGGTTTTATGTGCGGCGTATCAAATCTGACATGGAATGGTTTCATGATGGTAGTGGTGGTTTGATGTATGTTACGATCCGCATATATGACAAGAAAACTCATAAGCGGAAAGACATTAACACTGATGCCGTAGATATGCAGATGCATATGTTTATGTGGATCAATGAGTTCATAGTCAATGATGTCCAGGTATGGGAAAATGAAAAGCCCTACGAGGATCACACTGACTGGCGAAAACAAAAGTGACTTGAGAATTTTAAAAATTTTTGATATTATATATATGTAAGGTGAAGGAACGCCATGAACGACTTTGAGGAGGATGTAACGATGAATGATAATGTGATTTTCTCTTCTGAAGCTGGACGTCAGGCTTATCGTGATGATGAGTTTGATTGGTTCGAGGACGTTTGCAATATGTATGAGGCTGAACCTGAACTTTACGAGGATTGATTGATGCCTGCCTGGCAGTCAAATGCCTTGCAGTTTATCATGTTCGGTGTCCTTATTATGACGAACTGAAAGAACGGGGACCAGTGGGGAATTTGGCACGCTTTTCTACACTGTAAAGGAAGTAAAAGGTGAAGTCCTGGCGATCACGGATCGCTGGGCACATATGCCGGTATAGCTCAGTTGGCAGAGCGCATCCTTGGTAAGGATGAGGTCCCGGGTCCGAATCCCGGTACCGGCTCTCAAAATGGATGGTCAAACTTCGACGGAAGCATTGTGAAATGACAATAAACGGTATGCGCGGAACACCATCGCGCCCATCCATTTTCTTTTATGGGGCCGTTCTGGTTTCGACGTGTTGTGAAGAGTATCAAGATCACGGGTAGGCGGTGCGCCTTAAGCAGCAAAGAAAAAGAATCGACAACTATTTCGAAGATCGTTTGGCTGCCTGATGCAGCTAACTCCTAAACAGTGAGCCTCCTGGTTGGCGTCCACTTGCGGATCAGAGGTTAACCAGTGACCTTTGTCGGTGTAGCCATAAACCGTCTGGTGGAGATAACTGGATTAACATCCTCGTGGTTTGTTGAAACCTAAAATCAACTATCGTGTAAGTAATTCTTGATATGTTTTGCGGTGCGGACAGGGGTTCAATTCCCCTCGGCTCCACCAAATCGGGCAGTAACTCAGTGGTTAGAGTGGCGGTCTTATAAACCGCTGGCCGGTGGTTCGAATCCACCCTGCCCGACAGTCACTTGAGAACTTTAAAAATTTTTGATATTATATTTAAGGAAGGTGAGGGAAGGGCAAAAGCCCTCAAAGAAAATCCCACGGTTTCCAAATATGATACCAATATGGGGCGACGCTCTGAAAGCTGAGGATCATAATCCGAGCACGTGAACTGCAGTAAGTCGTGCAAAGGTGAGTAAGAAAACGGAGCTGGCGTCCACTGGCAAGTGGCTAAACGCTAACCATATGATCTTTATGCGCCATTGGCTCAGTTGGTAGAGCAACTGACTCTTAATCAGTGGGTCCAGGGTTCGAGTCCCTGATGGCGCACTTTCCCGTCATGGTTGGTCATTGCTGGTTCGATTCCAGCGTGGGGCGGTCTTGGTTGCCAGGCCCGTTATAATAGGCTGTTTTTGACAGGAACGTAGTGTAGGGGTTCGAATCCTCTTGTGGTGGTTCAAAGTAATAGCCTTGTCAGCTATGCTCGCCACACGGATACAGGCGATACCGCGTTCGGTGGATTGACTGATCACACTGTCCATTTTATGCTCGGTTAGCTCAGTTGGGAGAGCGCCTGCCTTACAAGCAGGAAGTCGGCGGTTCGAGCCCGTCACCGAGCACTCACTTTGGGACTGTAGGCTTAGAAGCAGCCATCAGCTAAAGAGTAGGACGCGTTCCAATTGAGGAGCGCAACGCAGCACATCATAGGCAACGCAAGATCAATAAGTCGACCTATGTACGTGTCCTCGTTGGGTAATGGCTAGTCCTTTTGGCGTAACAGCACACCCAAGGTACCTTGATATGCGTCGGTATGCATAGCGGCGACTGCAGCGGACTGTAAATCCGCCACAAAGAAACACCGGTGGTTCGAGTCCACCCCGGCGCACCAACCTGGCAAGGTGGAGATCCTGTACCCTTGAAAAACTCGGATAAGTTCAGCAGGATCGTGCGACATAAAAGGGTAATAGAATAAGCACCATTTTTATGCTCGTGTAGCCAAGTGGTATGGCAACAGACTTTTAATCTGTGCATCGCGAGTTCGATTCTCGCCACGGGCACCAGTAAGTAAGAAAGAATGTGATGGTACATGAGACGAAAACGATAACTTATGGCTCCAACCCTCGTCGGCCGGGGAGGGGTCTGCAAAACCCCTGTTAATGGGTTCGACTCCCATTGGAGCTTCCATATCGGGATGTAGCTCAGTTTGGTAGACCGCTTGGTTAGGGACCAAGAAGCCGCAGGTTCGAATCCTGTCATCCCGACTTTATAGGCGACTGGTGTAACGGCAACATACCGGACTCTGACTCCGTTGTTCAAGGTTCGAATCCTTGGTCGCCTGCCACACGGGCGGGAAGCTCAAAGGTGCGTGAGCAGGCCGTCACGGCCATGCGAGTAAAAGCCAGCGCAAATAACCCGTAGGCTACCCGTGACCATAGGGGATTGGTGTAATGGTAGCATAGCGGTCTCCAAAACCGTTGATACGTGTTCGAGTCGCGTATCCCCTGCCAGCCCTATCATTTCAAAAAGTTTTCCAGTAGGGGTCGTTATGGAAAGCCTACCGCCCTGGTTAATGGTTCAAATTCTGCCAGCAAAAGCTAACAATAGAAGTCCCGCAAGCTGAAAGCGATGCAATAGGATGTTCGGCGGAAAGCTTTGATTTCAATTTAGGAGATAACGTATGAACATAGTACAATCTGGTGGTCGTTATATGGTTTTCGGTGAGTCTGTAAAGACTTACAGAGAACTCCCTGTTG
>Ga0265298_10003605_pt1 | contig 20330 bp, 15 predicted proteins | sample AusTroGonzalo_MG_3_FD_193486 | JGI IMG/M metagenome (GOLD analysis project Ga0265298, IMG submission 193486) | Bovine rumen microbial communities from tropical cattle in Woodstock, Queensland, Australia - Gonzalo_01 | ecosystem: Host-associated > Mammals > Digestive system > Stomach > Rumen ... | reverse complement strand
GGTCAGCGAGTGTTCCCCAATGCTGAACTTTATATCTCTAACAAAGAAGTGGGTTACTGGACCGACAAGAAGATACAGGCTTCTATGCCCGAGGGGCAACAGCGTGGCTTTGAGGGCGCTCAGGCTGTGGTAGAGGCTTATAAGGATAAGCTGCACCTGTTTGAGCCAAAGGCTGTTGAGCAGATGGAGGAGCTGCTGCCTGGCGTAAAGAGCATAGCAAGCTATGGACATACTCCAGGACATACGTGCTATCTGGTAGAGAATGGTAGCAGCAAACTGTTTATCTGGGGCGACCTGATTAACTTCCCTACGGTGCAGGTGCCTCATCCTGAGATAGCAACTCGCTACGACATTGATCCTGTAATGGCTGCAGAGAGTCGTGCTCATCTGTTGGGTTGGATAGAGAGCCAGGGCATCACAGCAGCTGGCATGCACGTGCCTTATCCTGGTATGGGTAACCTGAACAAGACGCAACGAGGTGTGGAACTCGAGCTGCTGAAGTAAAAGCACTCTGAAACAAAGCCCTATGATATGAAAAACGTCCCCTGAATTAGGAGGCGTTTTTTATTTGTATGAGACCCTGAGCCACCCCCAAATACCGAGGACAATGACCAGGAGGGTTTGGATGGCATGAACGATGAGGGCAAAGGTGGCGGCATCGGCTGCACTGACTCCGTAGAGCATCATCATGGTGATGACGGCAAAATGCCAGGGGCCTGCACCATTCGGGGTGGGCACAATCACTGCAAAGGTACCTCCCACAAACATTACCAAGCCTGCCAGAATGCCTAAATTGGCTGAGAAGTCAAAGCAGAAGAAGGTGAGGTAGAAATGCAGGAGATAGCATATCCATATCAAAACAGTATAGAGCACAAACAAAGGGGGATTATCGACCTTGCCTACCGACAATACGCCTTTCCATATTCCCAAAATGAGGGCCTTGACCTTGCGGGGCAAGCCAAATACCTTAATTATATAGTAGAGCAAAACAGCGGCTCCTACTAAGCAAAACAGACTGACATAGAACCAGGGTGTAGCAAGTAGGTGCGACATGGAAGGTACTTTGGTGCCAGTCTCACTGAAGAAGCGAATGAAGATGGGCATCTGCAACAAGAAAGTAGCAGCAGTGATGAGCAGGATGCACACCCCATCGATAATACGCTCGGTAACCACAGTGCCCAACGCCTTGCTGAAATTCACACCATCGGTCTTGGTCAGTACACCACAACGTGTGAGTTCTCCCATACGGGGGATAATCAAATTGGCGGCATAAGAGATGAAAATGGCATCTATGCAGTTGGCTTTTTTAGGATGCTCACCCAAAGGCTGAAGGGTCTGCTCCCAACGCAAGCCACGAAATACATGACTCAGTATGCCGAAGAGCAAAGACAACGCCATCCAGTCCCAAGACACCTCATGCAACAGCACTTCGCCTATGCGTGAAAAGTCGTAATCACGATAGACAAAATACAGCACAAAGATGCCTAAAACTATTGGCAGGAGGGCTTGAAGCGTTTTTTTCAGCCTTTTATTCATTAATTTTAATTAATAATGTTTACATTTGCAGGTTGCAAAGGTATAAAAATGTTTTGAGATGAGGCAGGTTAGACCTAAAAAATCTTTGGGACAGCATTTCCTGATTGACTTGGGCATTGCCCAGGACATTGCGGATACGGTGGATGCTTGTGCATCTATTCCTGTCTTGGAGGTGGGACCTGGCATGGGCGTGCTGACGCAGTTCCTGCAACGTAAGGGCCGACCGCTGAAGGTGGTGGAGCTGGATAGAGAGTCGATAGCTTACCTGCATGCGAACTTCCCTACCCTGGAGGGGAACATCATCGAGGGGGATTTCCTCAGGATGGACTTGCACCAGGTGTTTGACGGAAAGCCGTTTGTGCTGACGGGCAACTATCCCTACAACATCTCATCTCAGATTTTCTTTAAGATGCTCGACAACAAAGACCTGATTCCTTGTTGTACGGGCATGATACAGAAAGAGGTGGCCGAGCGCATGGCGGCTGGTCCTGGCAGCAAGACCTACGGTATATTGAGCGTGTTGATGCAGGCGTGGTACAAGGTGGAATATTTGTTTACCGTACACGAGCATGTGTTCAACCCTCCTCCAAAGGTGAAGAGCGCTGTCATTCGCATGACACGCAATGATACCCACGAACTGGGATGCGACGAGGTGTTGTTCAAACGTGTGGTAAAGACCACCTTCAACCAGCGACGCAAGACATTGCGCAACTCAATCAAGCCCTTGATTGGGCCCGATTGTCCACTGCTGAGCGACGAACTGTTCAACCGCAGGCCTGAACAGCTGAGCGTGGCGGAGTTCGTTTACTTGACCAACAGAGTGAAAGATTACGTTAACCTTGAAAAATGAACGTTATGGAGATCGATGAGAAGTATGTTAACAGCGTGAAAGAATTCATCGCCCACAATGACGGCGAGAATGTGAGGAAAATAATCTGGAACATGCACCCAGCCGACATAGCCGAGCTATGTAAGGAACTGGATGTTGACGAGGCGCGCTATATCTATCAGTTGCTCGATAACGAAAAGGCGGCCGACGTACTTTCAGAGATGGATGACGATGAACGTAAGGAGTTGTTGGAAGAGCTGGATCCTGAAGTTATCGCCAAGCGTTTCGTGGATAACATGGACACCGATGATGCGGTGGACCTGATACGTGATCTCGACGAGGACAAGCAGGAAGAGGTGCTGAGCCACATCAACGATATTGAGCAGGCGGGCGACATCGTGGACTTGCTGAAGTACGACGAAGACACTGCCGGTGGTATCATGGGTACTGAAATGGTGGTGGTGAACGAGAACTGGAGTATGCCCGAGTGCCTCAAGGAGATGCGCTTGCAAGCCGAGAATATGGACGATATCTATTATGTGTATGTGATAGATGACGATGAGCGATTGCTGGGTACTTTCCCATTGAAGATGATGATATCGTCACCCTCTATTTCAAAGGTGAAACACGTGATGCAACGTGATCCTGTGTCAGTGCGCGTGGATACGCCGCTCGACGAGGTGGTGCAGGCGATTGAGAAATACGACTTGGTGGCCATTCCTGTGGTAGATAGCATCGGACGACTGGTAGGACAGATTACCGTCGATGATGTGATGGATCAGGTGCGTGAGCATAGCGAACGTGACTATCAGTTGGCATCTGGTATCTCGCAGGACATTGAGACCGACGATAGCGTGGTACAGCAGACGCGTGCCCGTATGCCTTGGTTGCTGATTGGCATCTTAGGCGGTATCGGCAACTCCATGATATTGGGTAATTTCGACTCTACCTTTGCTGCACATCCCGAGATGGCGCTGTTCATTCCACTGGTGGGTGGTACGGGCGGTAACGTGGGTACGCAGTCATCGGCTATCGTTGTACAGGGCCTCGCCAACAGTTCACTGGAATCGAAAGACATGCTCAAGCATGTGGGTAAGGAAGCTGTGGTGGCAGCCATCAACGCTACGATTATCTCCATGCTGGTATATATATACAACTTCATCGTTTACGGAGGAACAGCTACCATCACCTATTCAGTGAGCTTAAGTCTGTTTGCTGTGGTGATGTTCGCCTCTATCTTCGGTACCATCGTGCCAATGACCTTCGACAGATTGAAGATCGACCCTGCTATCGCAACCGGACCGTTTATCACCATTATCAGTGATATCATGGGTATGCTCATCTATATGGTTATAACTGTGATGTTAACATAATGTCAGTGTTGCTTTTCGGAAAAGAATCGACCTGTTTGGGGCAAAAATAGCACTAAGAATAAAAAAAATATGCAAAAAAGTATGAAATATCCTTTTTTATTCTTTTATTTGTAACTTGTAACTTTAATATCGGGGCATCCCGTAACTTAATATCTATTGACAATGACGGACACTCAGGACACTAATCTGCCTAAGATGGAAGGGGGATTAGAAGATGTAAAGCAAACTGTTGAAACGACCGATGCACCAGCATTGGAAGCAGCAGTTGAGAAAGCAGCAGAAGAAACCAAGGGAGCTATCGAGACTGTAGCTGAAGAAACGGCAGCTGAAGTTCAGGAAGCTACTGAGACAGCTGTTGAAGCAGCAGCTGAAGCTCAGGAGGCAACTGAGACTGCAATTGAGGCAGCAGCAGCCGAAGCTCAGGAAGTTTTGGAAACAGCTGCGTTGGATGAATCAGCGCGTAAATTAACAAAGGCAGAAATCCTGGCCAAGATGAAGGAGATAGCCGAAGATGTGAGCAAAGCATCTAAAGCGGAAATTGACACCTTGAAGCAGAATTTCTACAGGCTCCACAATAGCGAGGTGGAGGCTGCCAAGCGTGCTTTCCTGGAAGGAGGAGGCAACGAGGAGGACTTTGTGCCTACGCCAGATCCAGAAGAAGATGCTTTCAAGGAGGTGTTGGGAGTTGTCAAAGAAAAGAGAAACAAGTTGAACGCAGAGGAGGAAAAAGAGCGTGAAAAGAACTATCAGGTGAAACTGGCTATCATCGAAGAGCTGAAGGAACTGATAGAATCGCCCGAAGACCCCAACAAGAACTATAATGAGTTCAAGAAGTTGCAGCAGCAATGGCATGAGGTGACGCTTATTCCACAGAACAAGGCCAACGAGCTGTGGAAGAGTTACCAGTTGTATGTCGAGAAGTTCTACGATGTACTGAAGCTGAACAACGAGTTCCGTGAATATGATTTTAAGAAGAACTTGGAGATTAAGACAAAGTTGTGCGAGGCTGCTGAGAAACTGGCAGACGAGGAAGATGTAGTGGCAGCATTCCATCACCTGCAGAAACTGCATCAGGAATACCGTGATACAGGACCTGTAGCCAAAGAGTTGCGCGATGAGATCTGGGCTCGCTTCAAGGCTGCATCTACCCTTCTGAACAAGAAACACCAGCAATATTTTGAAAAGCAAAAGGAAGCTGAGCAAGAAAATCTGGACAAGAAGACCGTTATCTGCGAAATCGTGGAAGGCATCGACTATAGCAAACTGAACGGTTTCCAGGCTTGGGACAAGATGACACAAGAGGTCATTGCCCTTCAGAACAAGTGGAAAACCATTGGCTATGCTCCACAGAAACTGAATGTGAAGATTTTCGAACGTTTCCGTAGTGCTTGCGACGAGTTCTTCAAGAAGAAGAGCGATTATTTCAAGGCGGCTAAGTCTCGCATGAACGAGAACCTTGAGAAGAAACGTGCTCTCGTAGAAAGGGTTGAAGCACTCAAAGACAGCAAAGAATGGAAGAAAACAGCCGAAGAGCTGGTAAAGATACAGAAAGAATGGAAGAGCATTGGCCCTGTGGCTAAGCGCTACTCTGATACTTTGTGGAAACGCTTTATTGCTGCTTGCGACTACTTCTTTGAACAGAAGGGTGCCGCTACTTCATCACAACGTTCAGTGGAGAATGAGAACCTGAAACGCAAGAAGGCCATCATAGAAGAATTGAAGGAATTGCTGAACAAGGAAGAGAGTGAGGAGAACAACCAGCAGATTCATAAACTGATGGCAGAATGGAATGAGGTGGGTCATGTGCCTTTCAAGGAAAAGGATAAGATCTATGAGCAGTACCGTGCATTGGTGGACAAGCTCTACAAGACTTTCAACCTAAGCGCAGCTTCTAAGAAAGTAAGCAAATTCCGTGCTGCTGTAAGTAAGGTGCAAGAGACTGGCATTCAGGCAGTATATCGTGAACGTGAAAAGTTGGTTCGCAACTACGAGAATTTGCTCAATGAATTGCACACCTATGAAAACAACTTGGGCTTCTTGAATGCCACTTCCAAGTCGGGCAACAGTTTGCTGACTGAACTCTCGAAAAAGATGGATAAGCTGAAAGCTGAGATAGAGGTGGCAAAGGAAAAGATCCGCCAAGTTGACGAAGGCATCCAGCAGGATGACGAGAAGGCAGAATAATATCAACCCTATTGCTTGATATACAGAGAGGGAGCAACGTTATGCTCCCTCTTTTTTTTCTTAATAACCCACCCTAATGAGTTTGAGGATGATCACATAATAAATAAGCCGCAGGCTATTGACCTACGGCTCTTTGTTGGAGTACCAGGATTCGAACCTGGAATGACAGGACCAGAATCTGTAGTGTTACCATTACACCATACTCCAATGCCCTAACATTTCTGTTTTGCGGATGCAAAGTTACTAACTTTTGCTGAAATACAAACAATCTTTCGAAAAAAAATCAAAAAAAACTACTTTTTTTGAAAGTCTTTACCCCATTTACGTGTTTTATAAGAGATAAAGGACTATCTTTGCATCAGTAATAACCTATAATTATAGAATGGAAGAAACAAAAAAGCTTTTAAAAGAAATTACAGAAGGAATACAGGATAAAAAGGGCAAGCGTATCGTAATAGCCGATCTTACGGACATAGAGGACACCATTTGCCAATACTTTGTGATTTGCCAAGGCAATACGCCCATGCAGGTAGGAGCCATAGCCGACTCTATCAAAGATTTCACCATCAAGGGAAGTCATGTAAAGCCGTCAGGTGTTGACGGACAGCGTAATGCAGAATGGATAGCAATGGATTATGGCAACGTAATGGTACATGTGTTCATCCCTCAGTCAAGGGAGTTTTATGATTTGGAGCATTTATGGGCCGATGCGAAGATAAACGACATTCCCGATTTAGATTAAATAGAAATTAAGAAAATGAGCGAAAACAACGAATATAAAGAAAAAGATAGACCTCAAATGCCTGAGCAAAACCAGCGTCAGAACGACCCGAATGACAAGAAAGCTTATCGTTTCAGGTTTAATCTGAACATGCTTTACCTGCTGATAGGCATGCTGCTGCTGGGACTGATGTTTTTTGACGACGACAATTCGGCACAGAGAGAAATCACTTATGGTGAGTTCCAGCAGTACGTTCGCAACGGCTATGTGAATCGTGTGGTGGGTTATGACGACAACTCTGTAGAGGCTTATATAAAGCAACAATATGTGCCACAGGTATTCAAGCAAGATTCTACCAAAGTGGGAAAGAAGCCTTTGGTGGTAACAGAGGCGCCATCCAGACAAGGTTTGGGTGAATTCATCGACCAGGAGACGCAACAGTCGCATTTCGACGGAACCATCCAATACAAGAAGCGCCAGAATTATTTCTGGGCTGTGTTCTGGCAATTTATGCCGTTGATATTATTCATTGCCTTCATGGTATACCTGTCACGCCGCATGTCAAGTGGCATCGGAGGTGGTATCGGTGGTGGTATCTTCAATGTGGGCAAGTCGAAAGCTCAGTTGTTTGAAAAAGACGGCAAAGAGAAGGTGACTTTCAAGGATGTAGCCGGATTGGCGGAAGCCAAACAAGAAGTAGAGGAGATTGTGGAATTCTTGAGAGACCCTAAAAAATATACCGATTTAGGTGGAAAAATACCTAAGGGCGCTTTGTTGGTAGGCCCTCCAGGAACTGGTAAGACGCTGCTTGCCAAAGCAGTGGCGGGTGAAGCCGACGTGCCTTTCTTCTCGTTGTCTGGTTCTGATTTCGTGGAAATGTTCGTGGGCGTGGGTGCCTCACGAGTACGTGATTTGTTCCGACAGGCAAAGGAGAAGACGCCTTGCATCGTATTTATAGACGAGATTGATGCAGTTGGCCGTGCCCGTTCCAATCGTGCTGCCTTCAGCGGCAACGATGAGCGAGAAAGTACACTCAACCAGTTGCTTACTGAAATGGACGGCTTTGGTTCAAATAGTGGTATCATCATCTTAGCAGCCACCAACCGTGTGGATGTGCTCGACCAGGCTTTGTTGCGCGCAGGACGTTTCGATCGCCAGATCCATGTGGACCTGCCCGACCTGAACGAACGCAAAGAGATTTTCGGTGTACACTTGCGCCCCATCAAAGTAGATGAGTCGTTAGACATCGACTTGCTGGCCCGCCAGACACCAGGTTTCTCGGGAGCTGATATCGCCAATGTATGTAATGAGGCAGCGCTGATAGCGGCCCGTCATGGGAAGAAAGCCGTTACCAAGCAAGATTTCCTCGATGCAGTGGACCGTATTATCGGTGGTTTGGAGAAGAAGAATAAGATAACGACAGAGGAAGAACGCCGTTCAATCGCCATCCATGAGGCTGGTCATGCAGCTATTTCGTGGTTGCTGGAATATGCTAACCCCTTGATTAAAGTTACCATCGTGCCTCGTGGCAGGGCTCTGGGTGCTGCTTGGTATCTGCCTGAGGAAAGACAAATCACTACCAAGGAACAGATGCTGGACGAGATGTGCGCCACCTTGGGTGGACGTGCTGCCGAAGAACTGTTTATCGGTAGGATATCATCAGGTGCCATGAACGACTTGGAGCGTGTGACCAAGCAGGCATACGGTATGACGGCCTATATGGGCATGAGTGATAAGTTGCCCAACCTGTGTTACTACAATGCCGGTGATGAGTTTGGTTTCAACAAGCCATACAGCGAGCATACTGCCGAACTGATTGACAATGAGGTGAAGCGCATGATTAATGAGCAGTATGAACGTGCAAAACGTATATTGACTGAGAACAAGGAGAAGCACAACCAACTGGCACAAAGACTGGTAGAGCGTGAGGTTATTTTTGCGGAGGATGTAGAAGAGATATTCGGTCCTCGTCCTTGGGTATCCCGTTCTGAAGAAATCTTCAATGCCAACAAGATTTCAAATGAGATGAAGCAGGCGAATGAAGCTGCCAAGAAACAAGAAGAAGCGGGTGAAGAACAAAAGGCCCCTCAAGCAGAGACAGCTGAAAAACCTGAGGATAATAAAGAGTAATAACATACCTGAATTCTATGAAGAATTTCATCATAAGAGCCGTTACTGGAGTGTTGTTTGTAGCCGTATTGGTGGGTTGTATTCTATTCAACTCACTATCATTTGGCGTGTTGTTTCTTATCATTAGCGCATTGACTGTCATTGAATATGGTCAGCTTATCAATAAGTACACCGATGCACATATCAATATCTACATTACAGCACTTGGGGCAGGATACCTGTTTATGGCATTCATGAGCTACAACACCTATATGACAAATGCCAGTGTGTTTCTACCCTATGTACTCTTACTGCTTTACATGATGATCTCCGAACTCTACCTCAAACGTGAGAATCCTATAGGCAACTGGGCACATACTATGCTTAGTCAGGTGTACATCGCCCTACCTTTTGCATTGCTGAATGTCATCTCTTTCCAGAACGACTTTGTTTCGTCGGAAGTAACCTACAACCCCATCATACCGTTATCAGTGTTTATCTTTCTGTGGATGAGCGACACAGGTGCCTATTGCATTGGTACACTGATAGGAAAGCACAGATTGTTTGAAAGGATATCCCCCAAGAAATCGTGGGAAGGGAGCATAGGTGGAGCTGTAGTAGCACTTATTGCAGCTGCTGTCTTGGCTCATTTCTTCGACACCCTCAATATCTGGGAATGGATGGGATTAGCGCTTACTATCGTTGTATTTGGCACTTGGGGTGACCTGACAGAGTCGTTGTTCAAACGTCAGTTGGGCATCAAGGATTCTGGCAATATTCTTCCTGGGCATGGAGGTATGCTTGACCGCTTCGACAGTGCGCTTATGGCGATTCCTGCCGCTACAGTGTATCTATATTTGTTATCCTTTTAACTTTTGAACGATAATCTCAGCTGCTTTGCGGGGAGCGCCAGGAGTACCCAACTTCTGGGCTATTTCTGCATAGTCATCCAGCATCTGACGGCGATATGGTTGGTCATTCAGTAGTTTTGATAATTCTGTACGTATCTCTTCTACTGTCATACGACTGGCCACCAGTTCCTGTACTACCTCTTTGCCTGCGATAAGATTTACCAAAGAGATGTACTTTACAGACAACACAATCTTCATGACTATATCAATCACTTTACCAATAGGCGTTTCATAGCACACCACCTGTGGTACACGGAACAAACAAGTTTCCAATGTGGCTGTTCCAGATGTTACAAGTGCCGCATCGGCATGTTGCAGCAATTCATAAGTCTTGTTGAATATCAGTTTGACATCAGCACCTCCCAGATAACGCTGATAATAATCTGCATCTATACTTGGAGCGCCAGCAATCACCAACTGATAGTCGGGAAACGCTTGAGCAGCCTCAATCATATTGGGAAGATTATCTTTTATCTCTTGCCTGCGACTGCCAGCCAACAAAGCAATAATAGGTTTGTCAGTCAGTCCGTTGAAAGCAACAAACTGATGGAAGTCTTTAGGATGATTAGCCTGAAAAGCAGTCACCTCATCTAACGTAGGATTGCCAACATAGTGTATGGGGTAATGGTGCTTGCCTTCAAAGAAATCCACCTCGAAAGGCAAGATGGAAAACAATTCATCGACATCACGCTTGATGTTCTTGATGCGGAATTCTTTCCACGCCCAAATCTTAGGAGAAATATAGTAATACACAGGGATTTTCGTATTACTATGAATGTATTTGGCTATATTCAAGTTAAAGCCGGGATAGTCAACGAGAATCAGTACATCTGGCTTCCATGCTACAATGTCTTGCTTGCAGTAGCGCATATTGGCAAAAATGGTTCTCAGATGCAGTAACACAGGCACGAAACCCATATACGCCAACTCACGGTAATGTTTTACCATTTCGCCACCAACGGCAGCCATCAAGTCACCACCATAAAAGCGGAACTGAGCCTGAGGGTCAGCCTCTTTAAGGGCAGCCATCAGGTGAGACGCATGTAAATCGCCTGATGCTTCGCCAACTATCAGATAGTATTTCATATTAGAACCACGACTTCAAGTCGTTCATCAACTCACGAGCGGTCATGTCAATCAATGTAGGCGTAATGGCAACATATCCATTTGCCAAAGCCCATCGATCAGTATTTTCATTCTCTGGGTCAGTATTTTGGAACTCACCAGCCATCCAGAAGAAACGAGAATCTCCTCTATGTGCGAAACTCTCCCACTCGTTCACCCAAATGCCCTTGGCCTGTTCACAGATACGCACGCCCTTCAATTCCTTTACTTTGGGGAAGTTTACGTTCAAGCATGTATTGACAGGCAAACCACGTTCCAATACCTTCTCTACAATATAGCGTATATAAGGACCAGCCGGGTCGAAGTCAGCATCTGCTTCATGGTCACAGAGTGAAAAAGCTACAGAAGGGATACCCCGGATAGCTCCCTCTATCACTGCGCCCACGGTTCCTGAATAATGTACATTTACGGAAGAGTTGTCACCATGATTAATACCACCAATAATGATATCCGGCTGTCTGTCAAGAACTGTATAAAAAGCTAATTTGATGCAATCTACAGGTGTACCAGAACATTTATATATAGATAATCCTACATCTTTACGCACCTGCTGGAACATCACAGGTTCATTAATAGAAACGGCACAACTCACACCAGAGCGGGGAGCATCGGGAGCCATAACAACAATATCACCCAACGGGCGCAAGAAACGAATTAATGCACTAATACCTTTTGAAATCACACCATCATCATTTGAAATTAAGATGAGCGGTTTGTTATTTTCCATAATTCAATAAAAAGTCCAATCTTTATAATTCGGCTGCAAAGTTAACACAAACATTCCTTATCTGCCAACTAATTTAAAAAATTTAAGGAATTAACACTGATTTAATCAATATGTGGGATATTTTGCTTATCTTTGCCCTCGGCGAAGGTGTATATTTATGCTTTTGTCAACGATAACACAATAATTATGGGAAAGATAATTGCTTTAGCTAATCAAAAGGGCGGCGTGGGCAAAACCACCACCACCATTAATCTGGCAGCCTCGTTGGCTACGCTGGAGAAGAAAGTACTGGTGGTAGATGCTGACCCTCAAGCCAATGCTTCTTCTGGTTTGGGCATCAACATCAGAGAGATTGATTGCTCTATCTATGAATGTTTGATTGATAATGCAAATGTGCATAAAGCTATACAAAATACGGAGATAGACACACTGAAGGTCATCCCTTCACACATTAACTTGGTGGGTGCGGAAATAGAGATGTTAAACATGAAAGGGCGAGAAAAAATACTGAAGAAGGTGCTGATGCCACTGAAAGATGAATTCGACTATATCTTGATAGACTGTTCTCCTTCATTGGGTTTGATTACCGTAAACTCGCTTACTGCCGCTGACTCGGTGATTATTCCTGTACAGGCTGAGTATTTTGCATTGGAAGGCATCAGTAAACTGCTGAACACCATCAAGATCATCAAGACCAAGCTGAATCCTTCTTTGGAAATTGAAGGTTTCCTGCTCACGATGTATGACTCCCGCCTGCGTCAAGCTAACCAGATTTACGAGGAGGTGAAGAAGCACTTCCAAGAACTGGTATTCAAGACGGTAATACAGCGTAACGTAAAACTGAGTGAGGCGCCAAGTTATGGTTTGCCAGCTATCTTGTATGATGCCGACTCCAATGGTGCCCGCAACCACATGGCTTTAGCCAAAGAACTGATAGAAAGAAATAGTTAAATGAAAAAGAAAGCATTGGGCAGGGGATTGGACGCTCTGCTTGACATTAGTGATATAGAAACAGAAGGATCGTCTTCTATCAATGAGATTGAACTGAGTAAAATCAGCGTCAACCCCAACCAACCTCGACATGAGTTCAACCCCGAGGCATTGAAAGAGTTGGCCGATTCTATCGCTGAGGTGGGTATCATCCAGCCCATCACCTTACGTCAAACAGCTACTGATGCCTATCAGATTATTGCTGGTGAACGTCGCTTCCGTGCGGCTCAGAAGGCAGGACTGACAACCATCCCTGCTTATGTTCGTACTGCTGACGACGAAAACGTAATGGAAATGGCTCTCATTGAGAACATTCAACGTGAAGACCTGAATTCTATGGAAATAGCGTTGGCCTACCAGCACCTGCTCGACCAGTATCATTTGACACAAGAGCAACTCAGTGAGCGTGTGGGAAAGAACCGAGCCACGATTGCCAACTACCTTCGTTTGCTCAAGTTGCCTGCAGAGATACAGATGGGGTTGAAGAACAAGCTGATTGAGATGGCACATGCGCGGGCATTGGTATCCCTCTCCGACCCTAAGCTCCAGGTGAACTTGTATCGTGAGATAGTTGACCAAAACTACTCCGTTCGCAAGGTGGAAGAGATGGTGAAGGCACTTACGCAAGGACAGTCGGTTAAAGTTGGTGACAGAAAGATTACGCCTAAGCGTGTAAAACTTCCAGCTGAGTACAATGTACTACAACAGCAACTTACTGGTTTCTTCAAAGCTAAAGTACAACTTACATGTTCTCCGAAGGGAAAGGGTAAAATCACCATTCCGTTTAGAAATGAAGAGGACCTGGAACGCATCATGACACTGTTTGATGCGATGAAACAATAAACATTGAAGATAAAAAGAATGACATATAGGCTGACTTGGATGTTGCTAACAATACTATTGCTGGCAATTAGCAGTGTGGCCGATGCACAGAACGAATCAAGGGCTTCCCGTCGTAGAAGGCACTTGCAGCAAAACGACAGCATTGTTGTATCGACTACCGATAGTATTGAGGCAGCTAATCAAGAACAGCTGATGGAACTGCAGTCTCCAGTAGTGATTGATGTGAAAGAAGCGGATAGCGTGCAGCTGAAGAAACAATGGATTCCTAATCCCACTAAGGCTACTTGGATGGCATTGGTGTTTCCCGGAGGCGGACAGATCTACAACAAGAAATACTGGAAACTGCCCATCTTCTATGCAGGTTTTGCCGGATGTGCCTACGCGCTGACATGGAACAACCGCATGTATAAAGACTATGCAGCAGCTTATAAGGATGCGGTAAACAATAACTGGACTGCTAAGAGCATTACCGAACTGATACCAGCAAGATATCTGGAACGTACATCTGCTTCACAAGTCACCGATCTGTTGAAGAAGCGTAAGGATACCTATCGCCGATATCGAGATATCAGCGTGTTTGCTTTTATCGCCGTATATGCCTTGTCTGTGATAGATGCCTATGTAGATGCCGAACTGTCGAATTTTGACATCTCACCTGACTTGAGTATGCGGGTTGAGCCAGCAGTAATAGACAACCAGTGGGCGACCAAAGGTGGATTGGGTAATCAGTCGGTGGGAGTGCAGTGCAGCCTAAGTTTTTAAGTTAGTCGTTGATAATTGATAGTTGATAATATGATAGCAAAAAGAATAATTCATCTTGTGGTTGCATTGGCATTGTCAATGGTCAATAGTCAATGGCTGGTTGTTAACGCCCAAGAACCAGAAACGTTCAACGTCACTGTACATGATAGTAATGGTGGCTCTCATACGGAAACCTTCGAGCTCCCGCTGAGCATGACCTACCCTATTGATAGCTTGTTGGCCGACTGGAAAGCCAAGAACTACATAGATCTAGGCAAAGACTGTAGCACCAGCGATGAGAATCCGTTGTTCAGCGACTCTATCTATATCGACCGTCTAAGCCGCATACCTGCCATCATTGAGATGCCTTTCAATGAGGTGGTGCGCGAATTCATCGAGAAATACACCTCTGGCACCCTACGCCAACGCATGTCACTGATGCTGAGTCTCAGCAACTTCTACATCCCTATGTTTGAAGAGGCGCTCTATGCCTACGACTTGCCTTTAGAGTTGAAATATCTACCTATTGTTGAATCGGCGCTTAACCCAAAAGCAATATCCAGGGCAGGTGCCAGTGGTCTGTGGCAGTTTATGTTGGGCACAGGAAAATTGTATGGTTTAGAGAACAACAGCTATGTGGATGAGCGTCAAGACCCTATCAAGGCTACCTGGGCAGCTGTGCGTTATCTGAAAGATATGTACGACATCTATAAAGACTGGAATCTGGCAATAGCTGCATACAACTGTGGACCAGGCAACGTAAACAAAGCTATCAGTCGTTCAGGTAAGCGTGACTACTGGGAAATCTACAACTACCTACCTAAGGAAACCCGTGGGTATGTGCCATCGTTCATCGCTGCTAATTATGTGATGACCTATTATTGTCACCACAATATCTGTCCGATGGAGACCAATATGCCTGAAGCCACCGACACCATACAAGTAAATCACAATGTTCATTTCCAGCAGATAGCTGACATCTGTGGAGTGGATATAGATATGCTAAAGAGCTTGAACCCCCAATATAAGCGTGACATCATTCCTGGTGATTCAAAGCCCCAGACTTTGCGCTTGCCGCAGAACTATGTGGGTAGTTTCATTGAGAAACAAGACACTATCTATGCTCATCGTGCCAACGAGTTCTTCCGCAACCGAAGGGTGGTAGCCATACCACAACAGAACGTTAGGCAGCAACGTACGCGTACTACAACGTCTGTCCAGGCTACGACTCCAGCTAATGGCACCGCCACCACCCACAAGATTCAAAGTGGTGAGACGTTGTCGACCATTGCCGCACGTTATGGCGTGACAGTGAACCAATTAAGGAGCTGGAACGGCATCAGTGGTACACGTATCACAGCAGGAAAGACCTTGAAGATTTACAAATAAACAGCATCTTAACTTAATTATGGAAAACAAGCAGATAGATAATGAGGAAGAGATGATTCAACAAGCGTTTCAAGAGCTGTTGAACGACTATCTCGCTACCAAGCACCGTAAACGTGTGGAGATTATCACGAAGGCATTTAACTTTGCCAATGAGGCCCACAAAGGAATTAGGCGTTTGTCTGGCGAGCCTTATATCCTGCATCCGATCAGTGTGGCAAAAATCGTATGTAACGAGATTGGATTAGGTTCAACCTCTATCTGTTCAGCTTTGTTGCACGATGTGGTAGAAGATACCGACTATACGGTAGAGGACATAGAAAACATCTTTGGTCCCAAGATTGCACAAATCGTAGATGGACTTACCAAGATATCTGGTGGTATCTTCGGCGACCATGCCTCAGCTCAGGCTGAGAACTTCAAAAAGCTGCTGCTTACCATGAACGATGACATCCGTGTCATCCTCATCAAGATAGCCGACCGACTGCACAATATGCGTACCTTAGAGTCGCAGGCACCCAACAAGCAATACAAGATTGCAGGTGAGACTCTTTACCTCTATGCACCCCTTGCCTACCGCTTAGGTCTGAACAAGATAAAAACGGAACTGGAGAATCTGAGTTTCAAATATGAGCATCCTGAAGAGTACAGGGAAATAGAACAAAAATTAGAAGAAACGGCGGCTGAACGTGACAAGGTCTTTACTGAATTTACAGCCCCCATCCGTCAGCAGCTCGACAAGATGGGACTGAAATACCGTATCGTAGCGCGTGTCAAGGCAGTCTATTCCATCTGGAACAAGATGCAGACCAAACATGTTACCTTCGATGAGGTATATGATATATTAGCAGTACGCATCATCTTCGAGCCTACTTCTCCAAGCGTTGAGATGAATAATTGTTTTGACATCTACGTCAGTCTGTCGCAGATATACAAGCCTCATCCCGACCGCATCCGCGATTGGGTAAGCCATCCAAAAGCAAATGGTTATCAAGCCCTGCATGTCACACTTATGGCCAACAATGGTCAGTGGATAGAGGTGCAGATTCGCAGTGAACGTATGAACGAAATTGCAGAGCAAGGTTTTGCCGCCCACTGGAAATACAAGGATGGTTCTACACAGGAAGGCGCCTCTCTGACTGATGACGATACCGAACTGAACAAGTGGTTGGTCACCATCAAGGAAATTCTTGACGACCCACAGCCCGATGCTATGGATTTCCTTGACACCATCAAGTTGAACCTATTTGCACAAGAGATATTTGTATTTACCCCAAAAGGAGATATCAAGACCATGCCGCAGAATTCCACGGTCTTGGATTTTGGCTTCTCACTGCATACAGAAATTGGCGCCCATTGCATAGGTGCTAAGGTAAACCACCGGCTGGTACCTCTCAGCCATAAGCTCAACAGTGGTGACCAGGTGGAAATTCTTACCTCCCGTTCTCAAAAGGTACAACCTGAATGGGAAAACATTGCTGCCACTGCCAAGGCTCGTGCCAAGATAGCGTCTATCTTGCGCAAAGAGGCAAAAGCTACCCAGAAGAAAGGCCTTGACATCTTGGGTGAGTTTTTAAAGAAAGAAGGCATTTATGTAGATGAGGTGGTACTCGACAAACTGACTCGATTCCATGAGAAAACAGACTCAGACAGCTTATTAGAAGCCATTGGCTCCAACCAGATTGATTTGGGCGACGAAGATATCGATGTACTGAGAGGCAAGAGCAAGACTTCCTGGCGTAGATTCCTCAAATTGCCGTTTGTCAAAGAGAAGAGTAACGGAGAGGCTACTATGCAGGAAGAAGCTAAGCCACCAATGGAAAAGAAAGAGGTTAAAAAGATTACCAAGCAGATTCTCAAACTGACAGAAGAGACCATTAAGAAAAACTATGCCATAGCAGATTGTTGTCACCCTATTCCTGGTGATGATGTATTGGGCTATCTTGATACAAAGGGCAAGATTACCATCCACAAGCGCCAGTGTCCTATTGCTGCTAAACTCAAGAGCAGCTATGGCAACCGAATCATTGCTACGCAATGGGATACGCATAAGCAACTGACGTTCTTGGTAACCATCATCATTAAGGGTGTTGACCGTTTGGGATTACTCAACGATGTCACACAGGTCATCTCCCACCAATTAAACGTTAATATCCGCAAACTTACCATTGAAACCGTAGAGGGCATCTTCGAGGGAAATATACAGCTATACGTACATGACGTAGAGGATGTGCAGGCAATTATTGCACAACTCAAGCGTATAGACAGCATTCAAGAAGTAATCAGGGATTAAAGAAAACGGCGTTGTTTAGAGATTCTCTTTCAATTCCTCCACTTGGTCGTAGGTAAACGTATCCAGTGCATCACGCATACCTGCCAACTCACTACGTAGGGCCTTGAGGCGTTCCAGCACCTCTACTTTCTTATCCGTATTGTCTTTGTTTACCTTGAGACGCTGGCGCGCACCAGGAAGCGTCATTCCCTCTTCCTTCACCAAATGGTGGATAAGCTTGATCAGTTCAATATCTTTCTGTTGATACTGACGAATACCCCTACCCGCTTTCTTAGGTGCCAGTGCAGGGAACTCTTTCTCCCAAAAACGAAGGGTTGATTCATTAACATTGAACATCTCAGCCACCTCGCTGATGGAGTAAAACAACTTTAATTCATTCTCTTTATTCAGCATATTCGGATTTTTTTTGTAAAACTAATAAAAACGCAGTATCTTTGCAACCAAATTTAGAAAAAAGTATAAAAAAACGTTCGATATGTTGACAGCTAATGAGATAAGAGACGCTTTTACAGGCTTCTTCGAGAGCAAAGGTCACCACAAAGTACCTTCGGCTCCCATGGTAATCAAAGATGACCCTACGCTGATGTTTACCAACGCAGGCATGAACCAGTTTAAGGATATTATATTGGGTAACCGTCCGGCACAATGGACGCGTGTGACCGACTCACAGAAGTGCTTACGAGTAAGTGGCAAGCACAACGATTTGGAAGAAGTAGGTCATGACACCTATCACCACACGATGTTTGAGATGTTGGGCAACTGGTCGTTTGGCGATTACTTCAAGAAAGAGGCCATCAGTTGGGCATGGGAGTTCTTGGTGGATGTATTGAAACTCAATCCAGAAGACCTGTATGCCACTGTGTTTGAAGGTTCACCCGAAGAAGGACTGGAGCGCGACAACGAAGCTGCCGGTTATTGGGAAAAGTTCTTGCCCAAGAGCCATATTATCAATGGCAACAAGCACGACAATTTCTGGGAAATGGGAGATACAGGTCCTTGCGGTCCTTGCTCTGAGATTCACCTCGATTCCCGTTCTGCAGCAGAGAAAGCTGCTGTACCCGGCTATGAACTGGTGAACAAAGATCACCCCCAAGTAATTGAAATCTGGAACTTAGTGTTCATGCAATATAACCGCAAGGCCGACCAAAGTCTGGAGCCGCTGCCAGCTAAGGTCATCGATACAGGAATGGGCTTTGAGCGTTTGGTACGCTCTTTGCAGGGCAAGCAGTCTAACTACGATACCGATATCTTCCAGCCTATCATTCAGGAGATTGGTCGCCTGTCTGGTCATGAATATGGCAAGGACGAAAAGACAGATGTGGCTATGCGTGTGGTAGCAGATCACTTGCGTACCATCGCTTTCTCTATCGCTGACGGACAGCTGCCCAGCAATGCCAAGGCAGGCTATGTCATTCGTCGCATCTTGCGTCGTGCCATTCGTTATGCTTACACCTTCTTAGGCCAGAAAGAAGCATTTATCTATAAGCTGCTGCCAGTCTTGATTCGTGAGATGGGTGCCACCTATCCTGAACTGGAGGCACAGCGTGACCTTATTGCAAAAGTGATGAAGGAAGAAGAAGATTCATTCCTGCGTACTTTGGACAATGGTATCAACTTGCTGAACAAGGCAATGGATGAGGTGAAGGCTAAAGGTAAGACCGAGCTGGATGGCGTACAAGCATTTACCTTGTTCGACACCTACGGGTTCCCACTCGACCTAACAGAGCTGATTTGCCGTGAGAATGGTCTGACGGTAGATGAGAAGCAGTTTGGCGAGGAGATGGAAAAACAGAAAGCCCGTGCCCGCAACGCTGCCGCTGTTGAAACTGGCGACTGGGTAACGCTGCGTGAAGGCGAGACCGAATTTGTGGGCTATGACTATAGTGAATATGAATGTCATATATTGCGCTATCGCAAGGTTACACAAAAGAAGCAGAGCTACTATCAGATTGTGCTCGACTATACCCCCTTCTATGGCGAGATGGGTGGTCAGGTAGGCGAATGTGGTGTGATATGCAGCGAGTTCGAGACCATCGACATTGTGGATGCCAAGCATGAGAACGGTATGACCGTACACATTGCTACCAAATTGCCCGAGCATCCTGAGGCCAACTTCATGGCTTGTGTAGATTTGGAGAAACGTGCTGCCAGTGCAGCTAACCACTCAGCTACCCACTTGCTCGACGCTGCTTTGCGTCAGGTGCTGGGCACCCATGTAGAGCAAAAGGGTTCGTTTGTGTCACCAGAGACCTTACGATTCGACTTCTCTCACTTCCAGAAAGTGACCGATGAGGAGCTGCGTCAGGTAGAGCGCATCGTGAATGCCAAGATTCGTGAAAACATCCCATTGCAAGAGCATCGTGACACCCCATTGGAAGAAGCTAAGAAGATGGGTGCCATCGCGTTGTTCGGTGAGAAATATGGCGACAAGGTGCGTGTGGTGCAGTTTGCCGAGAGCGTTGAGTTCTGTGGTGGTATCCATGTGAAGTCAACAGGACATATCGGTATGTTCAAGATTGTGAGCGAGAGCAGCGTTGCTGCCGGCGTTCGCCGTATCGAGGC
>Ga0265298_10003604_pt1 | contig 20331 bp, 10 predicted proteins | sample AusTroGonzalo_MG_3_FD_193486 | JGI IMG/M metagenome (GOLD analysis project Ga0265298, IMG submission 193486) | Bovine rumen microbial communities from tropical cattle in Woodstock, Queensland, Australia - Gonzalo_01 | ecosystem: Host-associated > Mammals > Digestive system > Stomach > Rumen ... | reverse complement strand
CGTGAATTCCGCAACGTGATAGAACGTTTGGTGATTTTGAGCGGCAAAACCATCGAGGCCTCCGATGTGGAACTTTATACGCAACCGTTGGGATAAGAACTGAGAACACCTTTTAGTGTATTGTTCTTCGGTAATTATGTATTAATTGAGAATAAAAGTTAAAAGCATTCTAAATTTCTCCGTTAAAATATTCCACGCATATTTTTTCTTTTCTTCACGGATGTTTTGTGTCATTTGTGTTGCATTGTTCGATGCAAAGAATTTCACAATGGCATTTGCCAATGCGTGGCTATTGGGTTCCACGACGTAGCCCACTTTTTCGTCGGGAATAATTTCCGCTAAACCACCCACGTTTGTAACAATCATCGGTTTTTCAAAGTGATAGCCCACTTGCGTTACACCCGATTGCGTTGCCGATTTATAAGGCTGCACAATAACATCGGCGGCACAGAAATAATTGTTGACCTCATTGTCGGGAATGTATTCCGAGAACCACGTAATACTCTGTAAGCCAAGGTGTTCTGTAAGTTTTTTGTATTTTTCCTCGTTACCATAAAATTCACCAGCAACAAGCAAATGAATATTCGAGAACTTGATTCGCTCGTTTGCCATTGCGTGGAGTAACAAATCTAAGCCCTTGTATTCACGGATGAAACCGAAAAACAGAATATAGCGTTTCTCTGGGTTCAAACCAAGGTGCTGACACGCTTGTTCTTTGTTGATTAATGCTCCGTAGGTATCGTAAATTGGATGTGGCGACCACGATTTTGGTTTCGGTTTGCGTTCAAACTGTTCTATTTCTCCAAAAACCGACTGTGACAAGGTGAAAAAACCATCCATTGCATTCACAAAATATGGAGCAAACAGTTTATCAAGAATTGTTGGCTCGTGTGCTATCATATTATGTATCAAACCGATACATTTTGCTTTACAACGTCTCTTCAAAATTCGTGCAATCGTACCGAAACATGGAGCCATAAACGACATCCAATAGGCAAAAATCACTACATCGGGGTTTTGTTTTGCTATTTCCTTCGCCGTCTTTCTCCAACTGAACGGATTGATGGAATGCACAGAACGGCGAATTTTCAGGTCAGGAGCAGCGCCGTTGGAATACTGTGTTTTTCCCGGGAACAAGAAGTTCGGATATTGCAACGTGAACGTTTCAATAGAAATTTCCTCGCCTTCCTTTTGAAACTCCAACGAAAGCCGTTCATTGAACGCCGCTAAGCCACCACGATAGGGAAATGCCGTTCCGACAAGAATTATTTTCATTATTGAAAAAAACTGAAAGTTACAAATCGTTTTTCAACCTCATTCCAACATTGTCCCAACGCTTGGTTGTAAGACTATTGTTTATTCACCGTCAATTTAATGCTTTCGCGACTGGTAATCACAACCTGGTCACCGGTGTGGATTTCGTCGGGTGAATTTGCTTCCCACTTTGACCCCTTGAATTCCACTTCACCTCGGCCTGATACGAAATCGCTGGTTGCAACGGCTATTTTACCAATGTATTCGTCAGCAAGTTCGTCACCACTTTCCTTTGACTTGTTGAAGAAATGGTTTCGAAGCATTTTTCTGAAAACCAGCAGCAACACTACCGAACTTACGACAAAAATAATCAGTTGACCTTCAATCGGCAACGAAGGGAAAATCCATGCGGCAATTCCCGTAAGAAGAGCACCGCACCCGAAAAACAGCACGATGAGTCCTGGCAGAATCAGTTCCAATGCTAATCCTGCAACGCCACACAACAACCAAATTGTTACTACACTCATTATCGTATCATTTGCTCAATTGGACACACTAAGATACCTTCTGCTCCGGCTTCACGGACTTTTTCAATAATGTCCCAGAAATCGTCCTCGTTGATTACCGAATGAACAGAACTCCAACCTTCTTCTTTCAAAGGCATAATTGTAGGACTTTTCATTCCTGGAAGCAACGCCGTTACTTTTTCTATGGCTGAATTAGGAACATTCATCAAGATATATTTGTTGCTCGAAGCTGCTTTCACTGCTTCAATGCGAAGCATCCATTTTGCAAGAATGGCCTCTTTTTCGGCAGAAAGATGCTTGTTACCAATCAATGCCGCTTCCGACTTGTAGATAGTCTCAACTTCCTTCAAACCGTTGCTCAACAATGTTCCGCCAGTGCTTACAATGTCGCAGATAGCGTCAGTCAACCCGATGGTTGGGGCTATCTCAACCGAACCACTTATTTCGTGAATTTCTGCTTTCACATTGTTTGCCGTAAGATATTGTTGCAAAATGCGAGGATATGACGTTGCAATACGTTTTCCTTCCAAAGAATGTATGTCTTTGTAATCAAATGCGTTAGGAACGGCAATTGACAAACGGCACCCTGAAAAACCAAGTTTTTTGATGATGTTCACGTCTTCGTTCTGCTCGTCAATTTCATTCATTCCCAAAATACCGAAATCGGCAACACCGTCGGCTACGTAACCAGGAATGTCGTCGTCGCGAAGGAAAAGAATTTCCATAGGGAAATTGAATGCCTGCGTTTTCAAACGGCTTGAGTTAGAAATGAATTTAATACCGCAGTTTTTAAGTAACTCTATTGTTTTTTCACTTAAACGACCACTTTTCTGAATCGCTAGTTTGATTACTGTTTCTTCCATTTTCTTAGTATTTGAACGCTTTTTCTAATTTTTAATTCTTAACTCTTAATTTACATTATATTCCTGCCAACTCTTGATTGCGATGTCGCTCATGTCTTTTGAGCAAGCGGCGTGTAAGAACGCACTTGCAAGACGGGCATTGGTCAACAACGGAATGTTGTGATCGATTGCCGCACGACGGATTTTGTATCCGTTGGTCAACTCGCGACGAGTTTGGTTCTTTGGAATGTTGATTACCAAATCAATCTTATGTTCTTGCATCAATTCAGTAATATCTTCTTTTGCATGAGTTTCGTCTGGCCAGTTTACTTCGGTAGCCGTAACGCCGTTTTCAGCCAAGAATTTCTGTGTTCCTGCCGTTGCATAGATTTTCAATCCTTTTTCTTGTAACAACTTGCAAGAATCCAACAAGTCAACCTTGCCTTTCACGTCACCTGAAGAAACCAACACACCTTTTTCTGGTTTGTGGAATCCTACAGAATACAACGCCGACAACAATGCATCGTCGAACGTTGTTCCAAGACAGCCAACTTCACCAGTCGAAGACATATCAACGCCCAAAATTGGGTCTGCTCTGTGAAGACGGGCAAATGAGAATTGCGATGCCTTAACGCCCACGTGGTCAACGTCGAATACTGCCGAATCAGGTTTTTCAACCGTTTCGCCCAACATAATTTTTGTTGCTGTTTCAATGAAATTACGTTTCAAAACTTTAGAAACGAACGGGAACGAACGCGAAGCACGCAAGTTACATTCAATTACCTTCACATCGTTGTTCTTAGCCAGATACTGAATGTTGAACGGACCGCTGATGTTCAATTCCTTAGCGATTTTGCGACTGATTTGTTTGATGCGTCGAGCCGTTGCAACATAGATATTTTGTGCAGGGAACACCAAAGTAGCGTCACCAGAGTGAACACCGGCAAATTCAATATGTTCGGAAATTCCGTATTCAATAATTTCACCATTCTTCGCAACAGCATCGAATTCAATTTCTTTTGCATTCTGCAAGAACTTAGAAACCACAACAGGATATTCTTTCGAAACTTTTGCGGCAGCACCCAGGAATGTGTGCATTTGGTCTTTGTCGTAGCAAACGTTCATTGCGGCCCCCGAAAGCACGTACGAAGGACGAATCAATACAGGGAAACCAACTTCGTCAATGAACTTGTCGATTTCGTCGTAGCTTGTAAGCGCTTCCCAACGTGGTTGGTCAATGCCAAGCTGGTCGAGCATTGCCGAGAATTTGTTACGGTTTTCCGCACGGTCGATTGAAACTGGCGACGTTCCCAAAATTGGCACATTCTGACGATACAACTTCATAGCCAGGTTGTTTGGAATCTGACCACCAACCGACACAATCACACCTTTCGGAATTTCAAGGTCGATTACGTCAAGCACGCGTTCAAAGCTTAGTTCGTCGAAATACAAGCGGTCGCACATATCGTAGTCGGTCGAGACCGTTTCGGGGTTGTAGTTAATCATTATTGACTTGTAACCGAACTTGCGAGCCGTTTGAATCGCATTTACCGAACACCAGTCAAATTCCACCGAAGAACCGATTCTGTATGCTCCAGAACCAAGAACGACAATAGATTTGTCGTTTTTGTACGCATAGTTGATGCTGTGTTCCTTTTCGCCGTAAGTCATATACAAATAGTTGGTCAACTCTGGGTGTTCCGAAGCAACTGTGTTGATGCGGCGAACAGCAGGAAGAATGTTGAATTTCTTACGCACGTCGCGAACGCGAAGTTGTTCTTTTTCCATTGTTCCCGTAGGATTTTCAACATAACGGGCAATTTGGAAGTCGGAGAAACCAAGACGTTTTGCTTCGGCAAGCACGTCGGCTGGCAAATCCTCAATTTTATTGTATTTTGAAAGAACTTTCGTGTAATCGACAATGTTTTTAAGACATTTGATGAAATACACGTCGATTTTCGTCAGTTCTTCGATTCTTTCAGGAGTGTAGCCGTTTTCGAGAGCTTTCGCAATTGCAAAGATTCTCATATCGGTAGGATGTGTCAATTCCTTGTCCAAGTCATCGAATTCCAAATCGTTGTTGCCAACAAATCCATGCATTCCTTGACCAATCATACGAAGACCTTTTTGCATAATTTCCTCGAATGATTTACCGATAGACATAATTTCGCCCACCGATTTCATTGAAGAACCGATTTCACGGTCAACGCCGACGAATTTCGACAAATCCCAACGAGGTATTTTTGCGATGATGTAATCAACCGAAGGCGGAACGTAAGCCGAATTTGGCGTACCCATTTCGCCGATTTGGTCAAGCGTGTAGCCCAAAGCCAATTTTGCAGCAACGAAAGCCAATGGATAACCCGATGCTTTTGAAGCCAACGCCGAAGAACGGCTCAAACGAGCGTTAATTTCGATGATACGGTAATCGTTTGTCTGTGCGTTGAATGCAAACTGAATGTTACATTCACCTACGATTCCAATGTGGCGAACAACCTGAATGGCAATCTTTTGCAACAATTCAATTTGTTCCTTCGTAAGAGTGATGATTGGCGAAATCACGATACTTTCACCAGTGTGGATTCCCAGCGGGTCAACATTTTCCATAGGAACAACCGTGAAACAGTGGTCGTTAGCATCGCGGATAACTTCGAATTCAATTTCTTTCCAACCTTTGAGCGATTCTTCCACAAGGATTTGTTTTGAATAAGCAAGAGCATTTTCGCACAAGTCAACAAATTCTTTCTCGTTTGTAGAGATACCCGAGCCAAGACCGCCAAGGGCGTATGCCGAACGAACCATGATTGGGAAACCAAGACGGTTAGCAACCTTCAACGCATCCTCAATTGATTCAACAGCTTGTGAAGCAGGCGTTTTTGCCTGAATTTCGTTCAATTTCTTCACGAACAAATCACGGTCTTCGGTAATCATGATGGCTTCCACCGAAGTTCCAAGAACCTTTACGCCATATTTTTCAAGTACGCCCGAAAGATATAATTGCGTTCCGCAGTTCAGTGCCGTTTGTCCACCGAAAGCCAAAAGGATTCCGTCAGGTTTTTCCTTTTTAATGATTTCCTCCACGAAATACGGAGTAATTGGCAAGAAATACACTTTGTCGGCGATACCGTCAGAAGTCTGAATGGTAGCGATATTCGGGTTAATCAACACAGTGGAGATACCTTCTTCACGCATTGCCTTCAATGCTTGTGAACCAGAATAGTCAAACTCACCTGCCTGTCCGATTTTCAAAGCACCAGACCCCAACAACAGAACTTTTTTTAGATCTTTCATAATTATACTATTTTAACCTTTCCTAAATAAAAAAAATGCGTTAGTGAAAAAACTAACGCATCTTATTAAATAAAAACAACAACCTTTCCAGCTTTATTTATCGGATTTGCTCCCGTTTTAAAGTCTATGAATGTTGTCATTGTGATTCTCATTTTTTATTTCGGCAAAGATAGATAAACGGATTTTTTCTGCAAGAAACTCAGGGAGAAAGTTATTAACTTTTTAAAAAAAACATAACGGATTAACTGAGGTGCCCACCAGCATCTCTACATTCCAAGAGAAAAGTAATAAGACCTTAACAAATCAAAAATAAACCTGGTATATATTTGTAAAAAGTTAATGAACCACATTGTAATGTGGCTCATTAATTTTGAAAAATCTGTATGGAGACGCGATTAATCGCGTCTCTACGGAATCATTAATAACTTTTTTCGTGTACCGATTTCACAGCACGGCCTGACGGGTCGTTCAGATTTTTGAACGATGCGTCCCACGCCAATGCTTCGGCGGTGCTACACGCAACCGAAGGAACTGACGGAACGGATTTTGCCGCAGATTCCGATGGGAAATGTTCCTCGAAAATGGTGCGATAGTAGTATTCCTCCTTGTTCATCGGCGGATTTATCGGGAAACGTTCTTTTGCGTGCGCCATCTGTTCGTCGGTAACTGCTTCTGAAGTGATTTTCTTCAGCGTGTCAATCCAACTGTAACCTACGCCGTCGGAGAACTGCTCTTTCTGTCGCCATGCAACACTTTCGGGCAACAAATCTTCGAACGCCTTGCGAACAATCCATTTTTCGATTTTGCCATCCTTGCTCATCTTCTGTTCTGCATCCACGCGCATTGCCACATCAAGAAACTCCTTGTCGAGGAACGGCACGCGACCTTCCACACCCCATGCCATAAGCGATTTGTTGGCGCGAAGGCAGTCGTACATATAGAGTTTTTTCAGTTTACGTATGGTTTCATCGTGGAACGATTTGGCATCGGGAGCCTTGTGGAAATAAAGATACCCGCCGAAAACCTCGTCGGCACCTTCGCCCGAAAGCACCATTTTTATTCCCATTGATTTGATGACACGTGCCAACAAATACATTGGCGTTGAAGCACGTACTGTTGTAACATCGTATGTTTCAATGTAATAAATCACATCACGAATTGCATCAAGTCCTTCCTGGATAGTATAATTGATTTCGTGGTGAACAGTGCCAATATGTTCGGCAACTTTGCGTGCCGCAATCAAATCGGGAGCACCTTTCAAACCAACTGCAAACGAGTGTAGTTGTGGCCACCACGCATCCTGCATGCTGTTTGTCTCAATACGTTTGGGAGCATATTTTTTTGCAATGGCTGAAATCACTGAAGAATCGAGTCCGCCCGAAAGCAATACGCCATACGGCACGTCAGACATCAGTTGTCGTTTTACCGACTGTTCAAGAGCCTCCTTCACTTCTTTCACGCCAATCTTGCTTCCACGCACGTTTTCGTAATCAACCCAGTCGCGTGTGTACCAACGTTTCATTTGTCCTTCCTTGCTCCAGAAATAGTGACCTGGCAAAAACGGTTCGTATGACTCGCAATTGCCCTCGAGAGCCTTCAGTTCCGAAGAAACGTAAATTTTCCCGTCTGGATCCTTTCCAATATACAGTGGAATCACACCTATCGGGTCGCGGGCAATGAGGAACTCGTCTTTCTCGGCATCGTACAACACGAAGGCAAAAATACCATTCAAATCTTCCAAGAAATTGATACCTTTTTCCTTGTACAAGGCAAGAATCACTTCGCAGTCGGAACCCGTCTGAAACTCGTATTTGTCGGCAAGTTTCGCACGAATGTCACGATGATTGTATATTTCGCCATTTACGGCAAGAATATGCGTCAATTCTTTGTTTTTCAAAGGCTGACTACCCGATTGCGGATCGACAATTGAGAGTCGCTCGTGTGCCAAAATCGCTGATTTTCCCACATAAATTCCCGACCAATCCGGACCGCGGTGGCGGATTTTTCCCGACATAGTCAAGGCTTTTGTTCGGAGCGATTCTGGTTTCTCCTGTATGTTAAGAATGCCAATAATACCACACATAATACGTACAGTTTAGAGATTATTTTCACTCAGATACTTATTGATGGCAGCTGCCGCTTTTCGTCCCGATGCAATGGCACGAACAACCAAACTTGCGCCCGAAGCGGTATCGCCTGCGGCAAACACTTTATCTACCGACGACATTTGATTTCCGTCGATAGCAACGTTGCCACGTTGGTCGTAGTTTACCTGCAATTCGTCAAGCAAGCCAGTATGAACAGGGTGAACGAATCCCATTGCAAGAAGTACCATGTCGGCTTCAATCACGTGGGTTTTGCCTGTTTCCTTCATTCCCATTTTGCCTGTCTGTGGGTCTTTTGACCATTCAACTTCGGCAACTTCCACACCTGTCAGGACGCCATCTTTGCCAATGAAACGCTTACTTGCAAGATTCCAGTAACGGTCGCAACCTTCTTCGTGAGAACTTGAAGTTTTTAGAATCATAGGATAGTTTGGCCACGGTGTTGCCGGGTTGAATCCAATTGGCGGCTTTGGCATAATTTCTATTTGTGTAACCGAAGCGGCACCTTGACGTGTAGCCGTTCCAACGCAGTCGGAACCAGTGTCGCCACCGCCGATTACCAACACTTTCTTACCTTTTGCACTGATTCTGTCGTCGGCAGAAACTTCCTCGCCGGCATTAATGTGGTTTTGCTGTTGCAACAATTGCAATGCAAAATACACGCCTTTCAAATCACGACCTTCGATAGGCAAGTCGCGTGGCTCGCCCGAACCCATGGTAAGACAGATTGCGTCGAATTTTTTCAGCAATTCCTTACCAGTAATGTCGGTGCCGATGTGTGTGCTGGTGACAAACTCGATACCTTCGGCACGAAGCACGTCGAGACGACGGTCGATGACTTTTTTGTTTAATTTGAAATCGGGAATACCGAAACGGAGCAGACCGCCTATTGCGTTGTCTTTCTCGTAAACAGTAACCGAATGTCCCATTTTGTTGAGCAAATCGGCAGTAGCCAATCCCGACGGACCTGAACCGATAACGGCAACTTTTTTGCCCGAGCGAGTTTTCGGCGGACGAGGAACTATCATACCTTGGTTGAATGCATATTCAATCAAAGCAGCCTCGTTTTCGCGACATGTAACGGCTTCGCCTGTTTGCGCAAGCACGCAGGATTTTTCGCACAATGCGGGACAAACTCTACCCGTAAATTCGGGGAAGTTGCTGGTTTGTTGCAATTTCTCCATTGCCTCGCGCCATTTTCCCTTGTACATCAAATCTTGCCATTCAGGGTTTTTGTTGCCCAGCGGACAAGCCCAGTGGCAGAACGGCACGCCACAATCCATACAGCGTGACGCCTGCAATTTTCTATCTTCAAGGTTCAACGTCTGTTCAACCTCACTGAAATCAGTGACTCTTTCGTGTATCGGACGATATCCTGCTTCTTTTCGGCCTATCGTCATAAATGCTTTAGGATTTCCCATAATCAATTGCTTTTGTGGTTAATAATCTCTTTCTACTTCTGCGATTTTCTTGTTGATTGCAGCAATTCTCTCATCGTGAAGCACTTTCTTGTACTCAATTGGAACAACTTTGATGAATTTGTCAAGATAATCGTTCCAGTTGGTGAGAATGCGTTTCGCAATCGGACTACCCGTGTAGGTATAGTGGTTGTAGATGAGATTTTGCAACTCGTGAACGTCGGAACTGTCTTCGAGAAGCGACAGTTCAACCATTTCCATGTTACAGAAATAATCGAAATTGCCTTGCATGTTCAACACGTATGCGATACCGCCACTCATACCAGCCGCAAAGTTACGACCTGTAGAGCCAAGAATTACCGCACGTCCGCCTGTCATATACTCGCAGCAGTGGTCGCCCACGCCTTCCACAACGGCAATCGCACCGCTGTTTCGCACGCAGAAACGTTCACCCACACGGCCGCTGATATAGACTTCGCCAGAAGTGGCACCGTACAAAATCGTGTTTCCTGCAATAATGTTCTTTTCGGGAGCATACGTTGTTCCTTCGGCAGGAACCACAGCAATTTTACCACCCGAAAGACCTTTACCCACATAGTCGTTGGTGTCGCCTTCCAAACGGAATGTAACGCCGTGAGTAAGGAATGCACCAAAACTTTGTCCGGCAGAGCCTTTGAACGTCACTTTGATGGTATCGTCAGGCAAACCTGCTTCTCCATATTTTCTGACGATTTCGCCTGAAAGCATTGCACCTACAGTTCTGTCGGTGTTTTCTATCGGAAATTCAAGTTCTGATTTTGCACCACTTTCAATTGATGATTTTGTTTTTGCAATTAATTGATTGTCAATAACATTTTCAACTACGTTGATTCCTTTCTTTACGCAGTGAAGCGGATTCGTCTTTGCTTCTTCTGGCATATAAATCAACTTAGAAATGTCGATTTTGCTGATTTTCGGGTTGCAGTCGAATGTTTTTGGCACAATCAAGTCGGCACGACCAACGGCTTCGTTCAATGTGCGACAACCAAGTTGAGCCAAGTGTTCACGAACATCTTCAGCCAAGAAGTTGAAGAAATTCATCAGATATTCATGACGGCCAAGGAATCGTTTACGTAATTCAGGATCTTGTGTGGCAACACCCATAGGACACGTGTTTTTGTGACATTTACGCATCATTACGCAGCCCAACACAATCAGCACGCTTGTTCCGAAACCAAATTCTTCGGCACCGAGCAAAGCGGAGATAATAATGTCGCGGCCTGTTTTCAACTGACCATCGGCTTGCAAACGGACTAAACCACGCAAGTTGTTCATTACCAACGTCTGTTGTGCTTCGGCAAGACCAAGTTCACCTGGCAGACCTGCATGTTTTACCGAACTTACCGGACTTGCTCCTGTTCCACCTTCGGCACCAGAAATCAAAATCAAGTCGGCTTTTGCCTTTGCAACACCTGCAGCAATCGTACCTACACCTGTTTCAGAAACCAATTTCACGCTGATGGCAGCCTTTGGATTCACGTTACGCAAGTCGTAGATAAGCTGTTTCAAGTCCTCGATAGAATAAATATCGTGGTGAGGTGGAGGCGAAATCAACGAAATGCCTGGAATAGAGTGACGTGTTTTCGCAATCACCTTGTCAACCTTGAAGCCCGGCAACTGACCGCCTTCTCCCGGTTTTGCTCCTTGAGCAACCTTAATCTGGATTTCGTCGGCATTTACCAAATACTCGGTAGTTACGCCGAAACGACCAGAGGCAACCTGCTTGATGGCGCTTCGTGTTGACAATCCGTCTTCACGTGGTTTGTAGCGTTCAGAATCCTCGCCACCTTCACCAGTGTTACTTTTTGTTCCTAATTTATTCATTGCCATGGCAATTGCCTCGTGTGCCTCGGCACTGATAGCACCGAACGACATGGCTCCTGCCACAAAATGTTTCACGATTTCGCTGGCTGGTTCCACTTCGGAAATGTCGATAGGATTACGTTTGTAGTCCATAAAGTCGCGAAGCCACATTGGATGTGCTTTTTCGTCAACAGCCTTGGTGAATTCCTTGAATTTTGCATAATCGCCCGAGCGAGTTGCAAGCTGCAGTTTCGAAATAGTTTCAGGATTCCAAGCGTGCAATTCGCCATCTTTGCGGAACGCATAGTTTCCAGCGTTGACAACCGTCCACGAATCTTCTGCATCGGGAGCGAACGCTTTCTTATGGGCATCGGCAATGTCGCGGTAAATGTCGGACATATCGATACCGCCGATTTTTGAGTTCGTTCCTTTGAAATATTTGTCAAGCACGTAAGAACCAATGCCGACAGCCTCGAAAATCTGGGCACCGCGATAACTTCTGATTGTAGCGATACCCATTTTCGACATAATTTTCATGATTCCCTTTGTAACTGACTTAATATAGTGATTTTGAGCACTTTCGTAGTCAAGGGAAATGTTTCCTTTCTTAATTTCTTCCTGAAGAACGGCGAACGCCATGTACGGGTTCACAATGTTTGCTCCATAACCGAACAACAATGCGAAGTGCATTACCTCGCGTGGCTCGGCAGTTTCAACCACGATAGCCGTCTGCATACGTTTGCGTTTTTCAACCAAATAATGGTGAACAGCCGAAACAGCCAACAACGATGGAATTGCCGCATGTTGCGCATCAACGCCGCGGTCGCTCAGCACGATGTAGTTTTTACCAGCGTCAACAGCTTTCTCTGCCGATTTACAAAGTTCGTCAACGGCTTTTTCCAATCCCTCGGCACCGTATTGCGGGTCGAACAACATTGGCAACACAGTAGTTGAGAAACCTTTGTAGTTCAAGTTTAGAAGCAAATCGAACTGAATATTTGTTAGAATCGGGTTCTTGATTTTCACCATCTTACAAATTTCAGGAGCTGGCTCCAACAAATTCGTATGGATAGAACCCACATAGTTTGTCATTGACATTACCAATTCCTCGCGAATCGGATCGATTGGCGGGTTGGTGACTTGTGCGAACAACTGACGGAAATATGCGAACAAACGTTGTGGTTTGTCTGAAATAACCGCAAGAGGCGTGTCGTTACCCATTGAGTTGACAGGTTCCTTGCCTTCCAAAGCCATTGATGTAATAAGAAAATCAATGTCTTCCTTGGTATAACCGAATTCCGTAACCATTGCCTTGTAGTTCGGAAGACTTATTTCGGCAGTTCTTCCCGAAGAAACCGTAGCCAAGTCGATTCTGTTTTTGTTCAGCCATTCTCTATAAGGATATGCCTTTGCAAGAGAATCCTTGATTTCGGCATCGTAATGGATTTCGCCTTTTTCCGTATCGATGAGGAACATTTTTCCAGGACGAAGACGACCTTTTTCGCGAATGTCGGATGCCTTGAATTTCAAAACACCTGTTTCTGACGCCATTACCAACAAATCGTCGTTAGTGATAAGGTAGCGGGCAGGACGAAGACCGTTTCTGTCCAACATACCGCCAGCATAGCGACCATCGGTGAACATAAGATCGGCAGGACCGTCCCATGGTTCCATAAACATGCTGTGATATTCGTAGAACGCTTTCAAATCCTCGGAAATCGGGTTCTTTTCGTTCCAACTTTCAGGCACAAGCATCGAAAGTGCGTGTGGCAGCGACAAGCCTGCCATCATCAAGAATTCGAACACGTTGTCGAGCGAAGCACTATCGCTCATGTCAGGTTGAACGATAGGGAACAAATCTTTCAGATTACCAAGTTTGTCGGATTTAAGTACGCTTTCGCGGGCAGTCATCCAGATTCTGTTACCTTTTATGGTATTGATTTCACCGTTGTGTCCCAACAAACGGAACGGTTGAGCCAAGTTCCACGTAGGGAACGTGTTGGTACTAAAACGTGAGTGAACCAACGAAATGGCACTGGTGAAATTCGGGTTAGTCAAATCTTTGTAATATTCGCGCAATTGCGGAGACGTCAACATACCTTTGTAAACAATGGTTTTTGTTGACAAGCTATTGATATAGAAATCGCTTTTGTGTTCCATTGAGGAATTCATCACAGCGATTTCCGATTTTTTACGTACGATGTACAATTTGCGCTCCAATTCGTCTTGACTGTCGCAGCCAGTTATGAATAACTGTTTGATTTGCGGTTCCGTAGCAAGCGAGCCTTTCCCCAAGATGCTGTTGTCAACGGGAACATCGCGAACGGCGATCAGTGACAGAGCTTCCGAAGCTATTTCCTTTTTAATTATAGCAAGACATTCTTCCGCTTCGGCATTATTTTTAGGAAGAAATATCAAACCTGTTCCGTATTTACCTTTTTCAGGAACAGCAATTCCTTGTAAGAGAATAAATTCGTGAGGAATCTGTACCAAAATACCGGCACCATCGCCAGTTTTTGAGTCAATTCCTTCTGCGCCACGATGGTTCATGTGTTCCAATACTTGCAGACCTTTCTCCACAATATCGTGGGATTTTCCGCCGTGGAGCTGGGCAACAATACCAACACCACACGCATCGTGTTCGTTTTCAGGATTGTACAATCCTTGTTGTTTTGGGTAAGTTGATTTCATTTTTATTATGTTTTGTGTTTCAAAAAGGACGACTGCCGTCCGACAGCCGTCCCGTGCAAAATTTTATCGAATAAACAACAATTCTCTGTATTTAGGCAACGTCCACATTTCGTCGTCAACAATCATTTCAAGCTTGTCGGCGTGGTAACGGATAGTGTCGAAGTACGGCAAAACTGTTTCCTGATATGCGATAGCCTTTTTCTTTTCGTCTTTGATTTTGTTAGCAACCTTACGTGCCTCAACCATTTTCTCTACGGAATCCTTAACTGCGGAAATATGTTCCGAAAGATCTTCAATCGTAGAGTTGTCGTGAGCAGCCAATTTCTTTGCCTTTGCAGCGCCATATACTTGCGACATTTTGAATACGTTGTCCAAAAGCATTGACTGATAGCGAGTTGCAACTGGAATAATATGGTTGAGAACTAAATCGCCAAGTACACGAGCCTCGATTTGGATTTTCTTTGTGTAAATTTCCCATTTAACCTCGTTACGAGCTTCAAGTTCTTTGGCAGTGAATACGCCGCAGCCCTCGAACATTGCGATAGATTCTTTCTTAGTGTAAGCGTCGTAGATTTTTGGAACGCTTGTTTCGCAGTCCAAGCCACGTTTTTTCGCTTCTTTCTTCCATTCGTCGCTGTAACCGTTACCGTCGAAACGGATTGCCTTACATTCTTTAATGTATGCTTTCAAAACTGAGAAGATAGCTTCTTCTTTGCCCATGCCTTTTGCAATCTTAGCGTCAACGGCAATCTTGAACTCTTTTAACTGAGCAGCAACGGCAGTGTTCAATGCAATCATTGCAGAACCGCAGTTTGCCGAAGAACCAACAGCACGGAACTCAAAACGGTTTCCTGTGAATGCGAATGGCGACGTACGGTTACGGTCGGTGTTGTCGAGCAACACTTCCGGCAATTTTGCGATACCAAGGCTCACTTTACGTTTACCGTCAACCTTAAGAGCTTCACCGCCGCTGTTTTTCTCAATTTTATCAAGAATTGCCGACAATTGTGAGCCCAAGAAGATTGAGATAATTGCTGGAGGCGCTTCGTTCGCACCAAGACGGTGAGCGTTGGAAGCTGTCATAATAGAAGCCTTCAACAATGCGTTGTTTTTGTAAACAGCCATCAATGTGTTTACAATAAATGTAACGAACTGAAGGTTTTCTGTTGCAGTCTTGCCAGGAGTGAACAAGCCCACGCCTGTGTTAGTTCCGAGTGACCAGTTGTTGTGTTTTCCCGAACCGTTGATTCCTGCAAATGGTTTTTCGTGCAAAAGTACGCGGAATCCGTGTTTGCGGGCGATACGTTTCATTATCGACATAATCAACAAGTTCTGGTCGCTTGCCAAGTTTGTTTCACCAAAAATTGGAGCCAACTCGAACTGGTTCGGAGCAACCTCGTTGTGACGAGTTTTGCAAGGAATACCATATTTATATGCCTCGAATTCAATTTCTTTCATAAATGCCTGAACACGTTCAGGAATAGCACCGAAATAGTGGTCTTCCAACTGCTGGTTCTTTGCAGATTCGTGTCCGACCAACGTACGGCCAGTCAGCAACAAGTCTGGACGAGTAGCGTACAAACCTTCGTCAACCAAGAAATATTCCTGTTCCCAACCTAAATATGAATACACTTTCTTCACATTTTTGTCGAAATACTGGCAAACCGAAACAGCTGCCTTGTCAACCGCGTTCAACGCTTTCAAAAGCGGAGCCTTGTAGTCAAGTGATTCTCCTGTATATGAAATGAATACGGTAGGAATACATAATGTATCATCAACGATGAACGCTGGTGATGAAGGATCCCATGCTGAGTAACCACGGGCTTCGAATGTGTTACGCAAACCGCCACTTGGGAAACTTGATGCGTCAGGTTCCTGTTGAACAAGCAATTTTCCAGAAAATTCCTCGATTACGCCTTCACCTGGAGCGCCAGCGTATTCAATGAATGAATCGTGTTTTTCGGCAGTTCCGTCGGTCAATGGTTGGAACCAGTGCGTGTAGTGAGTAGCGCCCATATCCATAGCCCACTGTTTCATACCGGCAGCAACGTGGTTTGCAATGTCGCGGTCCAACGTCGCACCATTATCAATTACGTCACGAATGACTTTTACTGTTTCTTTTGACAAGTATTTGGCCATCTGTTCACGACCAAAAACATACTTTCCGAAATACTCCGAAGTCAGACCTTGAGGAGCTTCCACGGCCATCGCTTTCTTCTTGAAAGCCTCGCCTACCACTTGAAATCTTAAATTTGCCATATCCTTTGGTTTTTATGATTTACATTATAATTAGCATTTATCCGTCTTTCTGTAACCGTTTCAATGCATTTGCTTAAAATTTTCAATGCAAATAAACGAATTATATTTCAAAATGAAAGCAAAACGTAAGAAAAAATTAAAGATTTTATACAAATTACGTGGATTTCGTATAAACACGAAATCAAAAAAAAGGGAATCGCTTATAAAAAAGAACCTTAACAACCGAATTATTTTTTAAAGTAAGTTGGCTTTCTCATCCACATTGCCATGGCGTATGTGTATTCGTTTTAGAAATGTACTATCTTTGTACCAATAGGATAGTACAAATGGAATTACCTACGTCGAAAAAGGAAATGGAACGTTTGGGGTGGGACTACGTTGATGTAATTATGATTACAGGCGACGCCTACATTGACCATCCTGCGTTCGGCACGGCAATTATTTCGCGTGTGTTGGAACATGCGGGATTTCGTGTCGCTGTGGTTCCGCAACCTAATTGGCGTGACGATTTACGCGACTTCAAGAAATTGGGCAAGCCCCGTCTGTTTTTTGGCGTAAATTCGGGCAGTATGGATTCCATGGTGAACCACTATACCGCCACCAAGCGTCTTCGTTCCAACGATGCCTACACGCCCGGCGGTCTTGCTGGTCAACGTCCCGACTATGCGGTTACGGTGTATTCCAACATTTTGAAACAGTTGTTTCCCGACACTCCCGTAGTACTGGGCGGCATTGAGGCTTCGCTTCGTCGATTTTCGCACTATGACTATTGGTCGGATTCGTACAAGAAATCTATTATGATTGACAGCAAAGCCGACTTGCTGGTGTATGGCATGGGCGAAAAAGCCATTGTTGCCGTTGCCCAAGCGTTGCACGAAGGGAAAACAATAGCCGAAATGACTGAAATTCCTCAAACGGCATACGTTGCAAAGTCGCTGAGTCAATGTGCGAAACCTCCCGTGGAATTGTATTCTTACGAAGATTGTTTGCACGACAAGATTCTCGATGCCAAGAATTTTCGTGTCATTGAGGAACAATCGAATTTGTGCAAGCCAGAGAAAATAGCGCAACGATTTGGGAATGAGTATGTTATCGTTAACGAGCCATATTCCACAATGTCAACCGAGGAACTCGACGCAGTGTATGCGTTGCCATATTCCCGTCTGCCACATTCCCGCTATGCGAAGAAACCGCCGATTCCCGCCTACGATATGATAAAGGACTCCGTGACTATTCATCGCGGTTGCTTTGGCGCATGTAGTTTCTGTACCATTTCGGCGCATCAGGGCAAGTTTATTGCAAGCCGAAGCGAGGAATCCATTATAGCCGAATTGGAGAAAATTGCGCAATCGCCTCATTTCAAGGGACATATAACCGATTTGGGAGCGCCATCGGCCAATATGTATGGCATGCACGGCAGAGACCAGCGCTTATGCGAGAAATGTAAACGACCATCGTGTCTATTTCCTCAAAAATGTAAGAACCTGAACGACAGCCACATCCGCCTGACGCGTTTGTACGAGCGTGTGGAACGGATTCCGGGCATAAAGCATATCACCATCGGAAGTGGTGTTCGCTATGATTTGCTCTGTGGAGCCGAGGGAGAACGGGAGTATTTGTCGCAGTTGGTGCGAAAACATGTTTCGGGACGATTGAAGGTCGCACCCGAACATACCGAGGATTCCGTGTTGAAACTGATGCGGAAACCGTCGTTTGTGTTGTTTGAGCAGTTCAAAAAACAATTTGATGAAATCAATCAAAAATATGGATTGCGTCAGCAGATAATTCCGTATTTCATTTCATCGCATCCTGGTTGCAAGGCGCAGGATATGGGCAGATTGGAACAACGACTTCGTTCGCTCCGCGTCATGCCCGAGCAGGTACAGGATTTTACCCCGACGCCAATGACGCTTTCAACCACAATGTTTTACACAGGTGTGAATCCATACACGTTGGAACCAGTCTTTTCGGCAAAGACGAAAGATGAAAAGGACAAACAAAAATCGTTTTTCTTCTGGTACAAAAAGAACGGAATGGAAAAGCCGAAACAAGGAAATCCCCATCAAAAGAGTGGGAATCAGTCTTTTAGAAATCGTAATAGAAATTATTCAGAGAAGTTCTAAAACCGATGAAATACATCCATTGGTCTTGTGTGTCGGCATGTTCCGAACGCTGTTTTCTATGAGAGACGCCCAATGAAATGTTCATGTTCGATTTAGGATTTATCATATACGAAGCCGTCAAATCGGTGTAGGTAATAATGTTTTGGTCGCCGCCCTTGCCGATTTTGTTGTCGTATTCCTGCGTCCTTGTCTGATACAATTTGAAGATGTCGCCGCCATAGTTGGAGTTTGCGGTATCCCTGCCATAGACAAGATACTCGTATTTCGCCTCAAAGAAGAATCGTTTCCAGTTATAGCGAAGGAACGACACCGACTCGTAGAAGTTTGCCCCACGAGGATGAGCCAACGGCTGGCCTGCGTGAGCATAGTTTTGAGAATAGGTGAAATGAGAATAGATAAACGGTCTCACGTAGTTAACCTCCGTTTGAAAATCCAAACCTTTGATTTTTGCTATGTCGAAAGTCTTGTAACCCGCTTGTAGTCCGTATTTGCTACCCCACCAACCGCTATGTTTCTTGAATTCGTCGAATTTAAACTCGTCAAGAATGGCTTGTCCGTAGAAGACGTGATTTTTCCAAAGCGTGAGTTTCCCCGTCAAACCCATGAGGCAGTTGTCGGGCGAACCAATTGAAAACTCCACGGGACGAAGGAAAATGCACGGATTGATGTAATTAAATTCAAATCCACGATTGGTGCCAAGCGTGTCGTTTCCCCAGTTGATTGTCTCAAAAAACGCCACATTTAGCCATTTGGTGACTGACCAGTCAAGATAGTGCATTACGTTCCATTTTTTCTCGTAACGTGTGTTTCCCTGATGATTATTCTCCAAATAATATTGTTGCGACCACATCATCACATATTTCAAATTCCAGACGTTGGTGGTAACTTTAAAATACGGATAATTCTGTGCGTTGTCCGACAAAATCAAGGAACGATAGCCGTCGCCTATAAAATTCTTTCCGTGTCCCAGTTGAAATCCGAAATACTTGCTGGGAATGTACGAAACAAAACCTTCGGCATAGGCATAATCAAGACCTCCGTTTTCGCCGAATCTTTTTGCTCGACTAATTCCGGGCACTGTGTTGTGACCAAGTTCCTTTATTCTATCACGTCGATAGTCGGTAAAGTTCGACTGGATTTCGTGAAATGCCGTGTAGAAATACACCTTGTTGGTAATACTTCCATTTATGAAAACACCACGGTCATTAATCCAACCCGTGTGGTTGCTCGTGTCGTCGCTATGTCGTGAAAGTTCAAAATTGAATGCAGGATTGATGTTGAAATTAAAATCGTCGGAACGATACCGAAGCCAGTCGTTGTTGAGCAGATGACCGACATACTTATTTTTGCATTCCTTTGTATAAAGTGTGTCGATGCTGACAATACGAGAAACCTCGGTCATATCGTAGGGTTTTACCGAAGTATGGAAACGATTGTCGGAGTTGTATAAATATCTGTCGTAGGGCTGAAACGATGCGTTCTGATATACGGAATTATCTTGTGCATAACTTGCAATCACAAGAAACAAAAACGAGAGAGAAAGCAGAATTTTATTGCCCGTCATGTTTGAAAATCGTTTTTATCGTTTTGAGGATTATCATAAAATCCAATCCTATAGACCACGTGTCAATATATTGCAAATCAAGTTTCATCCATTGTTCAAAAGGAATCTGATTTCGTCCTGAAACTTGCCAAATACAAGTTATACCAGGTTTCATCGACAAACGGCGTGTTTGCCACGGTTTGTATTCCTTTACTTCTGCTGGGATTGGAGGTCGAGGACCCACAACCGACATATCGCCTTTTAGTACGTTGATGAATTGAGGAAGTTCGTCAATACTTGTTTTTCTAATAAAACGGCCAACTCGAGTGATACGCTTGTCATTTTTAATCTTGAAAACAGGTCCGTCTTGTTCGTTTTCGGCTTTGATTTCGTCAAGCATATCTTCGGCGTGATCGCACATGGAACGGAATTTATA